>Ga0316204_10004297_pt1 | contig 25815 bp, 26 predicted proteins | sample 6monrhotite_MG_2_FD_205661 | JGI IMG/M metagenome (GOLD analysis project Ga0316204, IMG submission 205661) | Microbial mat bacterial communities from mineral coupon in-situ incubated in ocean water Damariscotta River, Maine, United States -... | ecosystem: Environmental > Aquatic > Marine >...
AAGTCTTTATTGAAATTCTTGAAAATGTTCGGGGGGAAGATGTTTTCCTCGTGCAGCCAACCAATTTTCCGTGCAACGACCATATGATGGAACTGCTGGTGTGTATTGACGCACTGCGCAGAGCTTCTGCAAGGCGTATCACGGCGGTTATTCCGTATTTTGGCTATGCTCGCCAAGACAGGAAGCCCGGCCCACGCACGCCAATTTCGGCCAAGCTGGTTGCCAACCTAATTACCACAGCCGGTGCTGACCGGGTTCTGACGATTGACCTGCACGCAGGACAAATTCAGGGCTTCTTCGATATCCCAACTGATAACCTGTATGCCATGCCGGTTCTTGTGCGGGACATGAAGGAAAAATACGCAGGCAGCAAACTTACCATCGTATCGCCAGATGTTGGCGGCGTGGTACGTGCACGCGCCTACGCAAAACGTGTAGACGCACCAATTGCCATTATTGATAAACGCCGTGAAGCTGCCGGTGTTTCTGAAGTAATGCATATTGTTGGTGAAGTTGCAGGTACTGACTGTATTTTGGTTGACGATATTGTTGATAGCGCAGGCACACTTTGCAATGCAGCAAGCGCACTGCTTAGTGCGGGTGCAACCTCCGTATCTGCCTACGTGGCACACGGCGTGCTGTCAGGCCCTGCGCTGGAGCGCATTGCGGCAAGCGGTATGGATGAACTGGTAATAACCGATAGTATTCGCCCCACTGACGGCGTAAGGGCCAGTTCTAAAATACGTGTAGCAACGGTGGCTCCACTGCTTGCAGAAGCAATGAACCGCATCGCCCACGAAACCAGTGTTTCCAGTTTGTTCGATTAAACACTGATTTGAATATTCAATAAAAAGCCCCAGCTATAATGGCCGGAGCTTTTTATTGGTGTGACGCAAGCCTGTTTACCAGTGCAGGCTCTTAATCGCTGTCATCAATGCCCAAGACACGCATGGTAAAGCCGATAGTATTGATGAACCCGTGCCCTAAAAACTGGGGCCATAGATTATTCTTTCCGCGCCGTACATAATAGATACCAAGGCTTAATCCGATAAAGCCGGTAACCATGAATCCGTTGGCGCCTTGATAATAATAATGTCGGTAGCCAAAAAACACAGCGGCCAAAATCACGGAAGCCGATGTTGCCCATAGGCCTCCGCCGAAAAACACCATCAGCCGATTGATAATAAAGGCTCGGAACAAAAGCTCTTCAAATATTGCAGCGTGCGTCCAGATCAGGCCTAAATACATGAAATATGCGGGCCAATTGCCGGTGATGTCGCCGAAGCGGTTAGTTTTGGGCTGCTTTTCAAAAAACAGGTCTGCCAATGCCCCTGCCAAACCAGAGGTCAGCAGAATGAGGCCTAACACGAAAACCGCCCAAAGCAGCGCTTTTGGGGTACTTTCCGGTCTTCGAACACCCAAGTCGGACCACGTCATACCGCGCGCACGTAAACGCCACGTAGCAAAGAGCATCGCACTGAAAGTTGATGCTGGCCCAGCGAATTTTATGGTGAAAGGCAACAGGCTTTGTTTTACAGCCACTAGCACTACTACAATCAGCAAAACATCCCAAAACGCACCCCAATGCAACGCGTTTTTCTCATCTTTTTGCGATGCAGAAATTTGTGCCTCATTAGCATTATAGCTCATCATCATCCCTCATTTTTATCACGCTGTTCTTGGTGATTATTTTTATGCGTGGATAGCAAATGCAGCATCAAATGAACGTCAAACACCGGATGATAATTTTATGAGTACCCACCTTTAGGCGGCCAAATAAACACCGGGCCAGGAGCATCTTTTCCGGAGTAAATCTGCTCCAACGCTTTTTCGAGAAATCCAAGTGTTAGCGGCGCGACCCGTACATAAGCAGATTCACGCAGAAATACATACTCGCGCCCGGAATACCCTTGGTCTGTCGTAAAAAGCGGAACCATCTCCCATGTAAGTTTCACCGCACCAGAACGCTTGCCAGCGGCGTCAAACACTTCAACTGTGCCTGTCATCACAGTGCTATGCGAGCGGTAGTGGGCAATAGAATAATCAGCAATCCGCATCTGCTGAAGCGTTACCGCTACTCGCGCAGGCACCACATCGAGATTCATTTCATGAATATCACGTACCACAGCGCGGCGAACAAGTGTTTCAAATGAATACTCTTCAAGAACAGGAATTAAACGTTCACCCGCAAATTCCGCTTTGGCATAACGGGATTTAGCCAGACGCGGCACGCCGTGGCGCCGGGTTTCGCCCCGGTGTTTGCGAAAGTATTTCTCGCGGCGCAGTTCCAATTTGTTAATCCGCTTCATATCATCCTGAAGACGGCCCATAAATTTAACGTCAACGGTAATAACCGCCACCTGATCATTAGCCAGCGGCGCACTTTTTTGCTTGGCCAAGCTTGTGGTTGTTAGCCCCATACTGGCCAAAACAACCAGAATCATCCCTAATAAACCGAGATTAAATTTCATAATATTTTCCAAGCCCGAACTTCGCAAAGCCTTGATATACCCCAAAACCCATACATGGCCAATATGTAGATGTGCTTGCGGGAAACCTAGTATGTAACAATTATGACTTTTTGCTGCTTATTCCGGTTTGTATCCAGGGCCTACTGCTTGCAGGCATTCATCGCTTTTTGAAAATGTTGCACAAACTCCGGGCGACGGCGAAGAAACAGTTCTGTAAATTCAACCCCAACATCAAAGTTTTTATACAAGATGCGTTTTATTTTCGTATCCATAAACTTCCGCGCCCCAGGCTTTAACAAGCCTTCAAAATCTGCGGACAGAAAAGCATCCAAACGACCTTCCATCAACCATAAGACCACCGCATTTTCATCGTCGGTCCCTGGTTGCACCTGAAAATCCAGGCCCAAAAGTATGCGCTCAGTCGTTGAACCTGGAAAGGCAGATACTTTAGCTGTTTTTTTAAAATCGGCGCTGTCTGGATCGATACTAATCTGCTTTGAAACATACCAATAAATTGGCATCATCCCAATAGGGTATGCGATACGCTTTTTGCGGTGCTCCGGGCCAGAAACAAGTGATGGAAACCATGCATCCATCCCCCCATCCTCTATCAAACGTCCCTTACGAACCATCGCTGCCTGATTAATTGAAAAGGGTTGGCCCAACGCACGCATGCTGCAACGCAACAAATCCACTCCCGGTCCTATAAAGCGGCCATCATCCAGTAATTTGGCGAATGTGCCTTCACCGTGGGTGAATATACGCATTTTATCCTGCGCTAAAACTGCCGTTTCAGAGGCAAACAAGCCAATAACAAGCAAAGCTGTCAGCCGAAAAAAAGCAGATATATTCATCCAGAAACCCACGCCGTATTTTTCTCCATCCTATAAATCAGGACTTGCAATACCTAAAACCAGCGTGGTGACACATGTAACAAAAATCCTGCCCCCGCAACCCCAACGCCGTAACAATAATAAAGTGTAATAATAAAGGAATAGTTATTGTTCATGTTAACAACGGCAGTAAAAGGCCTCTTTTACTGCATTTTTTCCTTTTCTAACGTTATTGTGATCTGCGAACCGAATTCGTCCACAGGAAAGCGGCGGAATACTTGTATTTCTCTTGCAATTATAGGAGATTCGCGGTACATCGCGGCCCGACTCAAGTGGGATTGCCTGCTTGAGGAAACCGTCCTTGCATCCCTGGAGGAAGTGACGGTCGGTAATCAGGTGGTCTGGTTACTGAATTTAGTTTGGAGAAAGTGAATGGCAAAAGCTATCACAATCGACGCGACAGCCCGCGAACGGCTTGGCAAGGGAGCCAGCCGCGCAGCACGTCGTGCAAATCTAGTACCAGCAGTAATCTACGGTGACAACAAAGAACCAGAAGCAGTTTCAATCCCGTTGAACATTATCGTTCGCTTGATTAACCGCGGTGGCTTTATGTCTCACATGTACAACATCGAAGTTGGCGGCAAGAAAACATCAGTTCTGCCACGTGACTTGCAGTTGCACCCTGTAACAGACGTGCCAATGCACATCGATTTCCTTCGCCTTGGCAAAGGCACCAAGGTTGTTATGGCTGTTCCGGTTAAGGTTGTTGGTGAAGAAGAATGTGACGGCCTCACTAAGGGCGGCGTGATCAATCAGACACGTCACGACATTGAGCTTAACGTTCCTGCGGATGCTATCCCTGAGTATATCGAAGTATCTGTCGCTGGTCTTGGCCTTGGCGATGCTGTTAAGATCTCTGACGTTGCTCTGCCTAAAGGCGCTACACCAACAATCACGGACCGTGACTTCACGATCTGTGCAATTGTTGCACCTTCTGCTCTTAAATCTTCTGGCGCTGACGCTGATGAAGGCGCAGGCGAAGAAGCTGCTGAAGGCGAAGAAGCTGAAGCAACTGACGAATAAAAGTGGCTGGGTGCCGACGGTGCCCGTTGGTGTGCAAAGGGGTTTTCCATGCTGCTATTTGTCGGACTAGGCAATCCAGGCGGCAAGTTTGAAAACCACCGGCACAATGTTGGATTTATGGCGGTGGACGAAATTGTCCGCCGCCATAATTTTTTACCCGGCCAAAAACGCTGGCAAGCGCTTACGTTCGAAGGCAGGATGGCGGCTGGGAAAGTTCTAATTCTTAAGCCACAAACTTTTATGAATGAGAGCGGGCAAAGCGTCGGCGAAGCAATGCGTTTCTTCAAGCTTACACCTGCTGATGTGTTTGTCTTTTACGATGAACTCGACCTGGCCTTTGGCAAAGTAAAGGTAAAGGTTGGCGGCGGGGCAGCAGGACATAATGGTATTCGCTCAATCACCAACCATATCGGCGCAGATTTCAACCGTGTGCGCATCGGCATTGGGCATCCCGGCGAAAAATCCCGTGTACACGGCCATGTGCTGGGTGATTTTGCCAAAGCAGAACAAAGCGAGCTAGAAACAGTGCTCGACACTGTAGCGCGCGAGGCAGTCTATCTGGCAGCAGGTGATACACCGCGCTTCCTCAGCCAAATTGCGCTAACACTCAGCCCGCAGCGCCCCAATGGCGAACGAGAAAAAACGAAGATTGATCCGGCTGTTGAGGCAGCAAAGAAACAGGCGCAAGCAACTGCGCCAAAAGCGGCCTCTAAAGAAAATCAGCCGCTTAAACATGAACAGGTAAAAGAGGGCCCGCTGGCAGCAGCGCTGAAAGCCCTCAAATTCGGAGAATAATAATGGGTTTCAAGTGTGGCATTGTCGGCTTGCCGAACGTGGGAAAATCAACACTTTTCAACGCGCTAACCAATACAGCCAGTGCGGCGGCAGAGAATTACCCTTTCTGCACAATCGAACCCAATGTAGGCAATGTACCTGTACCTGATGACCGCTTGTTTGCGCTGGCGAAACTGGCAGGTTCCAAGGCAATTTTGCCAACCCAGCTTTCTTTTGTTGATATTGCGGGCCTTGTACGCGGGGCATCAAAAGGCGAAGGCCTCGGCAACCAATTTCTGGCGAACATCCGTGAGACCGACGCAATTTGTCATGTGTTACGCTGTTTCGAAGACGACGACATCACCCATGTGGACGGCAAGGTTGACCCTGTATCTGACGCTGAAACAATCGAACTTGAGCTGATATTTGCTGACCAAGACAGCCTTGAAGGACGCATCCACGGCCTTGGCCGCAAAGTGCGCGGCGGCGACAAAGAAGCCATTCTTACAATGACGATAATCGACAAGGTGCTGCCTCTGCTGAAAGACGGCATCCCGGCGCGCAAAGTTGAAATTGACAGCGAAGACGAAGAAAAAGCGTTTAAAGACCTGCAATTGCTCACTTCAAAGCCAATTCTGTATATTTGCAACGTTGACGAAGATAGCGCCGCGACAGGCAATGAGTTTTCACAAGCGGTTGAGAAGATGGCCGCAAGTGTTGGGGCTGGCTGTGTGGTGATTTCTGCTGCGGTTGAAAGCGAAATTGCCCAGCTGGATGATGAAGAAGAAAAAAGCGAGTTTTTGGAGAGCCTCGGCCTTGGCCAAACCGGCCTCGCCCGCGTTATCCGCGCAGGCTATGACCTGCTGCATCTGGTAACCTATTTCACCGTTGGCCCCAAAGAGGCCCGCGCATGGACCATCACAACCGGCACCAAAGCCCCCGCAGCGGCTGGTGTGATCCATACGGATTTCGAAAAAGGCTTCATCCGTGCTGAAACTACGGCCTACGATGACTATGTGGGTAACGGCGGCGAACAAGGTGCCAAGGACGCAGGCAAGATGCGCCTTGAAGGCAAGGAATATGTGGTGTTAGACGGCGACGTACTTCACTTCCGCTTCGCAACTTAATTTTCTCTCACCTGTTACGAGAGCAATCCTATTTAAGCTGTAACAAGGCTACAGCCACGATCAACAGCAATAAGGCCACCATAATAACGACCAAAACTCTGTATGGTCTCATATAAGGCTGGCTCTCTGTTTCGTATCGGTGACCACATTTGCTGCACCTGAGCATACTCCGCCCAAGTGGGGGCAAAAGTGCTCCGAATATCCATAGAATTGGCATAAGTACACTGGAAACATACTTGATAGCACCATCCGCCCCACATTGCGGGCAAGAATTTACCTCTTCGGTTGCTGCCTCGCCGTCTGATGCAGCTATTCCATGTGAAGAACTTAAAAGGGAAATAGCTGCGTCAAATTCATCATCGGCCACCCAAATTCGGTACCCATCATTTAATCCGATATATGGCATCACTGAATAGGATTCGAAATTGTCCGAATGTACATGGAAGCCCGCCTGCTCCAGCTTGCTTCGACACACCAAAAAATCCGTATAGTCACCCGTTCTATAGACTATCTTCATAAGTCCCCAATCTTGATTACATCGCTGATCTATTTGTAGGTAACATTTTGGCCGGTGTCCAATGCGCTTGCCAAAACATACTTTGTATCTGTCCGTGACATTTTGTTAACCCATTGGCAGTATGGTTAATAATCCATCAACGAGGTCTATCGGGCGTGAAAAAGCACAGCCAAAATATCAGGCATACAGTTTCCAAAGCCACTCTTGAAGGCCTGTACCGTGACAGCTTTATTGGCATCACCGTGCACCGGGCATTTGATATTCTTTACACCAACCAAAAAGTTGCCAGTATTTTGGGGTATAAAGCTGCCACCGATATGATTACAGCAGGTGATCTCGGCCCCCATATTCCACACCGCCGCCGCCGTGAAATATCCGCGCGCTGGAAAGCGATTGAGCGCGGCGACCTAAAGCCGGAACGCAACCGCGTGACCAACATCACCTGTGACGGCAATGAAGTATGGCTTGATGTAACCGACGAATGTATTCTGTGGGAAGACGGCGAAAGCGCTATCATGAGTACCATTTTTGATGTTAGCACGGCTGTTAGCACAAACGAGAGCCTGCTTTCATCCTTGCGCCATCTGGAAATTTCGATGGACAGCATCCTTGAAACAATCCCCACCGGTATCGCCATTTTTTCTGAAGTTGGTGAACCACAAACCGTAAACAGCGTCATGCGGCTGCTGTTTCAGGAAAGCCCGCAAGCGAATGACTTTGTTCCGCCCGCCATGGCTGAATTACTGGCTACACTTGTAAACTCAAACGCCACTGAACTGACAGCGCGCGGCGTTGAGGCCCACTCAGGCAAAGTGGTTGACCTAATTGCGCGCCGCATGACAGATGACGCAATCATGATGTGCGCAGCCGATGTTAGCGACTGGAAAAACACCCAGGATCAGCTGAAAACACTGGCAGAGCGCGATATGTTAACCCAACTTTTCAATCGGCGTGGTTTTGTAGATACGGTGCAGCCAATGCTTGAGGTTTGCGTGGAGAGAAAACAAAGCTTTGCCCTGTTGGTTGCCGATATTGATTTCTTTAAATCAATAAATGATGACCACGGGCACGGCACAGGCGATTTGGCACTAAAAAGTTTCTCAATGCGGATATCGAAGGCACTGCGTCCCCGCGATGTTGTCGGGCGTATTGGCGGTGACGAATTTGCAATCTTCCTGCCTGACAGTGATCTGGAAACAGCCCGGCGTATTGCGGAACGCCTGCGTGCAAAAATTGCCAAGCATCCACTTTCCCGCGAGGGCACCCGAGTACCTTTAACTGCCTCTTTTGGGCTTAAAATGTGTGCCGCCGACAAAGCCCATCCACGCATGAAAGACCTGCTGCAAGATGCAGATAATGCCCTATACCGCGCCAAACAGGCAGGGCGCAACCAAGTGGCGTTAGCATAAGTATTATTGGGATTTATTGAAAGCAGGCTTTACTTTTTCCGGTTAGCCGACCAGCACCGTGCGCCGGCCCAAACCGCGTTCAAAATATGGCACCGCCGCCTGCATATACAGCAGCAGCGGTGTGTATTGGTAGTGCGTGATGCTGCCATTTATCGCCCCGATAATCCAGATTACAATTAGCACATACAAGGGCAGCAACAGGTACCAGGCCTTTGGTTTCAAAAGCGACAGCATGGTTACACCTTGGTATTGACTGGACTTGGAATTAAGGATCAGCAAACGTGGCAGAAGAGCTATTAAACCCCACACCCCGAGCAATCCACACATAAACAAATCAACAATTTCAATGGGCGGCCGCACGACAAACCAGTTTAAATAAGCACTCATTAGTGCCATCCAGATGGGAACCAACACCACAGCCAATCCAAAATACATTTGCAGGCGCATCACACGCTTCTTCACCCCTGTGGCATCAGCCACCCGGTCAACATAACAAAACCATATAAAAGCTACGGCAAGAATTTGAATATTCAGGACAATTTCCCACCACCAGCGAGACCGCACAATACCTTGCTCAGAATAGCCATCTGCAAAATAAACTTGCAGCATGGAGGTAAGAATAGCGCCCACTAAAATAAGCGCTGTACCTCCCATCATTATTCTGCCGTCACGAATATACATTCACGAAACCGTTTGCCGGAGCCCCGCTATCTTTAAAATACCAGATAATTCAACCCGGCACTCCTCTCACCCCAATTGGCAATTACTGCCTCGTTCGTAAAAACTAACGCATTTTGCACAAAAAGAAAACCCGCTCAAAAGCGGGCTTCCCTCATATGATTTAATTTCGGCCTTATTGTGACTTTACTGGTTTTTATAAACCGTGCCGTCTTTCATCACAAAATCAACGTCCAGCAGCTCTTTCAAGTCATCCAGCGCGCTGCCATCTGTGGCAATAATATCGGCCAATTTACCGGCTTCAATAGTGCCCAGACTATCTGACATACTGATAAGATCAGCCGCATTCACCGTTGCAGCTTTCAAAACATCCATCCGGGTCATGCCGCCTTTTTCCATCAAAATAGCTTCTTCCGCATTGGTTCCATGACGCGATACACCGCTATCAGTACCATACGCGATCTTCACACCAGCTTTATACGCTACAGTGAAATGTTCCATCATGTCGCCGCCAACACGAATGGCCTTGGCTTTAATCTGATCAGACATGAAATTACTGCTTTTGGCCATTGTTACAACGGTATCACCCGCTAAAAGCGTTGGCACCAGATACGCGCCAGTTTTTTTGAACAGCTTAATCGATTCCTTATCAGCATACGACCCATGCTCGATACTATCCACACCTGCCCGCAGTGCCGCATTAATGCCGCCTGCAGAATGCGCGTGCGCCGCTACTTTGCGACCCAGCCCATGCGCTGTGTCCATAATTTCGGCCAATTCGTCGTCTGTCATTTGTTGACCAGTACCCGTGTTGGTATCTGAAAGCACACCGCCCGTTGCTGTTATTTTAATAACATCCGCGCCGAATTTAATCGCGCGGCGCACAGCCCTGCGGCAATCATAAGGACCATCACAGATGGTTTTTGATGTATATTTTTCCAGCAAATCGTGGCGCATGCCGTCCACATCACCGTGGCCACCCGTGGCCGCCACTCCGCCAGATGCGATTATCCGCGGCGCGTCCACCCATCCTTTGTTGGATGCATCCCTAAGTGCATATATATGTGTTGTTTCAGCCCCAAGATCACGAACTGTAGTAAAACCAGCCATCAAAGTACGCTTCGCGAACATTACGCTTTTCATACCGTTATCTGCGTTCGATAACCGCAGCGTTTCGCTGTCAGAATTGGCAGATAGTTCCCCCTGAATATGAACATGCATGTCCATCATTCCAGGCATAACAAAACTGTTCGACAGATCAATCCGCACCGCAGCTTCACCGAATTCGCCTGCATCCACAAAGCCGTCACGCACTTCTTTAATACGGCCGTCTTCGATGACAATTGTCTGGTTTTTCTTCGGCGCTTCACCTGGCTTCGCCAAAAGTTCGCCTGCATGAATTACCTTAATATCTGCGGCCTGAACCATGCTGGCACTCATGGCGATCAACGATGCCGCCAGGGCACCTTTCAAAATTTTATGCAATTCCCATCTCCCCGATTAAGACATAGCCATGCATGTCACATGACCCTATTGAAAGTTACTTCACGGCTTTTCGCCGGACTTATTGAAAATATAGAACCTTTTAACAGCGCTTCAAAGGTTAGTTCACCATCGACCATACCAGCTATTCAAAAAACAGGGTAAATTTTAACAGAACTAAACGAATTGTATAACTCTTACCGTGACATGGCACCAATAGTCGAACCGGCCTGCTTGATACCGGCCATTGCCATATCTTTCAGATAAACACGCACAGTGCCCTTTTTTGATGGCACCAACGCCCGAACAGGTATCCAATATGCGCTATCACCCATTGGCTGCATCCACACCTTCAGTGGGCCATCATATTGATATTGGGCTTTACGCTTCCTGCTACTTTTCACAGCATGTTTCTTTTTTAACCGCTTATCCTCTTTGGCTTTTTGCTTTGCTGTCAGGATACGCTGCCCGGCAACCAGATGTTGAACAAGAGTGCATTCATGTGCTTCACCAAATGTCTTCGAATGTTTGGATTTTTTCAGCAATACAGGCAGCGCAGCGCAGTTAATACTCCAACTAACGACAGTATCCCCGTCAAACACCTGAAAAACAAACGGCTCATTGTCTCTGGCATGCAGAGCAATCGGCAAAGGTTGCCGTATTAGAGCCACCAACAGAGAGGCAGGATCATGCCCGGTTTGAAGGGCCGCAGGAACGGGTTCGCGTCGGTTTTCTTCACGCCATTTTATCGGCCAGTCTTTCACCAAACCTGTAAGGTTACCGCTTTGATCATAGCTAAGGCTTTCATGGTACGGTTTGCCTTTCCATTTGCCGCTGCTACGATATTCCTGCGGTTGAAGGCTGCCGTCAGGTGCCATAAATCCATGCGCCGAAAATAGTGTCTTACCGCCGCCCATAAACAATTTTGCCAAACCACGCATACGCATTTCGGCATGCAATTTATATGAATTTTCGTTTATTTCTGTGGTAGTTTCCGCCGTGGAAACCAACATGTTTTTCCACACAAAATTATAGGTAGCTTCTATGCGCTGGGTACTAGCCTTTCCGGCGGAGGCTATCACAAGGCACATGGCTATACTAATCAGGGGCAAATGGGTACGCTTCATACTCTGGTCCTTTACTCTGGCAACACCCCCTTAGTAAAAACCATTCAAGATTAGGGCCAAAAAATGGGCAGTAGCACTGCCGTAACAAGGCCATTGCCTGCCATCGCAAATGCAGCAGCGGCCCCCATAAGGTCACTTCGGCGTACTGCTTCTGCCATACCAAGGCCGTGGCCTGCGGTTCCCATCGCAAGGCCAATCGTAATATCGCCGTCTATACCAAACAAATGCAAAACCCGTGGACCAATTACTGCAATCACCAGCCCTGTTACAATTACAATAGCCGCTGCAATTGAAGGAATACCGCCTATTTGCTCAGTAACAAGTATAGCGATGGGCGTTGTAACCGATTTGCTGGCAAGGCTGGCTGAAAGTGCTGTGGGTGCATTCAGCAATACCGCAACCGTTACAGCACTGCCACTACCCGCAAGCGATCCACCAACAATTGCAGCGATTACCGCCGCCGGATCTTTGCGAACTGCGGCAAAATTCCGGTATAGCGGCAGCGCAAGCGCTGCAACAGCGGCCATCAACAGCAAATGGAAAATATGGGTACCCTGTTCAAACATGCCAAACGGCAGGTCAAAATAAGCAATCACTGTTATACCGGCCGCAGCAGGCAGTATCACCGGATGCAGCCACGGCTTGCGCCCAGAGCGGATAAACAGCATGTCAGCAAGACCGTAGGCCACCAACACCGCAATAAACCATAAAGGAGCAGTCATAAGCTGCTCCGTTTTTTAGCACGCAGCAAACGGTACAATATTGCGGCTGCCAAAAGCCCCAACAGGCTGGAACCTGTAACCGCAAATATAAGGATCAACCAGTGGGCAGCAACAATATCCAGCACTGTAACCACGCCTATAATTGCCGGGATAAACAACAGCGGGAATATCCGAAACAGAAAAGCCGCGCCTTCATCCAAAACAGCCGGCACTTTGCCTAGTATCGCTAACACAACAGCCAGTACAATCATGGCAACCACAGCAGGCGGCAACACGGCGTCAAATACAACCATCAACCATTCAGCCCCAATAACCAGAGCAACAAAAAAAACAGTACCAATAATAGCTTTCACCAGAAAATAACTTTCACATGGGTCCTTGCCGCAAGATTGCACTGTTACCGGGTATAGCGCGCCCGGCAGAGGAAGCAAATATACTAGCGCACCTTGACTTGCCCCCTTCGTCGCCCCATTTCGTCAGGTAAGGAGATACCTGTATGTATAAAGTATATTTTGAAGACATAACCGTAGGCGATGTCGCTAAATTTGGTTCCTACGAAGTAACCAAAGAAGAAGTGATCGACTTTGCGACAAAATACGACCCCCAGCCCTTTCACCTTAGTGAAGAGCTTGCAAAACAATCAGTTTTTGGGGGCCTGTGCGCAAGCGGCTGGCATACCTGCGCCATGATGATGCGTATGCTGGTTGATCAGATGCAGGAAGTTGGCGTGGCCAGCCTGGGATCACCCGGCATGGACGGCATTAAATGGATGCGCCCGGTAATGGTGGGCGATACCTTAAGCGTTGAAGCTTCTGTTGATGCCAAACGTGAAAGCAACTCTCGCCCGGAACTTGGTTTTCTGAAAGGCACCTATAAGGTTTTTAACCAAAAAGGTGAAACGGTGATGGTGCTACATTCCAATTATATGGTAGCCAAAAGAAACCCATAAAATACGCTAATCTGCAGCTATTCAGATTGTAGCTTTTGACAGATACCTGAAAAATCGTGGCAGTCGAAATGCTAGCAAAGCTACAAGAATAGCACCGTATATCAGGGGTTCCAGCTGGAACCCCTTACGCATCATAATGAAATGTAAAATCACCAGCGGCCCAACCATGTAAACGGCCCGGTGTAGCCGCTGCCATGCCTTTGCACCCATGCGCTTAACCCAACCCTTTGTGCTGGTAACAGCTAGCGGTAACAACAACAAAAAGCTGGCCATGCCAACAGTGATATACAGCCGCTTGAGTATGTCTTTCCAAAGTTCAGGCCAGTCAAATAGCATATCGAGCCAAACATAGCTGGTAAGGTGCAGACATACATAAAAGAAGGAAAAGTTACCAATCATGCGCCGAAACAAAATGGGTTTCGGTGACTTCAGTATTTTAGATAGCGGGGTCAGCGCCAAAGATATCAATAATATCCGCATTGCCCAATCACCGGTGAAACGATTGGATGTTTCCTGCGGGTTAAACCCAAGCCCGTTCGGCTGATAGGCAAACGCCAAATACCAATTATAGGCAAGCCATACAGCTGGCATCAGTAACAACAGAAAGACAAACGGCTTGCCATAATGCCGCACATGAATGGTGGTTATCTTCATCAGTGATTTGCCTGTAAATCCATGCCTGCATACAAGTGCGCCACCTGTTCACCGTACCCATTGAACATCAAAGTTTTACGGCGGCCAAATTCACCGATTCTACGCTCACGAGATTGGCTCCAGCGCGGATGATCCACAAGCGGGTTCACGTTTGAATAAAACCCGTATTCCCTCGGCGCTGATTGTTTCCAGCTAGTTGGCGGCTCGCTGTCTGTAAGTCGGATACGCACAATGGATTTGATTGATTTATATCCGTATTTCCAAGGTACAACCAGCCTAAGCGGGGCACCGTTCTGGTTCGGGATTTCCTTGCCGTACAGACCAACGGCAACAAATGTGAGCGGGTTCATTGCTTCGGCTAACGTTAAGCCTTCAACGTAAGGCCAATCTAGTACACGGCGGCGAATACCGGGCATTTGCTGGCGGTCGGCCAAGGTTTCAAACGCCACATATCTTGCGTCTGATTGAACACCTATTTTATTTAGAATAGCCGAAAGTGGTACGCCAATCCACGGCACAACCATAGACCATGCCTCAACACAGCGCAGCCGGTAAATACGTTCCTCCAGTGATTTCATATCCACCAGGTCTTCGAACGCATAGGCGACTGGTTTATCAACCATACCGTCTACTTTTACCGACCAAGGCTTAGGCTTCAGGCGCCACGCATTGGCTGCCGGGTCATCTTTGCCAGTACCAAATTCATAATAATTATTATAATTGGTAATCGCCGCTTCCGGCGTTAAAGCTTCCCCTGGATCATAACTGGTTTTTGAATAATCCAGCGCTTCCAAAGAGCGCTCGTCAGCAGCAAACACATTGCCCACCGTGCCTAGGCCCACCGCACCAGCCGTCAACCCAGCAGTGCCCGCGATAAACTTTCGACGGTTAAGATACAGACCTTCGGGTGTGACATTATTTTCATGTTCACTCCCGGCATCATTATTCTTAATTAGCATATAATCTCTCCTCCTATCCCTTAAATAGGGAATAATTGGCAAGGGTCCAGTAACGAGTTATTGCCTATTTCGTGAGCTTGTTTCATATTTGTCGTGATCGTGAATCTGTGTTTGATCTTTCGGTGTGTTGTAACCCTTGTAATGAGTACCCCGACCTTCTTATGAATTCCCAATTAAATAACCTGAAGTTTTGCGATGAAGCAACGGCTCTGATTGATATTTGGCGTGCAATGCCGCGTGAAAGCCATGCTGTTTGTCCAGCAAAATCAGATTTCATGCCAATGAAAATGCGCCGCCACTTACGTTCAACAATCCTCTATGAGCGCAGGGCAAAAGACGAAATCATAATCCGTGTAGTTGGTACAACGCTTGACCAGTTTATCGGCCAACATCTTACTGGCAAAAACATCTTGAGTATAATTCCGCCTGAACATGGCCGTTCCTTCAACAGATATTATGAAAACCTCCACAAATACCAATGCGGCGGCATAATGGAGCGTCAAATACGCAGTGCTGGCGGGAGCATTAATATGGTCAAAACGATGCAATTACCCCTGTTAAACCCTCAAGGCGAAGCCACCTTTTTTGTCGGCATCGCAATTCCGGGGACGCTGCCAAAACATTTCACCGATTATCGCAGTGCTTCGGTTCATGCATCGCGCAATATTGATATCACTTATGTAGATATTGGGGCTGGTATTCCGGAAGACCTTGAAACCACACTTGCGCGCGGTTTGTGACCTTGTTGGTTTAACAATCAATCTTGGAAAGATGCGATGCTTTATTTCATTTAATTGCACACACCAAACATCATTTATTAATATTTACTGCGGTAGAAATAAGGTCAAATATCCTTATTTGACGAGTGTCATAGTGCGTATTGGTAACATCAACGATCTGTTTATTAATGATGCAGCGCAAGCACTTTATGAATGCTGGCGGGCGCTTCCGCGCGAAGACAATCAAATCTGTCCTAAACGCTTTGAACTAAATTTCGCAAATCTGCCGATAAATTTCAGACAGCACGCCTTTATTCTTGCCAACCATGAAAAAGGCATATTATCCGCTACCGATATTGGTACTGTTGTGACCAGCTTTCTGGGTGAGAGGCTTGACGGTCAAAACCTTTCTGAAAGGCATGGCCCAAGCCAAATGAAATATGAAACTCCATATTATGATGCGGTTTATGGCCAGCCTTGCGCTGGTGTTCTAACCCGTCGTACCGTTAACCAGCAAGGCACGCATGCCAATTTTGTCTCTTGTCATTTACCGTTGCTTGATTACAAAAACGAGGTTCGTTACTTGTTGGGAATTGTTGAAATCACCAATGTAGAAGCGCCAGAATTAATTGGTTCTCCGATAATCTTTGATAACTCACACATTACTGATCGTATGCTGGTTGATATCGGCGCGGGCATTCCAGCTTCTGAAACTCAAAGTTGAAGCCCGCACCTAATTAACAAAGCTCAATCAGCATTTAACGTCAGCGCTGAAAATCGTATACGCTGCCCAATTTAAGTATTTGCGTTAGCTCATCCAGCGCCGCAAAACATTCCACCATCAGCTTGGTGTCACCCAAGTCATCTGGCATTAACCGGTCGCGGTAATGCTTTTTCGCCCAGCCCTGAAGTACAGTAATCAAAGCATCATCCAGCACTGTATTTGCGCCCATTTCCGCCCGTTCCTGCCCTGATAAAACAACACGCAAACGCAAGCACGCAGGCCCGCCGCCGTTACGCATACTTTGACGAACATCCAGATAATCTGCAGCGGTGATAGGCCCACCAGATGCGATAAGCTTATCTACATAAACCTTTGCTGTGGGTGTTTCTGCTACCTCAATAGGCAAGATAAGCCGCATGCCATCGTCAGTTGGTGCGCTGATCAACTGGCTATTAAACAGGTAAGATCGCACTGCGTCTTTCAACGGTACGTCAGCTTCCGCCACTTCGATAAACCGCATTGCCGTATCACCCATTGCGGCCTGAATATCAAGGCGCAATTGACCGGGGTTTTCAAACGCATTTTCATGATAGAAAAAGACGTTTTTATTACAAACCGCCACAACGTCATTATGGAACGCGCCCATGTTAATAGCCGCTGGGTTTTGGCGCACAAACAGGGTTTTGGCAGGTGCTGTAGCATGCTGACGGGCAATGGCCTCGCTTGCCTCACGGGTTTGACGCCCGGGAAACGTAAGGTCAGCAGCGCTTTCAAACGCCCCGCGCCCATAAACATAAAGTGCAACACCTTCATCACCGTAATCCCCGCAGAAACGGTTATGGTTGGCCGCCCCTTCATCGCCTAGGTGCGTACCGCCAGCAAGGTGGCTGTGATGTGCAAACCTGTCACCTTCCGGGAACATGGCTTTGAGGATACGCCCCGTCGTAGGAGCCTCAATAGACCGGTGGTACATAGCAGCCAGATTGGCAGGGGTGAAATGTGTGCGACCATCAGCGGTATCAGAACTAGGTGAAACCGTGGCGGCGTTTGCTGTCCACATAGTGGCGGCGGAGGTAACATTTAAAACCAGCGAAGGGTTTGCTTTCCAGGCGGCGGTTAATATTTCCGCGTCGCTACCGGTAAATCCATGCTCTCGAAGCGTTGCCAAATGAGGCCTGTCATGGGGCGGCAACACACCTTGTATCATGCCAAGGCCCCGTAAGTGCTGAGCTTTTTCAAGGCCCTGCAAAACTCCCTCAAGCGGGTTTGCAATACGCCCACTGTTGTTGGCGGAAGCAACATTCCCGTAGGAAAGCCCGGCATAATTATGCACCGGACCAACCAGACCATCAAAATTTATTTCCTGCCAATCGGCTGTGTCTTTTTCAGCTAACATCATGTTTCGCCTTCCAAATTCAGGCCGACAGGCAAAGCAGCAACAGCCACTTTTCCGTCAGAATGTTCCATGCTGGCAACCGCGAACGAGCAATAATCGGCGGCATAATAAGCACTTGGCCTATGGTTCCCTGACCAGCCAATACCACCAAACGGCGCGGTGGAGGCAGCACCGGTAAGCTGTTGGTTCCAATTAACAATTCCGGCCCGCGCCCGTGGATAAAAGCTTTCATACAGCACGCGGCTATCTGAAATAAGCCCGGATGCCAGCCCGTATTTTGTGTTGTTGGCCGCTGCAATTGCGGCCTCAAAATCAGCCACGCGGATTAGCTGCAACAAGGGGCCAAAAACCTCTTCATCCGGTACGTTGCTGCCGTTTGTTACATCCAGCAACCCCGGTGACAAAAATGCGTCACCCCGGCCTGTGCGTGTGACAGGCATCAAAGCCACAGCGCCGCCGTCAAGCAGGCTCTGCTGCGCTTCCAGTACCACATTCGCCGCCTGCGCACTCACCACTGGCCCCATAAAGGGCTGCGACACGTCATCCCATGCCCCAACAGTAATGTGTGGCATCACCCCCAACAACGTTTCAATAAACTGGTCTCCAGCCTTGCCTTCAGGCACAATCAATCTGCGGGCGCACGTACAGCGCTGCCCGGATGTGACAAAGGCTGACAATATTGTCATCACAGCTGCCGCGCGCAAATCTTCCACCTCATGAACTATAAGCGGATTGTTCCCGCCCAGTTCCAGCGCCTGAATAATGCCCGGCTGGTCAACAAGTTCCCGTGAAATTGCCATGCCGGTTTTGGCACTGCCGGTAAACAACAGGCCGTTAATACCCTTCGCTGCCACAAGGGCCGCGCCGGTATCCCGTCCGCCCTGAACCATATTCAAAACACCCGTCGGCAAACCTGCCTCTTCCCATGTTTTTACCATTAGTTCAGCAACAGCCGGGGTCATTTCAGACGGTTTGAAAACAACCGTGTTGCCGGCAATAAGCGCCGGAACAATATGCCCGTTTGGCAAGTGCCCCGGAAAGTTATACGGCCCAAACACAGCCATCACCCCGTGGGGGCGGTGGGTAAGGCGCGAAGTGATTGCACCGTTCACAGCTTCCCTTGTTCCGGTGCGCTCGTCGAACGCCTTAAGGGATATCTCAACCTTGTTCGCCATTGCGCTGGCTTCGCCTGTAGCATCCCACAGGGCCTTGCCTGTTTCCCGGGATATCAATTCTGCCATTTGCGCTTTGCGTTCGCCCAGCAGTTCAGCATAGCGGCGTATAATCTCTATGCGGGCATCAAACGGCGTTAATGCCCAGCTATCAAACGCAGCTGAAGCTGCTTCAACTGCCGCGTTAACTTGCTCTGCGTTTGCTGCGTTGCCGCTCCATAAAAGAGCTCCAGATGATGGATCAACAGATGTAAACTCGCCGCCACCGCCTGCTAGCCAGGCACCTTTAATAAAATGGGTCACTGGGCAAACTCCCCTGCTCTGGCTGCTGGCTTATCGGGATCAACATCATCCACAGGCCGGTCAATTGGGCTATAACGCACAGCATCGCCTTCTTTAATCTCAAGCGCGTCGGCGGCCTCTTTGGGCAGCCACAAGCCGCTGGCACCTTCAACAACATTGGTAAGTACTACGCGGAAGCTATCAAGCGCAGGGTTGGCCACCAAATGCATTGGATCTTTGCCTTCGCCTTCAACAACACCGCCCAGTTTGCCTGTTTCGCTTTTACGGCATGTCCAGATACCACGCTTGTGCACTTCCATTTCGGGGCCGCCATCAAAAATATCCACGGCACCAGAGAAACGAAAACCTTCTTTTTCCAGCAACCGCATGGCGGGCACCGCACCTGTGTGCGGTCGGCCAATCACAGCGCGGGCTTCCTCTGGAAGCAAAGCGGTATAAATAGGAAACTTCGGCATCAGGTCAGAAATAAACTGGCTGTTACCTCTGCCATTAATGGCGTCTGCAGTTATGAAATCCATACCAAAGAAGTGCCTGCCAATAGCATCCCAAAACGGCGATTGGTGATCATCATCCACCCAGCCACGCAGTTCCGATATCACTGTTTCCGGGAAACGGTCAGGGTGCGCAGCTATCATCATGTAACGGGCTTTGGAAAGTAGCTTGCCCAACTTGTCACGGCGGTACTCCGGGTCAAGAAACAGGGTTGCCACTTCTGCCGCACCAACAAAATCATTGGTAAGCTGTAATAGTTCGGTATCAACCCGCATCTTTGGTTCATGGCTTAACTGTGTTTGGTGCAATATGCGGTAACTGTAGAATGGATTTTCAAGGCCAATGCCCACGATCAGGGCGCTGGTGCCGCAAACCTGGCCGGTTGAAAGGTCTTCAAGAACAAAAAGATAATTCAGCTTCTCCGTATTGCCCGAGGCTGTGGCAAAAGCCGCCACCGAGTCTTCTATCTTTTGTTGAAGGGCGGGCTTGTGCGCTGGCAATGTTGTTAAGCCTGTGCCTGTAATTTTGGCAAGCGCCATCAATCCATCAAGATCTGATAATCGTGCTGGTCGAACCACGAACATGTGATTTTTCCTCTAAAATATGGAACCTGTCTTTTCTTTCCAAAGCACAGGTTCTAGCGTCCGGGCAACTTAAGGGCCCCGGTTGCCTTCAAGCCTTTTCAGGCTTTGGCTTTCACCACATGGTCTAATTCACCAGAAGCAAAAGCCATCAGAATAAGGGCAGAGAGTTTAGCCCTTTCCGTAAAACTGTCCGCGAGGACAAATTCCTGCGCCGAGTGGATCATCCCGCCCCGAACGCCTAGTGTATCTACATTTGGCAGGCCTGCTGCAGCCAGATTATTCCCTTCGCAGCATCCGCCCGTAGCAACATAATTGATATCGATGCCAAGTTCCAGCCCGCAAGCCTTGATAGCGTCCATTAATAAAATATTCGCGTTTGAAAGCGCTTTGGGTGGCCGGTTAATACCACCGTGAATATGCACACTGTAGCCTTCAACGGCATTTGCCCGTTCGGCAATGGCCGCGATTTGATTTTCAAACCAGTGCGCGTCTTCCGGTTCCTTCAATCGCACATTAAAGCGGCACAAGGCCGTATCAGGCACCACATTGGTTGCCACACCGCCCGTTACCACGCCTGCATTCACGGTAAGCTCCGGCCTGCCGCCGGTAAGGGCTGCAAGTTCGCCCACTAATGATGCCATCATCACCACAGCATTGCGGCCTGCGTGAAATTCACGCCCCGCGTGGGCGGCGCGTCCGCGTACAACAAGGCTATAATTGCCACTGCCTTTGCGCTCGCCAGCCAACGTGCCGTCTGCCAGTGCGGGTTCGTAGGTCATGCCTATGTCGGCTGCTTTGGCGCGCTCTGCCAAAATAGCCGCTGAGGCAAGCGAGCCGGTTTCTTCATCGGGTGATAGCAGCACTTCCCAGCCAACCGAACCGGCCAGCGGCGTTTCTTCAAATGCCTTAAGCGCGTTCAGCATCACCAATATGCCACCCTTCATATCGGCCACACCAGGGCCGTTCAGGGTATTTTCATCCAGCCAAATCGGTTTTTGAAACCCGTGGTTTGCAGCAAAAACCGTGTCAGTGTGGCCGGTCATCAAAACCTTGCGGTTGGCTTCAGGGCGCTTAAACAGGCGGATGCTTGTACCATTTTTAACCGGCACCACATCCCCTGCTTCATTCACCTTTTCACCGTCTGCCAGCTGAATTAATTCAACCTCGGCCCCCAGCGGCGCAAAAGCATCCAGAATTACCGCTTCCATTTTTTTGAGGCCAGCCGCATTGCCGCTACCGCTATTGATGGCCGACCAAGCTTGAACGGTTTCCACCATTTCCGGGCCACGCCCATCAACTTTATCAAGCGCGGTTTGGCACTGGGCCCAGACGGCATTTTCTTTTAAATTTTGAATTGTTTCCGCCTTCTTTTTTATTCTGTATTTCATTCCGGCTTACGCTGCACGCCAACGCGGGTCAAGGCCATTAGCGCCTAATTCAAATCAACCACAGACCATTTCAGCCCTTTGGTATTCATTTCATCGCACGGACTGTTCTATTCACCGCATTAAACGAAGGTTTCACAAACCTTAAGCTAAGGTAACAATCAAGGAAGCGGCCCGTAACAAGCTTCTGTAAAGCAGGCTCCGCGAGAGAGCTTTAATGCCAATAACACGTGCCAACAATAAACAAAAATAACACTGGCAATAACACGACAAAACAAACGGCATACAAACAGATGCCCATGAGCGAGGAAGAACCATGAAAGCCCTTATTGTAGACGGTGAAGAACTTTACCGTCTTTCCCTTAGAGAAGTCGTTGCTGTAGCAGGCAAATTTTCTGAAATTATTGAAGCCGGATCAGAGCATGAATTTTTGGCGAAAACCGCCAGTCATACTGACCTTTCATTGGTAATATTGCACCCATCCAGCCTGAACCGCGAAGGGGAAGACTGGGTAAAACTGGTACGCCGTCTGTATCCGGGTGTTGCCATTGTTACCATTACCAACCAGCCACATGAGGCTACAGATCGCTGGCTGGGCACGGTGGCCATACACCGCAGCACCAGCGTAAGCACCATGGTTTCTACCTTGCGCAGCGCACTGCGTTTGCCAGTAGAAAGCTATGGCAGCAACCACCTTGCGCGTCCGCAACTACCAACAAATAGCTTGCCGAATGAATTTTCACGCTTTCAGCAAAGCCTCAGCGGCAGCAATACGCCTGTTGACCTGAACCGGCTTTCCTACCGTCAGAAGCAGATTTTGGCGATGGCGGCTGACGGCCTGCCAAACAAGGAAATTGCCGCCCGGCTTACAATTGCCGAAGGTACCGTGAAAGCGCACATGCATGCCATTTTCAAGGTGTTGGGTGTTTCCAACCGCACGCAGGCAGTTATTCGCTACGGCGCAGCAGGCCAAAATATTTCAGCCCGCAGCATGATGCCAACAAATGGCTCCGCCGCACAAACCGCCCATATGCGCGCCTGACATTAAAGCGGCGATTAAGACATATACTCCGTTCGTCACTCGACTACTTGATAGGCGAGTCCAGTGGCTTTGCTTCTGAAGTGCTGGGTTCGCCGGTCAAGCCGTCGAACGACGAGAGGAACACACCATCGTCATCCCGCACCACGATGCGGGATTCAGAGCTGACACTGCGCTCTATGATACAAATGGATACCGGCCGGTATAACGGTAGGTGTTTGGCTTACAAATCACCCGTCAGGTGTTTGATCACGCCTGAGAAATCCACGCCGCCGTTGCCGTCCGCGTCCATCGCTGCATAAATCTCGCGGCTCATGGCGCCTAGCGGGGTGTTGGCACCGGTGCTATTGGCGGCATCCATGGCTATGCCCAAATCTTTCAGCATCAAGGCTGTGGCAAAGCCGGGTTTATAATCATTATTGGAAGGCGCAGTTTCCACCGGGCCCGGTGCAGGGCAATAAGTAGTGAGCGACCAGCACTGGCCCGAAGCATTTGACGCCACATCAAAGAAGGTTTGATCATCAAGGCCCAACGAGCGCCCCAGATTAAACGCTTCAGAAACGCCGATCATTGAAATAGCCAACAGCATATTATTGCAGGCCTTTGCCGCCTGCCCGTTACCTGACTGGCCGCAATGTACAGTTTTGCCCGCCATGGGCTCAAGCACAGGTTCCGCGCGCGCGAATGCCTCCGGCGCACCGCCAACCATAAAAGCGAGCGTGCCCGCCTCCGCACCGCCAACACCGCCCGAAACCGGCGCGTCAACCATATCAAAACCCAGGTCAGTAGCTTCATCCGCCACCTTGCGCGCGGTCGCAACGTCAATGGTAGAACTATCGATAAGCAAAGCGCCCGCTTTGGCGGTTTTAAATACATCTTCATATACGCCGTTAACAATAGCGGCGTTGGGCAGCATGGTGATAACCACGTCAGCACCGTCTACGGCTGCTGCCACATCAGAAAAGCCCATGCCGCCAGCGCCTGTAAAGCTGGCCAGTGCATCGGCAGATAGGTCAAAGCCGCGCACATCCATGCCCGCGCCCAGAAGGTTTTTTGACATAGGCAAACCCATATGGCCCAGCCCGATAAATGCGATAGTTGTCATGGTTGCGGTCCTTATTCTATATTCAATTCATCTGCACCGAGGTTTTCAAAGTGCGCTTCGATGGCTTTATCTGAAACCATATCAAGCGAGGCCGGGTTCCAAACCGGGGCATTGTCTTTATCAACCAATATTGCGCGCACCCCTTCGTGGAAGTCAAAGCCTTCCATCGCGCGGCTAACAAGGCGGAACTCCATGCGCATATTTTCGCGGAAGTCATCAATAGCCATGCCGCGCCGCAACTGCGCAAATGTAAGCTTCAGGCTGGTGGGCGATTTGCTCATCAGGAATTTAAACTGTTTCTGGCTCCAGTCGCTTTCGTCCAGTTCCAGCATATGCAGAATTTCATCAACCCGGACGCCAGAAAAAGCCCCGTCAATTTCTTCAAAATGCAGGGCCATCGGCGCGGGCGCGGGGTCAGCGTGGAACCTGTCCAGCACCACACGAACGCAGTCTACGCATTTAATTTCTTCTTTGGAGAGCGCCAGAATAATGGGGTTTATATCCAGCGAATTTACCACATGGCTGGCAATGCCCAGCGCGTAGAGGTCAGGTGCTTTTATGCGCGCGCCTGTTAGGGCAAGGTACATCCCGGTTTCACCCGGAAGGCGCGGCAAAAACCAGCCACCGCCTACGTCGGGGATAAGCCCAAGGCCGGTTTCCGGCATAGCAAACATGGTTTTTTCTGTCGCGACCCAGAAATCACCGGGAATGGAAACCCCCACGCCGCCGCCCATGGCAATGCCGTCTACAAGGCTGATGTAGGGTTTGGGAAACTCATGAATGGCGATATTCATCAGGTATTCGTCGTGGAAGAAATCGCGCCATTCACGGGTGCCTGCCTGCACGGATTTTGAAACCTTCACCACATCGCCGCCTGCGCAAAAGGCCTTTTCGCCTGCGCCCACAACCACCACAGCCTTCACCGAAGGCATCACCCGCCATTCATCCAGCTGGCGTTTGATATCCACACACATAGTGTGCGTAAGGCTGTTCAACGCCTTCGGGCGATTAAGCGTAATCAGCCCAATGGTACCACGGTGCTCAAACAATACTTCCGCGTCTGAATTTACAATATCCGGCATTACTCAGTCCTTCAAAATTTCGCGGCTGATCACCACGCGCATTATTTCGTTGGTGCCTTCCAGAATTTGGTGCACGCGCAAATCACGCAGGATGCGCTCGATGGGGTAATCCTGCAGGTAGCCATAGCCGCCGTGCAGTTGCAGGGCATTGTTCACCACGTTAAAGCCGGTGTCTGTTGCCAGCCGTTTTGCCATTGCGGCTGCGGCAGCGGCGTCTGACGATTTGTTCGTTACCTTCTGCGCCGCTGCGTACAGCAGCAGGCGGGCGGCCTCCAGTTCGGTTGCCATATCCGCCAGCTTGAACTGGGTTGCCTGAAAATCAGCAATGGATTTGCCAAATTGCTTGCGGTCTTTTGTATAGGTCACCGCTTCATCCAGCGCGCGCTGCGCCCCGCCGATGGAACATGCGCCGATATTCAAACGCCCGCCGTCAAGGCCCGCCATCGCAATTTTAAAGCCTTGGCCCTCTACGCCCACAAGGTTGCTGGCCGGGATACGGCAATCATCAAACATCACCGCGCAGGTGGGCTGAGAGTGCCAGCCGAGCTTCTTCTCCTGCGCACCGAATGCAAGCCCGGGTGTGTCCTTTTCAACGACAAAGCAGCTAATGCCGCGTGCGCCATCATCTGACGTACGCGCCATCACCACATATATGTCGCTGGTGCCACCGCCTGAAATGAAAGCCTTGGCTCCGTTCAACACATAGTCATCGCCGTCGCGTACGGCTTTGGTTTTCAGCGCAGCGGCATCACTGCCCGCGCCGGGTTCCGTGAGGCAATAGCTCGCCATTTTATCAAAGGTTGCCAGGTCGCCCACAAAGCGCTGGCGCTGGTCGGCGCTGCCAAATTCGTCAATCATCCAGGTAGACATATTATGAATACTAATCATCGCCGCGGTTGAAGGACAGCCCTGCGCCAACTGTTCGAACACCAGCACGCTGTCTGTTCGGCCAAGGCCGCAACCGCCGCCTTCCTCTGACACATAAATACTGCCAAAACCCAACTCGCCCGCCGCGCATGCCACATCTGC
>Ga0316204_10004298_pt1 | contig 25815 bp, 18 predicted proteins | sample 6monrhotite_MG_2_FD_205661 | JGI IMG/M metagenome (GOLD analysis project Ga0316204, IMG submission 205661) | Microbial mat bacterial communities from mineral coupon in-situ incubated in ocean water Damariscotta River, Maine, United States -... | ecosystem: Environmental > Aquatic > Marine >...
TTTGAGTTGCAACAACAAGACTGTTTTGTGGATATTCAATCAGATTGTTTGCTGCAGCATATTCAATCTGATGTGAACCATTTGCAGTTCAGAGCCACATCACAAGAGTTAAACGCCAGTGAGTTATTATCCAATGGCAAGGATTATCCAAAAGTTGAAATTGCTACTACAGATAACTCTTTGCAAGTGCATGCCTGTCATTCCAAAGTCCGTGAGTTAGAAATACTCCACGACCAATTATTAAAACGTTTTAACGACAACCCCGATTGGCATCCTGGTGATGTGATTGTGATGATGCCTGATGTTGCCACCTACGCACCTTTTATCGAGGGGGTGTTTGGTGCGGTAGATCACAAACTGGCTATTCCTTACGCCATATCAGACCGCAATGTGGGTCAGGTCTCACCTTTGTTAAGCAGCTTTTTACAGCTGATGAAATTGCATCAAAGCCGCTTAACTTTATCTGAAGTCTTATCTTTGCTCGAAGTGCCAGCGGTGCAACGTAAATTTGCTATCGACCCACAAGAATTTGAATTATTACAACATTGGTTAACCGATGCGGGGGTGCGCTGGGGCTGGAATGAACAAGACAAACAGCGCTGGGATCTACCCGCTGAGAAACAAAATACTTGGGTGTTTGGTTTACAGCGATTGTTAGCCGGTTATGCCATGGCGAGCACCAAGTTGTATCAAGGTAAACACGAATTGATTGCGGCTTATGCTGATATTGAAGGCCAGCAAGCAGTGGCTTTAGGTAAGTGTTATCAGTTTACCGTTGTATTGTTAAAGGTGTTGGCGTTTTGCCAACAGTCTCAAAAGATTCAACACAAAGTCGAACAAGCCCTTGAGTTGTTAGCTGAGTTGTATGACGCAGATGAAAGCGAACAATCCGATATGCTGATCCTTCGAGAAACCCTCGAAAAAATGTTAGTTCACAGCCTGCAATATACCCATGAGATTGATCAAGATGTGTTTGTAAGTGAATTACAGCAAAATATTCAAGAAACCGGTGTAGGTCAGCGATTTTTAGCGGGTTATGTGAATTTTTGTACACTGATGCCAATGCGTAGTATCCCCTTTAAAATGGTGTGTTTGTTAGGCATGAACGACAGCGACTATCCACGCCAAAGTGTGCCAATGGGTTTTGACTTAATGCGTTTGGCGCCAGCAAAACGTGGCGACAGGTCCCGCAGGTTAGATGACAGATATTTGTTTTTAGAAGCCTTGTTGTCGGCCAGAGAACAACTGTATTTTAGTTACCAAGGTTTTAGCCAAAAAGACAATAGCCCCATGGCACCTTCCATTTTGCTTAGTGAATTAATGGAATATTGCCAACAAGGTTTTTGTTTGTCTGGGCAAGGGGTTTTTGAGGTTGCAGACACCGAGAAAAACCTGCTTGCCCATGTAACGGTTAAACATAAATTGCAGCCCTTTAATCAGGCCTATTTCGAGGTGAAAGGTGAAGCTGAGACTTATGTTAGCTTTAACCAAAAACAGCAAGCCATTGCCGAACAATTACAGCAACCCTCCCAAGCGTTGATGTTTAACAGCGCTGCTTTGAGTCAAACATTAGAGAAAAGCACTGAACTTGAACTTGATGCCCTGATCCAGTTTTTCCAAAACCCCGCCAAAGTGTTTTTTATGCAGCGTTGGCAAACTCGTTTTTATCCACTAGGGCAACAGAATAGTGATGAAGAACCTTTTACATTTGATGGACTCGACAGATACCAGGTCAACCAAAGATTGGTTCAGCACGCGCTTGATATGCACCTTAATGTCACTCCAGAGGCAGCAACAGAGCGGCTAAACGAGCAACACAATATTAGCAGTGGTTTATTAAATGAGTTAAGAGCCGAAGGCAAATTGCCAGCAGGGCAAACAGGGGAATTGGCACTTAGGCCATTAACCAAACAAAGCACTGACCTAGCACAACAAATTACCCAGTTGAGTCAATCGATTAACACATCGCCAAGTGTGGATATTGAATTACTGATTAATGACCTCACTTTACTAGGTCGTGTGGATAATCTTTATGGGCAAGATTTAATACTCTGGCGAACCGGAAAACTCAGGGCTAAAGATCGTATCGCTTTGTATTTACAATGGCTTTGTTTGTGCGCTAATGGCTGTAAAACTGGACTCAATCAGGCGCATTTTATCAGCACCGAAAAATTGTATTCACTGCCTATAGTTGAGAAAGATTTGGCCCTACAGCAACTTGCTATTTGGCTTCAACTTTGGCAACGCGGTGCTGATCAGATACTGCACTTTTATCCAGAAGCTGCTTGGCAATGGGTAACCAGTCAAGACCTAAACAAAACCTTGAATACCTTTAAAGGCAATGACTTTGCTACAGGCGAGGGCAGTGAAGCCCACATTCAAAGAGTTTGCCCTGATTTAGCCGAGCACTTTGAAAACTTTAGTCAAATAGCTGAAAGCTTACTTTTACCCCTAGTCGCACTAGGTGAAGCCAAATGAACCTCACTGCCATGCAACCTCTAGATACATTGACTTTCCCTTTGTGTGGCGCATCGCTCATTGAAGCCAGCGCAGGCACCGGTAAAACCTACACTATAGTCAATTTATATATTCGTTTGTTACTCGGTCATGGCTGCGTGCCTTTAGGCGTGGAGCAAATATTGGTGGTGACGTTTACCAATGCCGCCACAGGGGAATTAAAAGAGCGTATTCGTCAGCGTTTGCGACAAGCCTATTTAGACTTTTTTGCGAAGTCCAGCCAAGACGGCTTTATTCAACAGCTTATTGAGCAAAGTGACAATGTTGAACGCGATTGCCAGCGACTTGCCCTAGCCAGCAAACAAATGGATGAAGCAGCTGTGTTTACCATTCACGGCTTTTGTCACAAAGCGCTCACCGAACATGCCTTTGAAAGCGGTGCCATGTATGAACAAAGCTTTATTTTAGATGAAAGTGAATGGCTAAAAATAGCGGCTGAAGATTATTGGCGTAAACATGTGATGACTCTGCCACAGCAAACTTTGCAATTACTGTTAAAACATTGGTCTACACCTGATGCCATGCTTAAAGATATTGGCCGCTTGCTGAGTCAGCATGCCACGCCTTATCAAACCGCAGACATTGATCCCGCCATCAAAAGTGTTAAGCAATACGCAGAGCAAGTTGCCAAGCTTAAACGCTGGTGGTTAGCGAACGACATCAGCCAACAACTGAGTAAGGCAAATTTGAGTGGCCGCGCCAAATTAGCCAAGTTGCCAACCCTACAAGATATGCAGGCATTTTGTAAAAGTGATTTATTGCAAATTGATTTTGATAAAACTGGCTGGCAGTTGTTTTCTCCTGAACAAGTGGCCAAGGCGGCGAAAAAAGGCAGTGAGGATTTATCCCACTTAGATTTTGGTCAGTTTGAACGACTACAAAACATGTTGCTGAGTTGCCAACAGACTTTAATCTTGGCATTTAGTCAACACGCCATGTCGGTAGTGTCGGAAAATCTTGCTTGTCACAAAGAAATGCTACATTTGTTATCGCCCGACGATTTATTGCTGGGTTTGCAGCGTGCTATAAGCCAACAGGCCAGCTCCGATGATAAAACTAACGCTTTGGCTAATACTATTAGGCAAAATTATCCTGCAGCCTTGATTGATGAATTTCAAGATACCGACCCAGTACAGTTCGAGGTATTCCAAGGTATATACGGGGCTTATAAAGAGGCGTCTGAGTCAGGGATTAGCTCCGAGTTTAGCTCAGAGACAAGTTCTGATATTAGCTCAGGGCTGTCACAAGCCTGTTGGATCATGATTGGCGACCCAAAACAGGCTATTTATGCGTTTCGGGGCGCAGACATTTTTACTTATATTAAAGCCAAAGACTGGGTACATAGTCAGCGGCATTTTACCCTAGCGACTAACTGGCGTTCCGCACCTAAACTGGTGAATGCTATCAATCAGTTGTTTGAAAGTAGCCGTAAAGGTTTTTTGTTTGAACAAAAAATTCCATTTTATCCAGTACAAGCTGGGCGTGATTTTGCTGGATTAAGCATTGCAGGTGAAGAGGTTCAGAGTTTAGACTTTCAGCATTTATGCAGTGAGCAAAACTTACCTATATCCGCCAGTGATGCCACTACTCAATTAGCCATTGCCACGGCCAATCAAATAGCCCACTGGTTGCACTTAGCGCAAACAGATCAAGCACAAATACAAAACCGAACTATTACAGCGGGTGATTGCTGCGTGTTGGTGCGTAATCGTAACGAAGCACAAGTGATCAAAAATGCCTTGTCTGCGGTTAATGTCGCAAGTGTATTTTTAGCCCGCAAGAGTGTCTTCGCTACGCCAATTGCTGTGGACCTATTTAGGTTACTCAAGGCCCTTAGCCAACCAACAGACGAGCGCTTATTAAAAGCGGCCTTGATGAGTGAATTATTCACCTTTGATGCGCAGCAGTTAGATAATTTGTTTAACGATGAATCACGCTGGCAAGACGTGTTAGAACAACGTTTTTACTGGCATCAAACCTGGCAAAAACACGGTTTGATACGTGCCATAAACCAAGTGTTGCAGCACTTTGATGTGGAGCAAGGTTTGCTTAAACATCACGCTGATGGTTTAAGGCGTGTCACCGATCTACGTCATTTGACAGAATTACTGCAACAACAAAGTTTGCAATTAGTGGGAGAAGCACAGCTTATTCACTGGTTTGAAAGTTGTTTGTTAGAGCCTGATCACAATAACGACAACCAGCAAATTCGCTTAGAAAGCGACGCTAATCTAGTGCAAATTATCACCTTGCATTCATCTAAGGGTTTAGAGTTCCCCTTAGTGTTTATGCCCTTTGCTAGCAGTTATAAAACAGCACAACAAGCCTTGTATCACAATGATCAACAGCAACTTGAAGTAGACTTTTTAATACAAGAACCAAACTTACAAAAAGCTGACTTTGAGCGTTTAGCCGAAGATATCCGTTTGTTTTATGTGGCCGTAACCCGAGCTGTTTATTATTGTTCTATTGGTGTGTGGAATATCAGTTTAGGAAAAAGTAAAAAGGTATCGGGTTTTGGCCAATCAGCCCTAGGCTGTTTGTTAATGTCGGCCAAAGATGGGCCAGAGGAAGATCCCGAACAAGCCATTACCGACCAACATATAGCGCAACAAATTCAAGCCTTAGCGGCTAAGTGCGATCTGTCTTATCGTGCTTTTACCAATTCGCAAAGCGAAACACCCCAGGCGTTTGTCACAGCAAGCCGTGATGCTGAACAGGGTCAACTTAAAGCCTTACAACTCACAAAACCTGTCAGCAGGGCCTGGCGCTTGACCAGTTATTCGGCCATTAGTCGTCAGCAAGTGCATTTGGATATGCCTGGGCCGGGGCAAGATGAAGGCCAAGACCAAGTAATAGATTCTGCGCAAGGTGAACAGCTCGCTGAGCCATCACCACAAAATTCTGAGCTGCTGCAAAGCCCCTTTAGTTTTGAGCGCGGTGCCAATGCGGGTTCGTTTTTACACGGTGTGTTAGAAAATATTGATCTGCAAAAACCTGAGCAATTGGCAGAGGTGATAACCCAGCAATCCACTTGGTTTGGTATTGGCGATGAATGGCATGGTTGCTTAGAAAACTGGTTAACGGATGTGTTGCTTGCGCCTTTCAGTGCGCAACCAAAAACAGCGAAACCAACACCCAGCATAAGTTTGGCGCAGTTATCTGCTAAACAAGTCAAAGTGGAGATGGAGTTTCATATGCCTTTGCATGTAGTCAAGGTAGGCGACTTCAACCGCATTATCAATCAGTATTACAAACAACATGCACGTGATTACCAGTTCGAGCAACTTAACGGCATGATCAAAGGTTTTATCGACTTAATGTTTGAATTTGAAAGCAAGTTTTACGTGGCAGATTATAAATCCAACCATTTAGGTGATAGTTATGAGCACTATCACCATGGGGCCATGGAAGAAGCGATGACAGGCCATGATTATCACTTACAAGCCATTTTATATACCTTGGCTTTGCATCGTTGGCTAAAACACAAACTGCCAAATTATGATTATCACACTCATATTGGGGGTGCCTATTATTTGTTTATACGAGGCATGAGCCAAACAGCACCGGGCAATGGTGTGTATTTTGTTTTACCAGAAAAATCGATGATAGAAGCATTAGATGATTTGTTTTCGGGTAAACCGCCAGAGAAAACAGAGAAAATTAAAAATGAGCCGCAACCACAAGGACAGTTAGACTTATGGTAAGCCACCTATGTTGATGCAAGTTCAAAACAATCCAGAGTTACAAGACTGTCTTGTGCAGTTGCTTAAGATGGCTAAAATCCGCGCCATCGATATGGCATTTGCAGATTTTGTTTATAGTGAAGAATTAGCCTCAGATAATACAGCTTCATCAGCTATAGAATGTCTCACTATGCTCGCCGCGTATGTGAGCGCCCAATCAGGTGATCAACATAGCTGTATTGATTTAGCAAGTTTAGGCCAACCGTTTTTAGGCGTTTATCATTTTCCAGCACTAGAAGTGGTGATGCGCTACATAGAAAATACACGTACTTTCGCGAGCGTGGCTACAAGGGTTATTACCTTAGATGAAAACACCGCAAAACCGCTAGTTTTGCAAGGCGCTAAACTCTATTTGCAGCGATATTGGCAGTACGAGTCACAACTAGCGGCTAACATCAGAGAAAAAGCGGCTAAAACAGTAAACTTGGATATTACTGCTGCACAAAGTTTACTCAGTGATTTATTTGATAATGCCGATACACAAATACTAGATTGGCAGAAAATAGCGGTGTGTTTAGCGGCAAGCCAAACACTGAGTTTTATTACCGGTGGTCCAGGTACAGGCAAAACAACGACCGTCACAAAACTGTTAGCTTTATTACAAGGACTCGCCGCTGAAAAGGGCGAAGTACTCAATATACAATTGGTCGCGCCAACGGGCAAAGCCGCGGCTAGATTGACAGAGTCCATCAGCTCCGCAAAACAAAAATTACCTAAGGCTTTACAAACAAACCTGCCCGAACAGTGCCAAACCATTCATCGTTTATTGGGCGCTAAGCCACAAAGCCCCTATTTTAAAGCGGATGCCAGTCATCCATTACATTTGGATGTGCTTGTACTTGATGAAGCATCAATGGTGGACTTGCCGTTAATGGCAAAATTATTCGCCGCGCTGCCAAAGCATGCTCAGGTTGTGTTGTTAGGGGATCAAGACCAACTTGCCTCAGTAGAAACCGGCAGTGTGTTATCTGATATCTGCGCAGCCAGTCAATTTCAGTCAAAAAATATGGACAATTCGTTGATGGCCTATAGCGACACTATGCAGTTGCACTTAACAAAGTTGATTTCTGAACCTGCTGTTACCAGCCAGGATATGGGGACTACTGAAGCGACAGATCAAAGTGTTATTCGAGACAATGTGGTGAGGTTAGTTAAAAGTCATAGATTTAATGAACAAAGCGGTATCGGGCAATTGGCCAAGCACGTTAAAGCAGGGCAGGTTAGTCAAAGTTTTCGCTTATTAAATGATCATCAATTCACAGATATAAACTGGTATCAACCTAGCCAAACTTCGCCGCAAGCAGTGGCTAATGAAATACTTAAAACACTTATTATTAAACTGTTGCCAATATATCAACAATACTCCCAAGCCATACAACAAGGTGACATACGCCTAGGGTTTAAATACTTACAGCAACAACAAGTGTTATGCGCACAAAAGAGCGGATATTGGGGCGTTACTCAGCTAAATGCATTGATCGAGAACGAACTACACAAACAAGGACTGATTGATAATAGTAAAGATTTCTATATCGGCAGACCCGTGATGTTGTCGAAAAATGATCACCAGCTTAAGTTATTTAACGGTGACCTAGGCATAGTGATGCCAGACCCCAACAATGCATTGTTAACCAAAGTCTGGTTTGTCAATCCAGAAGGCGAATTAAGAGGATTATTACCCAGTCGCCTGCCTAGCCTAGAAACCTTGTTCGCTATGACTATCCATAAAAGTCAAGGCTCAGAGTTCGAGTCGGTTTATTTATGTTTACCACCTATTACCTCGAATAATCAAGGAAGAGGCTTAAATCGAGAATTGATTTATACAGGCCTTACTCGTTCGAAGAAATACTGTATGTTGTTTGCTGAGCCTAAAGCACTGAGTCTTAGCTTAGGGCAACAGTGTATTAGGGGCAGTGGTTTGGCTGGACGGTTATTGAAGTAACTTTTAGGCAGTTTTTGTCTGACGTTTTTTGTTCTATTAAGGATTTTTATGGGTAATGTGATCTTGTTAAGTAGTCTTTTAGTGTTGGGTTTGAGTGCATGTGCTCAGCCAAGAGTGGTGGCTGCAGACCCCTCTGAAATTCAACAAAACGACGGTAAACATGCATTTGGTGAAAAATGTGAAGATGCTAAATATCAACTTGATAAAACAGTTGAGGAAGGTCAAATATCCGAATTGCAAGAACTCAAACGCAACATTGAGTTGTACTGCGTGTGGCGCAGGAATTAATATTTTGTGTAACTAACACATTAGCAAGACAGCTATTGTAAACGGAGTCAAACAAAGCAACATATTTGAATAAATTGGGTGTCTCCTATGCCCGGCTGGGCGTTTTCATCCAGCCTCAGGCAACAAGACCCCTTCATCATTCTCAATATTCGTATCATCCGTCAGTAAACTAGAATAAACCCCCTTCATTGCCAGTAAGTCATGATGACTGCCTCGCTCAACAATTTTACCTTGGTTGAGCACCAAAATTTGATCGGAGTGACGAATGGTGCTCAAGCGGTGAGCAATGGCGATAACGGTCTTTTCCTCAAACAAACGCCCAATGGCTTTCTGGATCAGATTTTCGGTAATGGAGTCTACTGAACTGGTAGCCTCATCCAACATCATCACTTGCCCGCCTTGGGCTACTGAGCGCGCAAAGGATATCAACTGAGCTTGTCCCGCCGACAAATTAGTGCCGCTATTTTTCAACTCAAATTGGTACTGACTCGGTAGCCCCAAAATAAAGTCGTGGGCATATACGTATTGTGCGGCATCGACCACAGCGTCGTCGCTGATTTCGTCGGCGCCAAGGGAAATATTAAAATGGATATTTTGCTCAAACAGAAACACGTCCTGCTGCATCAGAGAAAACAAGTGCAACATTGCGTCTTTAGGAATGCTCGACAACTCAATGCCGTTCAGAAGAATGCTGCCTTCGTAGTCCATATAGGTTTTACTCATGATGCGAATGATGGTCGACTTGCCAGATCCGGTTGTACCCACCAAGGCCAATTGCTGGCCCTTATTGAGCGTAAAGGACACATCATCCAAAACGTAGGGAACTGAGCCTGCATATCGAAAACGTACATTTTTGAATTCGAGGGATTCAAAATTAACCAGCTTATCCTGTAGTGTTTCTGATGGCAAAAGGGTTCGTCCTTGCTCTTCGAGGCCTTCCACAAAAAGTTCTTCTATATGCTCAAAGGCCGCAAAAGAGCGCTGTATGGAGGCGATCTGCGAGGTGAAATCTCGCAGAGGTACAAACACTTTTTCCAAAGTATTGATGAAGGCAATCAATACGCCCAGGCTGATGACGCCCGAAAGTACCTTGCCTGAGCCGAACCAAATAATGAGTCCGATGGTGATGGTTGTGATACCTGTAATAACTGAAAACAAGGTGGCATCGTATTTATTGGTTTTTAATTGTGCACGCAGGAAATCTTCGGTGTAACCGTGATACTTAGATTCCACTTCTTCCTCGGCGCCATACAACTGAACGGTTTTCACTCCCAGCAAACACTCTTGCAGAAAGCCTGTGCCTTTGGCCAAAGATGAGCGGGTGATGGCATACATTTCACGGAGTCGATTACGCACATATTGGGTCAGCATCAACACCGGAGGAAACACCAGCAATATCAATAGGGCCAATTGCCAGTTAATGAAAAACATAAAGATCAGCACCGCCAGAGTATTGATGGAATCTTTCACCAAACTCAGTACACCCAAGACGAAAGATTCACCGATGACTTCAAGATCGCTAGTCAATCGCGACAAGGTGACACCGGTGGGCGTTTTGTCATAATAGGTTCTGGGCAGTTTCAAAATACGCTTAAATAAGGCCATACGAATATCAAAAACCGCTTTCTGGCCGGTCAAACGTAAACAATAAGTGTAGATGGCATCGGCAATGTAATTGACCACTAATACCACCATCATGATGGCAATCAGCCACAACAAGCCATGGTATTTACCGGGCGTTAGATGCTCATCAATCACCTGAATAATTAGCCAAGGAAACAACAAGTTGGCAGCCACCGATATCGGCATCATAAGCAAACCAATTAGCGCGGTTTTTTTATAACGTGATGCATAGTGAAAGAAATGTTTGAGGTATTGTAAATCAGGAGATTTAATCATGCTGCGGTCTCCGACTCATGTTGCTGTAATTCCCAAGTCTCGCGGTAATAATCAGACGACTCAAGTAGCTGGACGTGAGTACCACGGGCGATGATTTCACCCTGATCTAAGACCAAAATTTTGTCCATGTATTCCAACGCGCTGACGCGATGAGACACCACCAACAAACTCTGTCCCTGAATACGATTGAATACCCCTTTTAGAATAGTGCGCTCTGTTTCGTAATCCACTGCCGACAATACATTGTCCATAATGATAAGGTCGCTGGGTGTAAGCAGAGCCCGAGCAATACTCAGACGTTGCTTTTGTCCACCCGACAGCATGATCCCTTTTTCACCCACCATGGTTTGATCGCCAGCGCCAAAACGTTGCACATCTTCGCTTAATTGGCTGAGTTCGAGGACCTGTTTTACGTCGAGAACATCAGCGGCTTGGCCTTGTTGTTTGGCTCCGAATTTAACATTTTCAGAAATAGTATCGGAAAACAGAAAAGGGTCTTGGGTAATAGTGCGCACATAGCTGCGCCAATCCTGACGAGACATCAGGGTTATGTCTTTGCCACCCCAAAAAATTTGCCCTGCCTCAACAGACAAATGATGATTCAAACAATTTACTAAGGTACTTTTACCCGAACCTATGCTGCCCAAAACGCCCACTTTTTCGCCAGGTTCAATGGAGAAGTTGAGGTCCTTTAGTACCCATTTACTGTGTTCACCTCTAACGCTTGGGTAGCGGTAACTGAGGTTTTGTACCAAGAGAGTTGAACCTCGCAAGGAGGATTTCTCAGCGTCGTTCATTCTCAACCTATCAGTGTTTGGAATCTCGTTATTGAGAATGCTTTGCACACTATCAATACTGATCATGCCCATTTGATAAACTGTGGCAATTCGCCCCAAATGCATCAGAGGTAGAGCCAGGAGTACGGAGTAGGACAAAAAGGCGGTAATTTCGCCAATCGTCAGTTCTGATTGTAAAAGGTAATAACCGCCTAATCCCAAAATCAGCACTTTCATGAAATGGTTGGCGTAATCTAGGATAGGCATGAAGAAGGTTTGGATTTTGGCTATTTGCATGGTGCAATCAAAGAGGCGGCCATTGACCTGGTTTATTTCATTTGTAACCCAATCGCCCATTTGCTGATTTTTAATCAAGTCAATGCCGGATAAGTAGTTCATTAACTGCTCGGACAAATTCTGCAAACGTATCAATCGCTGTGAATGTAAGGCGCGTAACTTTCTAAAACCAAGCCAGAAAATAACAGAGGCGATTACGATAGGAATCACTGAGTATATAGTGAGTTCTGGAGAAATCCTCCACATCCAAATCGGGGTGAGAGACAGTGCAAACAAAATATTAAACAGCTGTAAAAAACCAATGCCATAAAACAGCCGAATGCCATTGAGGTCATTATTGATAATGGATATAAGCTTGCCTGACGCATATTGTTCATGAAAGGTTGAAGGCAGACGATTCAAACGATGAAAAACATCATTTTTCAAGGTCGCTTCGGTAATTCGTCCTGGGTTTAAGGCGTACATTCGGGACAGAATACGGATCACCACCATGACCACCGACAGCGCAATCACCCATTGCACGTTTTCAAGCAAACCCTGTTGCGATTCAGTCGTTGATTGGTTGAGTAAATCAACGGCAAGCTGGATGTAGCGGGGAATTTCCACCTGCAGGTAATTCACCACAAAAATACACACAATCGCAAACAAATAAGAATATTTGTTCAACAGTAAATAGTGAATGATAAATTTTGATTTAGTCATTGCCCTGTGCTCCCTTGTTACCAATCGAGGGATGTCGCGCAAGGCAGGCATCGATAATCAGCTGTCTTGGGTTTCCTTCTGCACTCAATTGCTCAAGCAACCATGCAGGCAGGCGAATGGGCTGAGTTTTCACACCGGGCTTGCGACCGCAACCGCTGCGCTTGCCGCCATGTTCACAGCAAGCATCATTGGACTTGTTGGGCATTTTTATTCGCTTTGAAGGGGATGTAACTAGAAATATTTGATAAGTGTACATTTATCAAGTGGTTTTTGCTACCCGCAATAAATGGAGTCGTAGTCAATTCACTCATTTATATTCTTCTATTACGAACCTTTAGGTTCAGTTAGGTTCTACTGCCGTTAGTGAAGTGATACTGGTTAAGAAAAAAGAACTAGAAATGTATTCTGGCCTTTAAAGGACATAGCACTTAGTCTAACGCTCCTCTATACCCGTCTCCCTTGAAGCTGCAGCGTTGTTGGCTGCTCTCACTCACCCCAATCACTTAGTAAGTCTAAGCTCATGGGGCTGAGTTCCTTTGCCGCCTAGCTGCATCTCCAATGGCTTTGGGTATATAGAAAACACTAATATGCAAATATCATAAGATTTTTGATGTATAGAAAACGCTATCTTTTTAATAGTGCGTCATTTTGGGGAAGACATAATGGGTAAAAAAATACTGATTGCTGTCACAGTATTAGTAGCGTCAATTTACATTGGTTTTTGGGCAACGGCTCCTCGTGCAGTGGATGCTGCGCAATATCAAATACTGGCTGATAAATATGCTGTACGTATTGTACGTGATAAATATGGAGTGCCGCATATCTTTGGCGCTAGGGATGTAGATGCAGCATTTGGACTTGCTTATGCTCACGCTGAAGATGATTTTGTGACCATGCAGGATGTCTTACTGGTGACTCGTGGCAAACTTGCGACCTTACATGGCGTCGATGCGGCTAAAACGGATTATTTGGTGCAGTTTATGGGCGTATGGGATGTAGTTAACGCCGGTTATGAGAGCCGCATTGACCAGCAAACCCGTGATCATGCTCAGGCCTATGCAGATGGTGTTAATTATTATGCCTCTGAAAACCCTGACAGTATCGCAGCAGGATTGCTGCCCGTCACCGGCAAAGATATTGTTGCTGGTTTCACCTTTAAAACACCTTTATTTTATGGTTTTGACCAAGTGGTTGCGGCTGTCGTAGCAGGGCAATACGGTACCGGGCTCGACAAAGTTGCGTACTTACAAGTCACTGATGCACCGCAGCCTGATCTTGGTAGTCAGGGAATTGCCATTGCACCGTCGCGTTCCGACGATGGTTATACACGCCTGCTGGTGAATTCGCACCAGCCTCTTACTGGACCAGTCGCTTGGTATGAAGCGCGGATAAAATCAGACCAAGGCTGGGATATGGCTGGCAGCACTTTTCCGGGGGCAGCGGTTATTCTCCATGGCCACGGCCCCACGCTTGGATGGGCTAGCACAGTCAATAAGCCCGATCTTGTGGATGTGTATCAATTAACGATTAATCCCAACAATGAGGACCAATATTTACTAGACGGTATATGGCGAGATTTTGAGGTAGAAGACGCGGCCATTGACGTGACGTTTTGGGGCCCAATCCGCTGGACGTTTCACGAAACCATTTATCGCTCTGCTCATGGACCCGTTTTCAAAACAGAAAAAGGTGCTTTTGCGATGCGTTGGGCTGGTATGGATGAAATGCGTACCCTAGAACAGATGTTAGCGATGAATAAAGCGCGCACCCAAACTGACTTTGAAACGGCGCTGTCGATGACCGCTTCGCCGAGCATAAATTATGTGTATGCAGACAAAGACGGCAATATAGCCCACTACTATAATGCAATGATGCCGAAGCGACCTGAAGGCGAAAAGTTTTCGGCCATAGATTGGCTTGGTTTAATACCTGGTGACCAATCAGACCTTATGTGGCAAGGATATTATCCCTTTGAGCGTATGCCGCGCACAGTCAATCCTCCATCCGGATTAGTCTACAACGCCAACAATACTCCTTATCGCTCTTCGATTGGTGAAGGCCAACCTAAGCCACAAGACTATCAATCTTCGATGGGTATACAGACTAATATGACCAATCGTGCCTTGCGCATCGAAGCTTTGTTCGGATCAGACAAGGCTATCAGTCGTGAAGATTTACACCGCTACAAGTATGATAACCGTTATGCTAAAGGTTCAGTAGTTGAGCAAGTGATTAAACGTCTCTTAGGCATGACTTTTGAGTCCGATAGTAAGTTGCAAGAAGGGCAAAAACTCCTTCAAAGCTGGGATTTTGGAACCGATGCTGAAAGTAGAACGGCGGCGCTAGGAGTGCTGACAACTAAGCCTTTTGTAATGGCGACAATGCGAGATGAGCCTGAACCTTATTTGCTCGAAGCTTTTCAATCAACGTTAACGTTGCTACAAAAACATTTTGGTCGAATTGATCCTAAGTGGGGCGATGTAAACCGGCTAGTACGCGGTGACAAGAGTTGGCCGCTTTCTGGTGCGCCAGATGTATTGCGCGCTGTTTATGGCGAATTTGATGAAGAACAGGGGCTTCAAAAGGCAACCGCTGGAGACAGCTACATTATGTTTGTTGAATGGGCACCAGATGGTGTACTTTCATCACACAGTATCCATAACTTTGGCAGCGCAACCCTTGATGCAAAGTCAAGTCACTATGATGATCAGGCACCTATGTTTGCCTCTGAGAAAGAGCGACGTTTACCCTTGGATATGGCCACGCTTGTGGCTGAGAAAACCAGCGATAAGAGAATTGGCGGTGGGTCTTAGCCTTTGGTTTAACAAGATACCTATCGTAAATTTCGGTTTCGTTAAGGTCGTTAGGTTGATAGCCAGCTGTTGAACCTTTTATTATCGGGCATTATATGTTGCCACTAAATATATTAAGTAGAGAATTGTGGGTTTATCTATGTCATTTGGCTCTTTGGGCTTGTGTGATGAGCTGCTAAAAACCGTTGCAGAACAAGGTTATACAACGCCATCACCGATACAGGTTGCAGCGATCCCGGCGGTGCTTAGGCAGCGTGATGTGATGGCGGTGGCACAAACGGGCACGGGTAAAACGGCTGGGTTTACGCTGCCTATGCTGCAGCTATTGTCTGCAGACCCTATCCAAGCTGGCCCCAGGCCGCAGGCGCAAGCTGTGCGAGCGTTAGTCATTACGCCGACCCGTGAGCTTGCCGCTCAGGTTGCCTTGAGTGTTCAAAATTATAGCCGCAGGATGAATATTCACTCTGCGGCTGTGTTTGGTGGTGTGAGGATTGAGCCACAGATAGCTCAGCTGCAAGGTGGGTTAGATGTACTTGTTGCTACGCCTGGTCGTTTGATTGATCTTTATCAGCAACAGGCAATTAACTTTGAGCAACTTGAAATATTGGTATTGGATGAGGCTGATCGCATGTTGGATTTGGGGTTTGTTGACGATATCCACTTTATCCAAAAACTGCTGCCTAACACAAGGCAAACTTTGATGTTTTCAGCGACCTTTTCTAAGGAGATTAAGTCCCTTGCTAAAGGTATGTTAAGTAATCCACTTTTAATCGAAGTGGCTGGCGCAAACAGCACTGTAGATAAGGTTAAACAGAAAGTACATCCTGTAGATAAAGCCCGTAAAAGTGAGCTGTTGATCTACCTGATTAAAAAGCACAAGTGGCGACAAGTGTTGGTTTTTAGTCGTACTAAGCAGGGGGCGGATAGTTTGGTAACTGTGCTGGAAAAGGCTGGTATTAGTGCCGCATCCATCCATGCTAATAGAACCCAGCATGCACGCACACTAGCCTTAGATGGTTTTAAAAACGGTAATGTTATGGTTTTGGTTGCCACAGATATTGCCTCTAGGGGTATTGATATCAATCAATTACCTTGCGTGGTGAACTTTGATCTGCCCTATGTAACAGAAGACTATGTGCATCGTATTGGTCGTACCGGTCGTGCTGGTGCCTCTGGTTTAGCGATTTCATTGTTCAGTGAGGATGAATCTAAGCAGTTACAGTCGATTGAAGGTATTATTGGCGGTAAATTTGAGCGTGAAATCATCCCAAACTTTGCGCCCAGTAAGAAGGCACCTATAGACCCATCGGATGACGATGAATATGGCAATTTTGAAGCTGATCCTAAACCTGGTGGTCGAGGTAAATCTCAGGGGCGTGGAAATCGTGGCGGTAACAAATCTAAGCGCAATCTAGCTAGATGTTAAAAAGTGACTCAGGTGCAGAAAAAAAGACCTTGGTAGAGTCTTTTTATAGCGCCTCGGCATATTCATTCGACAATTAAGAGGTAATGATTATGAGTAAGGCAATTCGAGCATCCGATACGCCATATGGTGTAGAAGTAGAAGCTGGAAAAAACTACTTTTGGTGTTGTTGTGGTAAAAGTGAGAAACAACCTTTTTGTGATGGTTCTCATGCTGGGTCAGACTTTACACCAGTGAAGTATATGGCTACAGAGTCAAAAAAAGTGTTTTTTTGTGGCTGTAAATCAACTGCATCTCAACCATTGTGTGATGGCAGTCATAAATAGATGAAACGACTTTACAAGGAAGAGTGCATTGATTAAACAAGTTTCTATTGCTCTATTAAGTTTTATTTTTTTGATGGGCTGTTCTGGAACCATACCAAAATTAGGCGTAAATGATGGTCAATTAAAGCCATGTCCGGATAAGCCAAATTGTGTGAACAGTCAAACAACAGATAAAATACATTTTATTCAACCCATGCATTTCAGCGGCACAGGTCAAGATGCGCAGGAGCGACTGTTGCAAGTGCTTAAAGCTTTAAAGCAAACAAAAATAGTAGCCGTACAGGAAAACTATATCCGCGTAGAATTTACATCTAAAGTGTTCCGTTTTATTGATGATGCAGAGTTTTATTTTCAATCTGCAGAAAACGGACAAACCATTATAAATTTGAGATCCGCATCACGTATCGGACATTCAGACTTTGGTGTTAATCGAGAACGAATCGAACAGGTAAGAAATAAACTCAAAGAAAACTGATAACAATTAAAACTTAATCACTGCACTAACAGTTAGCAACATACCTATACCCGTCTCCCTTGAAGCTGCAGCTTTGTTGGCTGCTCTCACTCACCCCAATCACCTAGTGCGCCTAGGCTCATGGGGCTGAGTTCCTTTGCCGCCTCACTGCAACTCCAATGGCTTTGGGTATATACTTAAATACTTCTAAATATTTGATTGATTTTCATTTTAAATAGATCACAAAAATGGTTATGAATATCTCTGAAAATGCAGCCCTTGAAACACCAATAGAAGCAGTAGTGCTGGCTCGCAAGGCTTTAAGCAGTGGTATGACTGCATCGTTACTTTCTGCGGCGCACAACATCTATCAAGATATCGCTGCATTGATGGCAACCCCATGCACGGATGCAGCAGTAACATGCCTTTCTCTACCATATAAGTATCTGCCGCACGCATCCTCCGTGAGCTTAGAAGCTGTTGAAGATAAAGCGCTTCTAGACACCTTACTTGGGGAGATTGGGCGAGGTTCTGCTGGTTGTTCTGTCCGTAGGATGTTGGGAAGTGATCAGGTGCTTTGCGATTTGGATCAGGCTTGGATTCGCCGACAGTATGCTCCACACCTATATCCTGTGAAACACGCCCCGCACGGATGGCATCAAGATGGGGCTTTGGGTTTTGATTTCCTTACGCCGGGTAGTGCGGAACTGGATCCTGAAGCGCTATTGCCAACTGTTACTTGTTGGATTGCTTTGACTTTGTGCGGGGTGGATGCGCCAGGATTGGAATTTGTTTCCCAGACTGTTGAGGCGTTGCTGCTTCCTAATGAGTTGACTCATAATGCACTCAGTAGTCGTTTTTCGGCAGATTTATTTTGGAAACCACAGATGCAAGCCGGTGATGCCGTTGTTTTCAGTGGTGCAACCTTGCATCGAACCCATGTATCGCAACAGATGCAGAGGAATCGAACCAGTGTAGAGTTGCGGTTTGTCGCGAAGCATAGGATCCCGCAACGCTTATCAGGTGATTGTTTTGTTCCCTTGCCCCAAGCAGTTGACTGCAAACCTAAGTCATGACGTTAAAGCCCGCATAAGTAAAATTTGCAGATTAAATTACTCTGCAAAATGTATGGAAAATAAGCACAATTAAATCAGAACGTAGCAGCCAATTAAAGGATTGCCTTGAGCTAATAAAGACTGAACCAATGCCTCTATCCATGTTCAGCTGCGTAATTCATAATTTACGTTCCTAGATAAAACCATCTTTGCTATTGCTGTCGTTAATTTGCATATTTTTACAATGGTTGGCAACATATTTATCTATTCCCAAGTTTTGCTAAGACTTGGATGGGAAACAAATATAAATGGAAAAACATGAAATTACTGACGCCAAATACACAGGCCTTCGATAGCTGGATTCGTAGCGATTTTGTGCAACTTAACGATGAATTGGAAGCAGTGTATTTCCAACAAGAAGACAAGTCTAATGTTGCAGGAATAGGTGATGACATTAAACAGGTGCTGGAGAGGGAAGGGCGAGATTTAATCAGAGAATTATTGGCTGAAGGGAATACCGATCAGGGATTCGACAGTGCTTTTGATCTATTAGGTAATGTGGGCCTGTATATGGCAGCTTGCCGCCGTCACGAAATTACCGAACCGAGTCGTGAGACCCACTCTCCTTTAGTTGAAGCATCCGCCTTGGCCATGCATATTGGCGCTTCTATTGGGGTGACGCCGCGTTTTGCCACAGCGCATTTAACCACTCACAACAGTGCCCAAAATGGTATTTATAAGCGCTTTACTAGCTTAAAAGATGAAAAGCTGTTTGTGGATTATAATACCCGCGGCATTTTGGCCTATAAACGGGCTGCAGATGCACTGTTAAAAATTCAACCGCTGGGGATCTCCCATCCTATTTGCCATGATTTACTGGTGACTTGTCAAAAGGCATTGCAAGAGGTGATAGATTCGAATGCAATCTTGTTTGAACGTTTGGATGCCACGCGCTTTTTTTATTGCGTTCGCCCCTACTATAAACCTTATCGTGTTGGCTCTCAGGTTTTTCGCGGCGCCAACGCCGGGGATTTTGCGGGGATCAATGTTATTGATATGCAACTGGGTCTGTGTATGGCAAACGACCCCAATTATTCTCAGTTGTTAGTGGATAAGTTTCTGTACATGATGCCAGAAGATCAAACTTTATTGCGCGACTGTATGCGCCGCGAAAGTATTATGAACGACTTTCTCAATGCTAAAAAATTCGCCGATCAAGACTGGTATCAGGCTAACTTAGGGCAATTCTTAAGCGCCTGCGCCTTGCATGGTGAAACGGCCAATCAGCACCACGAACAACTGGTTAACAAGTATATTACTCGGCCAGCCAGTGACCTCACGCAAACCCACTTAAACACAGTAACGGCAAGTGGTCCGCCGCTGGCATCCCTGCTTAGTGGATTAGAAAAACTCAAAGATAAACGTATGGCAAATGAACGTAGCGATATTCTGACTCGCTTTGATGATCTTAATACCCTCAAGGCTAGCCTTAGATGACATCAGAATTAACTGCCAAAGACTATAAGGCTGACTTCTGCCTGCCTGAGAAAGGCTGTTATCTGTTAAATCACTCAGTCGGACGCCCATTAAAAAGTGCTCAACAAGCATTTTATGACGGTTTCTTTAGTCCTTGGCAAAACCAGAGTACTGAGCCATGGCAACAATGGCTTAGCAGTATCGAAACATTTCAGTCTGCATTGGGACAACTCTTCAATCATGCCCCAGAAAACTTTTGTCCTCAGGCCAATTTATCCAGCGCCCTGTGTAAGCTGGTTATGTCGCACCCCAGATTGACCAAACCATCCGCCAAGTTGTTGATGAGTGAACAAGACTTTCCCAGCATGGGGTTTGCATTGCGTCATGCCTTACCTGAATGTGAGATTGTTTTTATCCCTAAAGAGTTAGATATTACTTGCTTAGATGTGTGGAACAGCCATTTAAGCAAAGATCTAGACTTAGTGTTTATCAGCCAAGTGTATTCAAACTCTGGGCAACAGGCACCGGTTAACGCCATAGTCGCCCAAGCGAAGCAGCAGGGCATTTTAACCCTACTCGATGTGGCGCAATCGGCGGGGCTAATCCCCTTAGATCTCACCGAAACCGCCGCCGATTTTATGATTGGTTCATCGGTAAAATGGTTATGTTCAGGACCTGGAGCCGCTTATTTATGGATACATCCTAAGCATATTGCTGATTGTAAGCCTAAAGATGTTGGCTGGTTTTCTCATGAAAATCCTTTTGAATTTGATATCCATGACTTTCGCTACCACCAAAGTGCCTTACGGTTTTGGGGAGGGACGCCCTCAGTAGCTCCTTTTATATTGGCGGCGCACAGTATCAACTATGTAAATCAACTACCGAAAGGTTTGGTTCGGCAGCATAATCTACGGCTTTTAACCATGTTGCATGAAGCGTTTGGGGAGCAACTTGTATCACCTCAAGAGGCCAATAAGTGCAGTGGCACCGCAATATTGCAGTTTGGCGATGCTCAAAATGCGGTGCTTAAAGCATTAAAGGCCGCTCATATAGGAGTAGATGCCCGCAGTTTAGGGATACGTGTTTCTCCGCATATCTATAATGATGAAGACGATATTGTGCATTTGATTGATGTGATAAATAAGGCCTGTTAATTCGATGGCAGTGTCTAGCTGTTTTATCGCCTACAACACTTAATAAGATTATAAATACACCAGTCCTAAATTAGTGCTTCATATGCACTAGGGAAATAGCTGCACTATGCCGCTTTTACCGTCCCAATCACCTACTATCCAAATTTGTTCAAAAGGGTGGGTAGAGGGCACAGTGATACAATGTTGCAGAGCTTGGATCTGGATTTTACTCCAAGCAGGATGAGCATTACGGATCACTAGCCAAACTCGTTTAGTCTTGTAGTGTTTAAAGGATTTATTAAACAAAATGCGATTTAGGGCTGTTAACAGACGTGACTCAGGCTCAGTATTTTTTTCTAATTCTTGCAGTTCTAGACGTGTTTTGTCACTGAGTTCCCGTTTTAATATTTGCATGGCTTCTTGTTCACTGCCATATATATGAGCCACTTCCAAATCCAATCTGTCTCCTTCAAAACGACAAGACACATCTGGTTTTGCTGGGCGATTATGCCAAAGGTGGCGGATTGCATTGCCAGTCTCGTGCTCATACCAGCGCATAAACAGTTTTGCAGCCTGATGCTCTAACACAATTTTTTCATGTTCACTGCTAATTAATTCAGACACCAGAGTATTTTCCAATCAAATTTCTCACAAATTACCAACAAAAATGAGTAAATAAAAGCCTTGAAAGACCAAACGCTTGCATAGATTACGGAACATAACCTGAACTCGGGTTACATATTAAAAAATGAAATAAAGCGGTTAATTTTTTAAAGTTGGACAGTTTAGCCATATTTTCTGTATTTCTAGGTGGGTATTATTAGCACAATCGAGAGTGATTATTTAAAGACACTTAATAAATTAGTATTCATGGAGTTAGAGTTAATGAAAATTTTAAATGTAAAATTAGTGGTATTAGTATTCATCGTACAGATGGCTTTTGCACATAACTCTATAGCTGGGCTCATTGGTCCTAGTGGCTGGAATGGCGATAATATTAATGGATTTTTAGCGAATGGTGCTTTCCCTGGTATTGAAACTTCAGTGTCTACGTTAGATTTTAGTGGAGAATGGATGTACACCGCGATAGGAAGAGAGTTGGGCAATACCAACGATATTGATAAAACAGCTAGTGCAGGTGTTGGTTCGTTAGATACGTTATTGACATTCTCCACTGCCAACGCAAATAATTGGGGAGTGTGGGATACGGTTGACTTTGATACAGAAAACCTATTTTTCGAAGATTCTGATGGTGACTATTACGTCAGTACGTCAGGAGTACCATAATATAGTGAGGTTAATTAGTCTATGGTATTGATTTGGTTGATTAAAATTTAAAATGGGGCAGAATATTACTGATGCTACTTCGGAATATCCTAAGTAAAAGGTAAATTTAGTGCTCAGATTGCTTTGCAACTTATTGATAATTCGTTATATTTAAAGTAGGCGCTTAAAGTGACTGAGAAGTTCTTATAATAAGTTGTTGACCCGCAAACTAAAGCGAGAGTTTGATAACTTCACACACATATTGTGTTTTTGCATTCAAATATTTTTGGAGGAATATATGCCACAGATTCAACTGAATAGCCAGTCACTCGCAGGTTGGCCCGGAGCCGGCAGGAACGATCTCCCCCCCTATGACCAGTTTGCAGATCTTGTCGACGGTGACACAAGCAATATCAGTGTGGCTCCGCTCGGGGCGAAGACCGGAAAGGTTCCACATTCATCCATGCCTGATGTCCGAAATCTGACATATCAGTATGTCGATACTGGTTTTAGCGCAATTCATCAGGCAAACGTACTTTGGTCTGACTCTGCCTCTTGGTGTACGATTGTTACTTTATGGAGTATGGGGCGTGCGGGGCTTGCTCATGTGGTTCCAGGCGACTTGGCCGCCAGTGACACGACAGCGTTATTGAATTTGTTTGGCGCGGCCGCGCCTGATGAAATCCATCTCGTCACGATGCCGGCCTTCCTTGATTACCAAACTGGGTTTGTCACTGTAAGGAACACAATCGCTGCACATTATGGTGCTGCGTATGCCAACATCCGGACGCATTTGATTTCCGGTTATGCGGGCCACGACTGGGAACAAAAACATCAACTGGCTGTCGACCCAAAGAGTGGCGCCTATCCGGTCTTCAATTGAGCAGAGGAAACCTTGTAACTTAATCGGATGGATAGTGGACTCAACTAGATTCGAGAATTCAAGGTGCGGCTCTCGTAAGGCAAGCCAGTAATAACAAGACAACATGTATAGTAGTAGTGCAATGTGTGGTTTCTTTGGAAGTGAGACCTAACTTGGCGTTCAAGCGGACCTAAAAATCTGTACGCTAATGTCATATTTTCATAACTAAGAGATCCTGCCGAAATCATTAATTATTTGAATAAATTACGACCTCTGAGTTATTTGTCACTCTTCATTTCTAGAAACTACCATTCCCACTCATTTTTGCTTGTATGTTTATATCAGCCATCTTGATGATTCACTGCTAATTTTTGATTATAATACGCGGTTATTGCTGTCTATTATTGCGGAATTCTGACTCTATGTTGTCCATCACTTCTGGTTTTTCTCTTACCCGTTTGGAGCGCAAAATGCGCCGTGCCGCCTGTTATGCTGATTGGAAAAGTGCTGCCCTTGAGCATGACGCCATGTCTGGCTTCGAAGCATGGAAAAGCAAAGAAGAGTCGAAGAGTTACGATTATGTGAATATTCGTAGCAGAATAGATGCCCTTAAAGAGTTCAGACGTCAGCAAGATGACATTGGATTATTATATGCGCTGAATGAGGGAATTCATGGTAATCAGGGAGGCATGGGCAAATCAATCCTCTATAAAAAAGCCAAATTTGGTACCAAACATCTTATTGAAGAGTACGTCGATGAACTAGTAGCGGCCCTCGAACACATCTCGACTATTCCAGAATCCAGTGAGATAACCAAGGAAGATAAGCTTGATTTCTTTGAACGTGCCAGTCACTGTTTTGGCCGTTCGGCTTTGATGTTGAGTGGTGCCGGATCCCTTGGACATTTTCATCGAGGAGTAGTCAAAACCTTATTTGAGCATAATGTGTTACCTACTGTTATTTCTGGTTCAAGCGCAGGGGCGGTTTCTGCAGCGATTCTTGGGACTTATTCTGAGGATGAATTGCCCGCTGTATTGCAAGGCAATAAGGTGCTGGATCCGCTGCAAGATAAAATTGATAACCGTCCTAAAAGCCTTATTCGTAAACAGTCTGACTCAGCATCATTAAAATTAATGTTGGAGGCTATCATTCCTGATATGACCTTTCAGGAAGCCTATGAAAAGACAGGGCGAATGATTAGCATCACTATTGCCCCTTTTGAGGAGCACCAGTCTTCAAGGTTAATGAATGCCATCACGTCGCCTAATGTTTATGTGCGCACCGCAGTTATGGCGTCCTGTGCGGTGCCTGGTGTCTATCCACCTGTTATGTTGATGGCGAAAAATGTCTATGGTGAGGCCCAGCCCCATTTACCTGATCGTCGTTGGGTAGACGGTGCAGTCACTGACGATTTACCTGCCAAAAGACTCGCTAGGCTCTATGGAGTGAATCATTATATTGTCAGTCAAGCAAACCCGTTAGCACTAGCCATTATGAAGGGCGAACAGTATATGCCAGTGTCTGAAGGGGCAAAAAAGGTATTCCGATTATCCACTCATGAAATTTTAAAAAGTGGTGAGAAGTTTAGCCGCCGCTATTTACGTAAAATTCCAGATGTGGGTAAAGCTATGAATATGTTTTATTCGGTTATGGCGCAAGATTACAAAGGTGATGTGAATATTGCACCCAACTTTAATTTTGTTGATCCTCAAAAACTGCTGGGACAACTCACTTCTGCAGAAATCGAGGAGTTGGTTACGGAAGGTGAACGTTCCACCTGGCCGCAATTGGAACAGATTAAAATTTGCTCTAAAATTGGCCTTAAATTAGATGAAATACTGGATCATCATAGAGATCACAATATCAAACGTTTATATAAGAAACGCCGTTAAGTAGAAATGACTCTGATTAACTAAATACAACTATTTTTTGTCCTGTAATTTCCCTCGCAAATCCTCCACCAATCGCTTATGACTACTATTTGCATATTCTGCGGGTGAGAAGGGCATGGCAGCCTGCTCGTATTGGTCTATCAGATTTAATATTTGTTGTTTGTCTTGCTTGTTGTAATCAGTTTTCACACCGTTGTCGGTCAGCGCAATCAGTGCCTCTTGTAGCACTTCTTTGGTTGCTATTGATTTTTCTGTTGATGGGTCTGCGACACATAAACTAAATACACCTTTAAGAAAATAATCCCAAGCTGCATTGGTACGTACATTTAATCCATCTTCGATGACTTGGCCGTTAGGTGTAAAGCTGTCCTTTAAGGAAAATACCTTACTGTTTAGGCGCTTTAGTTCAGCAGCAAAGTTCTGTCTAAATTGTTGTTTAAGTTCGTGATGTGCTTGTACCGCACCCATTCTTTTTTTAGATTCAATTGCAATCATTACCCAAGTTCTATTGCCAGGATGGAAGTATTTCCCTGCTACAAGACTGCTGGATGTTAATTCACCAAAGGCTTGTGAAATACATTTATTAGTGTTTAAAACAGTGTACGAAGGTTCTGGTATCAGCTTTTGGCTAATTAGGTTGTTTATTTCGTCTGGTGAGATAGCGCTGGCGTTAGCAAACTGTTCAAGAGTTTGATAATGATGATCTAGGTAATTTTGTAAGTCGTTCATTGAGATAATTATTATCTATTTATTTCAATAACAAACGGGACAAATTGCCCCGTTGGTATATTAATGAGTTTGGCTGTTACTTTAACGTATCAAGAGCTTGACTAACATCTGCAATGATATCGTCAATATTTTCAATACCCACTGATATTCTGACTAGGTCTTCGCTGACACCCGCTTTGGCTAGTTCTTCTGGATTAAGTTGCCTATGAGTAGTGGATG
>Ga0316204_10004299_pt1 | contig 25805 bp, 22 predicted proteins | sample 6monrhotite_MG_2_FD_205661 | JGI IMG/M metagenome (GOLD analysis project Ga0316204, IMG submission 205661) | Microbial mat bacterial communities from mineral coupon in-situ incubated in ocean water Damariscotta River, Maine, United States -... | ecosystem: Environmental > Aquatic > Marine >...
GCCAGAAATAAGACCAGAAAATCCATGGGCGTGATACGAAACTGATCGCCGCGCGTTAAACGCATACCGAGTACCAGCAAGATGGCCAGTGCGACGAAAATCGGAAGGTCGATGGTATGATCAGCCGCTCCGGCCACATTGGACTGCACTAGATAGACCGTGAATACCGCCGTGGCATAGATCACCACCTGTTCGGCCTGCCGTATGCCCGCCAGTCGCGGAAAGATCATCGCCGCAACCAGACACCCCAACATCAGAATTGAGGCGACAACAATATCGTCCGAAACCGTATCCGCACGTAAAGCGGAGGACAGAAACACGCCACCGACGAGGATCGTGAGTCCCCAATAGATGGCATGCGTCAACAAGCCAGTCTGGCGCAATCGGCTCACGACCCTCATGATCGGCGACGTCCTGAGCCCAACGCCTCGCTCTACCCGCCAACCCCGGACATGGGCCAGATTAAAAAAGGTCAGGATCGATACGCTGATCGCCAGATACAAAACGACCAGCCAGAAATCGGGGAAATACCGGAAGGCGTAGCCACAACAAACCATCGCGGCCTGGGCCACGTAGATAATGAATACGGCCTCGTAGTGGTCAAGCCCCAACGCCAGGAGCTTGTGATGAATGTGATTCTTATCCGGCGAGAACGGGGAACGCCCTTCGAGCATCCGCTGCGACATGACAGCCAGTGTATCCAGGATAGGCATCCCGAGCAGGAACAGGGCCACCACCGGGCTCATGGCCTCATGAACCTGCTGGGTCAGGATAATGACCAGCACCCCAGCCGAAAAACCCAGAAACTGACTACCGCCGTCCCCCATGAAAATCCGGGCCGGATAGGTGTTGTAACGCAAAAACCCCATAATGCCGCCCATGATCGCCAACGCGACCATCACGAGCTGATCGCCATTGGCCAGATAGGCCATAACCGCCACGCCAACCAGTGTCAGCAAGCTTAAGCCACCGGCCAGGCCATCAAGACCATCGGACAGGTTGACGGCATTGGTCACACCGATCAGCGCGATGATCGTGATCGGGATGGAGAGGTATTCAGGGATCGCCTCCAGCCCAACCAGCGGCAGGTACTCCACCCGCACACCGCCATAGAGCACGACGACCAGGACAGGCAGAATCTGGCCGAGAAACTTCCAGCCATAGCTCAATTCACGCCAATCATCAAGCAAACCGAACAGAAAAATCATCGCCAGGGCCAGCAGGAACGCGACATACTCCTGCGTCATCGGCAACCAGAGCAGCAAAGGCAAAAAGGTGCCCAGGGCGATCGCGATCCCCCCGACACGGGGCACGGCATGCTCGTGGACCTTGCGCTCGTCTGGAATATCGATAAGGGCAAAACGGCGCCCATAGCGAATCAAGGGCGAAATCAAGGCCATCGAGATAGCCAGGGCGGTTAGGGCAACGAAGAAATAGATCATGGCGCGCCGATCAGTCCGGCACGTAACTCGGCATCAGCGGATAGACCTCGGCCGCAAAGCGGCTCAAACGGCGGTTGGCGTCCACCAGGGCTTGATCTCCCTGGCCAACGGACGTTACCAGGCGCACCAGGGCGCCATCGGTCCGGTTGCGCGTCAGGGCGTCCCAGAAGATATACCACTTCACCGCCCACTGATTGGTCAGCAGCCGGCCGCGCTGCTGAAACCAGTAGTAGACGAGTTGCCGGTCTTCCCCTTTTTCAATGACGAGGCTGTTGACTCGTAATATGGGCCGTTTTCCCTGAACCAAAACCGGCTTTTGCAACAATGAACCGGGCACCGCCTGTGTCAACTTGGTGATTTCCCAACCACCCCCGGGTATACAAGCCTGCGGCGAGTGAGGCGACCTATCGTTATTCTGTTCGGTGTAATAGCTGACAAAAAAATTGACTACCTTTTTGTCATCATCGACATAGTTGGCCATTAGGTAGTCGTCAAACTTAAGTCCTTCTATGTACTGGGTCTCGAGAGGACTTACATGTCCCACCCACCCGGGGAAGTTCAGCGGAAATTCAGAAAAACTCTGGCGCTGAATATCCGATGCCTTACGTACGGGAATCGCATTCGAAATCACCAGAACAGTGACCATGAGAACAAGGCTGGCGGTAAAAGGGCGCGTCGTGCGACGTTCTTGAATTGTTGCATTAACGGGCTTTGGCGCAGGCAGTCGGATGCAAAAGGCATCGGAAAAGGGCTTCCGGTTGGGACCAATCCGAGCAAAAAGCGCTATTTCCAGCAATAATATCCCCATGCAAGCCATGAATACGAGCCAGCCCTCGAAATCGTGTAGAAACCCTTCGGCCATCGACGGTCCCCAGTTCTCGACCATGATGCCGATAACGCCAATGCGAAAGCTATTCATAAAAATGGTGATTGGGATCGTCGAGAGGAACAACACCACACGCTTTAATAAAGAGCCGCTATAGAAATAAGCCAATATGAATCCGATCGTCGCCAAGGGAAACAGGTAACGCAGGCCGCTACAAGCCTCGATAACCTGCAACTTGAAGACACCCAAATCAATGACGTTTCCTTCCAAATAGACACTGATCCCGAACAGCTTTATAACAAAGACACCGAGTTGCGATGAGAGCAGCTGAAGTTGCTGAGATAAGCCACCCAGAATAAACCCCGGCAAAGGGATGGAGAATGCGAGCATCAGAATCGGGATGGACACATAGCGGAAGGCTTTATATCCGAGAAAGGACAGCGCGACCCCTTCGAGGACGACAACGAAGGCATATTGGAGCATGGTGATCATCGCACCGAGATCCCCTAAAAGAAAAAGGGCGCCACCTAGCAAAACAATCGCGAATCCTCCCCATGCACCATCGAAACGTGTCTTTTCCAGGAAGTCACGATTCTGCCAGATCATGAATAAAGTGATCAGAGGCACGATATAACCGTAGCTGTATTCCTCCTTGCCGTACCAATCAGCTTCGAGATGAACTAGAGGCGTGGCAAAGGCCACCGCCATAACTGCCGCCAGAAAAGAAAGCGCAAGCCATTGTGTAGTCGAAAGCTGCCAAATCAAAGGGGCAACCGGGTTCGGATGTACTACGTTTCGGGAATCCATAACAGACCTAAATGGGGGCAAATGAAGAGATACGATATAAGACAAGACACGCCTATACCCATAGACGTCTAACTCGCGGCATTCTAGCACAGAACCTTGTCAATCACCCATCGCAAGCGATTCCTGTTCCATATGATTTTCGTCATATAACTGTAACAATTCAATCGGTTATTATCGTTACACTTAAGGAGTATATCCCGGACGAACGAGAACGATTCGTTTTTCGAAAATAAGAAACATAGGGCTGTCCATTGAATCCTTCCCGCACGCCGATGGCCGGGAAGGATGAGAGATTGCTAGCCCGCCGACGAGTGTTGATATGCCGAAATCATCCGCTCGGCAATTTTCTCGCATGTATAGCTGGACAGCATAAACTGACGGGCTGCACTGCTGACTGCGCGCGAAGACGATAAATCATTTAAAAATTCTATCAATGCATTGCCGACGTCGGTTGGATCAAGCGTCACAACACGCCCTACTCCAGCCGTCTCAAGCTCGGGGAAATGGCATTCCTGGCTTACCACCACAGGTGTACCGCATCCCAGTGCCTCGAGAATAGCCATGCTAAAACCTTCCTGGCGGCTAGGAAGACAGAATACCGATGCATCGACAAAAGCAGCCAACTTTTCCCTTCCATACAAAGGCCCTGTTACCCGAACGTATTTTTCGATACCCAGAGACTCGACTCGAGAATTGAAGTCGGCAAGCGCCCCTCCATCGGGTCCTGAGACGACAAGATCGGCCTCTATACCCGCACCGACGACATGCCCAAAGGCCGTCGCCAAGATATCGAGTCCTTTTTTGTAGTGGAGGCGGCTCAAAAACAATACATAAGGCCGCCGGTGTTGAGAATCATGCTCGGCGAGAAAACTCCCTTCTTCGGGCAGATCATCGAGTTCTTGACTGAATAAGCCGTTGGCAATAATCACTGACGCGGCCTTACAACCCAACGGTATGGCGAGCTTTCGCTCATCTTCATTCAAAAAATGGATGAATGACGATTGATTCAGAAGCTTCAAATAACCAAGGCGTAGCGCAATCCGTTTCTTCCAGGGCTTTTGACCGAGACACCATGGATCCAACATACCGTGCGGCGTTACGACGTAGGGGATTCTCTGCGCATTGGCAACGCGTGCCGCTGCAGGTAGGATCGGATCCCAGACACCGTGCAAATGGATTACGTCATGCCCCTTCGCCGCTTGGTCGATTGTCCTAAATGCCCGCCTAGCGGTAATCCGCTCGACATTGCTTGCCTTACCGCAGTCGACAATTTTTACCCTTTCCATATATGGGATTGAGTCGACAAATTTTGATATAGTGCGATCGTTGTCAGGGTCGGAATAGGTCGCGATCGACACCTCATGTCCGTACAAGGCCTCTCCCGAAGCAAGTCTTAGCACTGCAGCGGGAAGCCCCCCCATCGCTGGATCAAGGCTTTTAACCACGTGTATTATTTTCATAGCGCACCTAAAACCTAAGCACTACCCCACCTTGGCAACGGCAAAGGGTCTCCAAATCCAGTAAAAAACAAAAGAATAAGGCCAGCGCGATTATGATACCGCGTTTCCGCAGCGACGAACACGAGCACTTCTGAATAAATGATAAATTCCTTAGTTCGCCATCCCGCAGGCCCTCTAGATCTCCGCAAACCCCTTGTTGCGCTATGCCTGATACCCCTACTATTTTTTTCCTCTCCCTCTCGAGCGGAAAGCACGTTCCAAAAATACATGATGGACGAGCCGACGATCCCACACCCGAAGAAGCCCTTCGTATTAATCTTTTTCAGAGGTGGTTCCGATATTGATCCACGTTACGGTTTTGTTACCGAGGGTCCGGTATCCCAGGAACAATGGAAAACCATACTCCGGCATGTTGGCTACCTAGCCCCGTACAGTATATTCAAACCGAAAAGCAGGCTGCGATGGGCCACCCATGGCCAGCAAATCCCTATCCTCGCGGCCCAGGCCATTGGGCGGGAGTCCGGCGGGGGCATCATGGGCGCGCCCCGGAATAACACGGAACGATCAAACCTGCTCAAGGCTTACGATGAGACGATCGCCTTGAAAATGACTCATATTTTCCACGACGACGAGCGTGATTTCGGCACCCCGGGAGGCAAGGGATTTACAAGACTGGCTCTTCTTCCAAGCAGCCACCCTACCACGTTCTCTACGCATCCATCTGAACAGCTTCGACTACCGTCGGGAGAGGGAGGAGAAAATCTTACCATTTCCTTTGGCGCGTATTTCGGCAACTTTTCTTTTGGTGGCGAGACTGTTGTGTTGGGCGATCAAACCATCCATTCTTTGCTTCCAAACAATGGATGGCAGATCAAATTCCAAAACAAGGGCGGCTATAGCGGTAAGAATGTGATTTCCTTCTATTCAGATAGTTGGTCACATATCTCCTCACCGCCACTCCCGGCATCCCAAGCCATATTATGGAATACCTCTCATATAACCATAGAACCTGCCAAGCAGCCGCAAAAAATAAAGGTAACGGTTACGGTAGATGGTGTCGGATCGACTTCAGGCATATTGCCTCGTCCCACCGAGACGCACGGCGTTCTGCAACTGGGCGATCCACATGGAGTCAAAAGACCCGTCTTTTATGACGATCTCGAAATCACACGCAGCCGCGCCGGCAACAAGGTCACAACCGCAAAATTTACCTTCGAGGATGGCCGACCAGATAAAACGGTCAAAGTGATCCACGACGCAATCGAAAACCAACATCCGCTCTTCCCAAACGACGAAAGCACGAACGGTGCAAGATATGCGTCGACCACAGGCATCGCCCCTGCCCTTTTCGATGATGTTCGGAACACCTATATCGTCCCACTGTTGAAGGCAAAACAAAAGAAAGGATACCCGGCGCCGGTTCTATTAACCAACTGGCGACTTAGCGATCGCCCGGGACGGTTCGCTGCCTGGGAAAAAGCGGGCTTTACTAACGGCTCAACCGAATATTATCTCTACAATAACCCGCCGGAGGGCATCGACAAGATCTCCTCCATTTTGGCGAGATGCTCTAGAACTACCCGATGGGCATGGAACGACGGTTCAGACTGGCAACACGCCTGGCTGGGACAAGTACATAATGACAAAGCCATTCTGACGCCTGATGAATATCAGGCTCTAGTCGTCATGTCGGTGCTAGACGGAAACCGGTGGTTGAGCGTCTTCACGGGAATGTCCGGCGGACACTTAGCATCCGCTTCTGATACGCGCCATAATAAAGCGGTCATTACTGCGGAGGCCCTATATAAAATGGCGCGAGCCGCGAGCTGGTTTCAATCTACGAGCGATGGACTTAGAAACAGCGTGCCCGTTCCGGAAGACTCCATGTTGGCGAACAATCCAGGAGTTACGTTCCGCGCACGGATGAACCCAAAGACCAACGAAACATGGTTCGCCACCGCATCGCAAGGACAGGCTGCTTCCGATATCGTAATAAATCTTCCTTCCCGGAAGGGAAGCATAATCAACCTGGAAACTGGAGCGGTACACAAGGTAGACGATGGCAAGTTCAGGCTACTTCATCAAGGCCTCGTCGAGCCATTTTATTTCAAGCCGTCTTCCATATGATTTTGGATAGGAAACCTCCCTATTAACACGGATTGGCGGCTGAAGTGACGATGTCGGATCGTCGATCTAGCCGTCAAGCGTGGCAACAACCATCAACCCATCCGCAGTTCCCGGCGACCGCCTAGCGATCAGATCAAACGGTAGACTCGTAAGGCGATTGACGGTGGGATAGCTAAAGGCACCGTACATTATTGGCTTCAATCCGTGACTCATGAGCAATTGACACAATGTGCCATAGGAGAAATAGCATGTGTGCTCATGGTGAACCGCCTCACGTCCGACCATTGCCCTTAACGCCGGTTTAAGCCCCGTTGCGTTTATGGTCGTAATTACCAGCTTAGTGGATGCACTCATTGAGGCTTTGCAAAGCTCCAGCAAAGAACCGATATTACTCACATGCTCTATGATGTCGCAGCAAAGAACCACGTCGAATTCCTTGCCTCCTATATCCGGGGAAGTACCACTTGCATCTGCAACCACAATGTTACCGATGTTGTGATTTTCACGTAACCAATTCACGGCACTCTCGTCGAGATCTATACCTGTGTTCTCTGATGCGACGGCATCTATTTTCTGATGCAGCAAGGCGCCCCTTTCGGCCTTCTCCTTGTGGAAAGGAGAGTCGGCAGCACCCAGATGGAGCACCCTTTGACCACGACAAAGCGCCAATAGCTCCTGATCGCGATCGATAAGGCAACCCGAGGGAATCCTCTTTTCCCAGGCACCTTCCGGGAAATCGTTTATTAACGCCAAGCTCATTTCATATCCTCGTCCACAGTCAAAATATTCTCTATCTCGTTGACACAATCATCGAAATCGCACAGCTTACGCACCCGTTCCCGACCTCGAATCCCGATTTGCCCGCCCGAGCCCGCTATGCAGGTCATGACGGCCGACGCCAATGCCTCTATATCGTGCGAGCCATACAGATATCCGTTCTCCTCATTGAGAATCACCTCATCCAATCCCCCGTGCTCTAAAGAAGCAACAACAGGTAAGCCGTAACTCATGGCTTCCAGCGGAGTGGTGGGGAAAGCGTCCCAATCAGAATTAAACAACAGGACATCCAACGCCTTGTATAGTGTAGACATCTCGGACTGCCAACCAAGCCATTTAACCTTATCAACAATACCCAGTTCACTGGCCAAACGAACCAAGTCGGCACGCTCCTCCCCATCCCCCGCGACAACGAAGTATGCTTCCGGCGTTCGTGCGCATACCGACTGGGCCACACGTAAAAACACATCAAATCTCTTTCGTTTAATCAGCCAGCCTGCGTTACCGACCAGTTTTGCTCGCTCAGGGAGACCCAGATCTCTTCTTGCCGACATTCGATCATCGACTGACGGTAATGGCGGCACCCGTAAAGGGTTCCTGACGACATGACTTATGGCGCGCAAACTCGGGTAAATATTCAACGCCTCCCGACGGATATATTCAGAAGGAAAAGTAATTGCATCAAACCGCCTACATGCCATCCAGTATATGAGCCTCCATTGCCATTCGGGCTTGACGCCCTCGTGGTGAAAATGAATGGCGAGCATGCTTCTATCAACATTCACGGCACCCAGCGCTTGCATTGCAAGAAGGTTATGCCCCGTCATGATCAATGAGTCGACTTCATATTCTCTCAGTTTCCTACGAAGCTTATAAATGCTTCGCCAGCCGCCTTTGCCGGAATAGCCCATGCCTTCCGCCGGAATCCCATGGCTATCCAACATCGCCTTCAGCGCGCCCAAGGAATTAAGAGACAACACGCGACACGTGTGTCCGCGCTCGATAAGGCCGACCATCTGCCGCAACGATGCCTGCTCCATGCCACCCAGGTTGGTACACTGCATGACGTTCAATATGCGCAAGCCGGCCTCCTCATCACCATTCTCTCCTCATGACCATCGACGATAGTAGACATAAAAACCCAAGAGCTACGCCGCTCCTGCCTGCCCCAACAAACAACCAAACTATCCACCGAGTGCCGCTCAAACATAGATGCGAGAAAAAGCGATAGCGCCCACTATATGTGCTCCAGAATAGACTCAATCATCGTAGCGGCCACGGCCTCAGGAGAATGCCTTTTTGCGATAATTTCAGATGACGCATTGAGGACTTTGGAATTATCGATATGCATGGAAAAAGCGCGCTCAATATTTAGATTCCACGTATCCAAGTCTCTCCCTTCCACTACGATCACCGTAGGCAAGTCTTGAAATATTGTGCTTGTCCTACCCTTCGAAAGCACTACAGGACATCCACAGGAAATCGCCTCCAAAATCGCGGTCTGACCAGACGCGTGGTTATCCGTCGCCAAAGGCAAAGCTACCGCCATTGCGCCTCGATACAGATCACGCACCTTGTGAGGCGGAACGTTAAAATGAAATTCCACTCTGGACGGAAAATCTCCCCTTTGATAAACATCCCGTATACAATGATCCCTGCTTACCCTTACAACCCTTAATCCCTCGAGTGCCAATGCACGAACAAGCTCCTCGTCTCTATCATTGTTCCCCGGAACAAGAACATAAGGCCCCCTCTGTTTTTCATCCCCTAAACTGAAAAATGTGCCGTCGACGACGTAAGGTATGGTCACGGGATTCACGTTTGCCAGCCACCTTACGTCCTGCGCCGTAGCTTCTTCGTTGACAAATACCAGCGAGGATCGCCTCAAAATCAACTTAAGCTTCAAAAGCTTCAGGGCACGAACTATGGCATTGCCTCCCCTAGGCACTCCCCAGCAAAGATAAAAAAGATTCTCCCCAAAAACGGAAAGCATTAACGTACGCCAACTGGGCGCCCATGATATCGCCAGCGTTTCGCGAGTGGCACGAGCGCTATTTATGTATTCATATCTATCCGACTTGGTTATTTTTCCGGCAATAACGGCCATAACGTCATAAATATCCCTTGGCCTATTTTCGCCGTTCTCCTGAACAGATCGCTGCCTATAGGCAGGCTCAGCGTCGCATATTAGCTTTTGAAAAATTTTCATCATAATTCAAACAACACAAATCTCCCGGAAACGTGCCATACGTCATATTTGCGCGCCAAAACAACCACAACGAAACCCTTCATCTACGGTTGGCTTCATGCTCTCCGAAAACTCTGACAGGATCTCGAAACAAGAAACCCAATCATTACCATCATCTGCTTAGTATTAAAGATTTCCTTTAGTAATCCATACCTGGAAAACGATCCTGGAAAATCGGCCTCGTTGAATTCGCACCCCAAGCGGGCTGCATCTTCACTACTCAATTTTTTCGCTATCGCTCTTAATATCATGACCCGACGCGCATTATATCGCCCTAAGGCGGGACCAATATCCAAGACCTCAAAGCCTGAGCGCTTCAGAAAGACTCGCAGCGAGTTTTTGGAAAAATACCCGACATGACAAGTATCTCCCAACTTCCTCTTTATCACCGGCGTAATGAGCTCAAACGGGACTTCCACATATAGGTAGCCATCCGCGCGTAGCATAGTATTTGCCTTTATAAACATTCGGCTGGGATCCCACACGTGCTCCGCAACATGATTCATCACTACCAGGTCATACACTTCTGAGACACTATAATCATCAATGGAAGACTTGATCAGGCTCATATTATCGTGAACAAGGTCACCTCCGACCATATCCAAGACCGTTACATCGGTGCCCTTCTCCGCAAACGTCTTCGTTGCCTGCCCTATCCCACCACCCACATCCAATACTTTCTTTATATGATGAAAATCATCTACCATCCCTTTAATAATCTCGTATTGCTCTTCGCTTCTGATATCCGTTAACCTCTGATTCTCGGAAGTCACTGTAGCGTTGCCCCCAAATTCCCCATAAAGGTCTTCAAGTTGCGACAAACTCAAGATCCCGGGTTTAAAGACCCAGCCGCAGTTGCGACACAGCACTGTCGTATAGGCCTGAGATACTCCCAACTTCGACAAAACGGAACCTTCACCAGGAAGCTCCCTGACCAACGTCTCGAACCTATCCGACTTGGCGCCACACAGGTCACACTTGTCAATCATTTCTATGCCGCTCATTTTTATCTCATCTCATTCACATAGGTGCCGCGTAATCGAAAACACGCCCATCAGCACCAAAAACTCTACACCGGCGCCATTTATCACCGCGCCTTAGAACCATTCAGAGCCTTAATCAAATAGCTGAAGTCTTCCATTCTCGGCGTACATAGGGACCTTATGTCCAGGTTCAAATCAACTACCATTTTTACGGACAAGGCAACAATCTCAATAACCGCCCTGACCATAACCATAGCCATAAAACCGACAATACCAAACTCAATAAATACCAGTGAACCAAGTACCAGTAGAAATAGAGTGCCGATCAAACGTGCAAATATCCCCGGCGCCGTCACATTCACACCTTTCAACATCTCATCAAGCACGGCCACAAGGGCCGAAAGGCCGGCTGCCGGCACCAAATATCCCAACATAAACCTCGCGGAACTGAAGTCCTCCCCGAAAATTATCGGCAATAAGGCATAACTAACTATAAACAAACCGGCGCATGCACTTCCGTATATGACAAACAGAAGCCTGTAGATCATCGGGATTCTAGTGACAAAATCATCCTTATCCTTAGTTAGAGCCTTTGAGAACAGCACCTTCGCAATTGCATGACTAATCGGAGCCAATGATGATGCAGCCGTCTGAGCAACCATATAAAAGCCGACTTCCTGCATAGAAGCCAAAGACACGAGTATTATTGAAGACAAATGGCCGGTTACGGAAAGCGTGAGGTTTGAGATACCCAGTTTCACGCTATCTTTCAGAAGCCGTATTTTTTCAATACGAAAGATGTTTCGAAATGACGCCGCCGAAGACGCCCAGAAAACCGAATTTATCGCGCTTGCCAGTACAACAAGATATGCAGCATATTCGATTCGTCTTTCTTCGGCGAAGTACAATCCGATAAGAAAGATAAGATATAAAGGAGAATAGAAAAATCTACAGTAATTATATCGCCTGATATCTTGACTTCCCAATTCTACGGCACTGATATATGCCACCAGTAAACTAAATGGAATTGCCAGAGAATACAGACGAACCGCACTCTCCAAATGTTGCGCGCTGGTAGCCAACAGCTGAGGGAAAACAAAAAAACCTATAAGTACTAACAGGATACCAATTGTAGATGCGAAAAATACTGACAATCCATATAGCTCACTTTTTGTGTAGGCCTTTTTACTGGCCAGCTGGGCAAACTTGACGTCCAGCCCCATCAACCCAATGGAAGTAAAAATGGTAGGCCATAGAATAATTGCCGCGTATTCCCCCCGCCCCTCCGGACCAAATAGTCTCGCAATTAGAATACCGGAGAATACTCCAAACACTTGAATGAAGACGTTTATCGATGAGATTGATAATACATTGCGAAGCAAATGACTATCCTCAATTACCGGCTTATCCGGGCAGCGCCGCGTAAAACGGAAAACAATACAAACCAAACCAACTGGTTTTCCGAGGTAAACCGGGAATTAGTGTCCCCCATATCGATAGGGCATTGCGATAAAGCTACGCAATATGTCATACGAAAGAGCGCGCTATCCGTTCTTGATCGGGAAGATTCAAAACTCAAATTTCGGAGTTCAAAACGGAAGAAAAATAGTCGAGACGTCCGTTCACTCATACTCAGAACTCAGGGTGACGACATCCAGCTGAAGACTGCGAACGAAAAATGTATTCACTCGATCATCGATCATGGCCGTAATGGTCTCGCTTGAACACCCCAGATTTTTCTGCAAGTCATGAAGCGCTCCCGATATGATTGACCGAAATATTTGCCAGAGACGTCCCGCAAAACTCAGCGTGTCCAGTTGTTCCTGTATAGTAGAGCGAATGTCCCCGATGCGACTCTCATGACCCGCCAACTTATTATGCATGAGCATCAAATAACGAATGGCGCATAGATGTATCGATGCCGTGTGCGATGCGAAGGTAACCGTTTGCTCCTTGAGAAAACCAAGATGCTGCTTCGCCTCTTTGAAGTACACCTCAATACCCCAGCGCAATGCGTAGATCTCCAGCATTTTACTCATGCTCAGGTGTGCATCGGTGGTCAAGAACAATGCCCAGTCTTTCTTGCTAGCATCCGTGTCAGCAGGTTCCTTCAAGCCCCGTACAAACAGTAAGCGTACCGCTTGCCAACGTGGCGTCTTTTCATCGTCTTCAGCCAAATCCAGCTCAACATCCAGGGATACGGCCTTCCAGGGAAGACCGCGCACCTTTTTCCATTCCCGCTTTACGACACAGGTATAAAGCGCCTGTGCATTCAATAACTCTTTCTTACGCCCTTTGATGACAGCGCGATATTTCATCTTGCTCTTCTTCATGCGTAAGATCGCACACATCTCCAGTCCCAATGCCGTTCGCATCATCGACTTGGTGCCAAACCAGGCATCGGCAATGACATAGTCCGCCTCGATCCCGCTGCGCGACGCCCGCTTCATCATATGAGCCGCCATTTCGGGTTTGCTCAGTAAGGTGGCCTCACTATAGCGCCTGCCGAGCGCACTCCGACTGTCCTTATGTTCAGTAATTAACTCTCGGGCCTTAACCCCACTGATATAAATCTGGGAATCCAACGGCAGGAAGGCTTCTTCCGTCGCCAATCCCAGCGTTAATACCTGCTGGCCCATGACGTGACGGCCTGTCACATGGTCAAAATGACTGGAGACCCCTTCCATTTTTTTGCCACTCCGGGTCTTGATCGTGTCATCCAGAACAAAGGCCCTGAGGCGGCTTTGGCCCAATGCGTTTTGTTGATAGACGCCCTTGGCTGTCTGCAGGTTAAATATCCGCCAGTTCATGTCCTCCCGTTTCAAAAGATCATACATCACATCCTTTTTCGCCTGTGAAAACATCCCCAGCGCCTTCCTGGAAAACATCGCTATCGACGATACGTTGATCCACTTCCAGATCAATAATAGAAAAACGGCTTCCGTTATATCTATTCCACTTCGCTTGGTGAAACCCGCTCCCTTTATCCGCGCATGCAATCCAAGCTGCTTCCACGTGTCGGCAAAAAGGTTATCAATGTAGTGCTTTCGATCCGTAAGCACATCGCCGATAAGGCTTGGCAATGCGTCCTCGTTTGTGCCATTCTTCACTTGGGCCTCCGCTGGTATTGGCGTTTGGATTTGAACACAAACATTTACCATGCGTGAGGCCTTTTTTTATCTATATTCAATCAGTTATTGGTATCTGATTGCTGATTTTGAACTCCGAAACTTGAGTTCAAAAGACAACAAAACCAAACGGTCATAGTTCTTCTCTTACAAATGAAAAATTCCAGCCGTCTATTGCCGCCAGCTCGTAACCGGCCTCTCTTATGCGGCCCAAGGTCTTGAAACATTGCAGCGGTGATGCCGGTTGATCGATTTCTATGCACAAAACTCGAGGTCTGATATCGCAAGAGAGCATATCTTGTATCACTGCATGCTCTGCACCTTCGATATCGATCTTGAGCAGGTCTATTTGTTTGTGGCCCAATGTTGACATCAGGTCCGATACTGCGTAGCACTCAGACTCAAAATAGTCTTCTGTCTTTTGTAAATTAACTACTGAATGCGATACATGAGATGGATCACGAGGCTGATAGAACCTCAAGGTTGTCTTCGACGACCATAGCCCGGCCGGCATAAAGTGGATGCCTGATTTGTCGTGAATCTGTTGCCTCACGAACTGGATCGCGCGCGGGGTTGGATCAAAGATCCATACATCGCAGCCAAATTGCTCCCGCAAGGCAAGATCGAAGCTGATATCCTCTCCAGCCCCACCCGAATAACAAATCCAACCAGAGTCAATCAAGTCGGTTGGCACATACCACCCGCCATAATCGGTACCGAGCTTTTCCATGGAATGCGCACGAGTCAGAAACCGATAGTGCCCCAGGTAAACGGACACCAGGAGCTTATTCAGTGCGATACGCGCTCGCAGAACAATATTGCTTAGCATAGCGTAACTCATGGCGGTGAAACGCGCCGAACCATCCAGTTTTCCATCACGAGAAGGTCCATCTTAGTGCGTAAAAAACAATCCAGGGCCTCTTCGGGCTTGCATACCACAGGCTCGTTCTCGTTAAAGGACGTGTTCAGGACCATGGGCACGTCGGTGCGATTTGCAAACTCCATGATCAGGCGATGATAACGGGGATTAGTGGCCTTACTAACGGTTTGCAACCTTCCCGAGCCATCGACATGCGTAACCGCCGGAATGGCATCCCGGCGTTCCTCCCTGATCTGGAAGACCTGCATCATGAAGGGGACGTCATCGTCTGTCTCGAACCATTGGGGCACAGCTTCCCTGACGATAGACGGTGCAAACGGGCGAAACGATTCACGGCGCTTGATTTTTCGATTCAATATGTCCTTCATATCAGCCCGACGGGGGTCCCCCAGGATCGAACGATTCCCCAAGGCCCTGGGCCCCCATTCCATCCGGCCCTGAAACCAACCCACAACGTTGCCGCCCGCTAAGGCCTCCGCCGTAAATCCGCATAGCTCGGCTTCGTCTTCAATCAATTCGAATCGACAACCCGCCTGTTCCAATGCGTCCGACGACGACTCCAGCAAGGCCTTGATATCGTTACTGGAATAGGATGGCCCCCAATACGAGTGATCCATGTAGAACGAACGAGCCTTATTCGCTTCCTGATGCCAGACGAAATAAGCGGCGCCAATGGCTCCACCGGCATCACCCGCGGCAGACTGGATGTAGCAGTTCTTAAACGGCGTCTCGCGATATATTTTTCCGTTGGCCACCGAATTCATAGCGCAACCACCAGCCAAGGCCAGGGAGTCGATCGAATACTGCTGATGCAGGTGATTGAGCAGGTGAAAAAACGCCTCTTCGTACATCGCCTGAACAGACCTTGCAACGTTGCGGTATCTTTGCGTCATTTCCCCCTTACTGTCACGGGGATCGCCGAGCAGGCCCTTCAATTTCTCGCTGTACAACTTGCCTACACGAGGCTCGCCGTTTTCCCACTCGTAATCGATCTTCTCTTTATGATGGCGAAAATATTCCAAATTAAGCCGGAAGCCGCCGTCATCCTGAAGATGCACAATTTGACGCATTTCATCAAGGAATAGTGGTTCTCCGTAGGGAGCCAACCCCATTACCTTGTACTCATCCCCATAGTGAGGAAAACCTAAATATTGAGTCAACGCTTGGTAAAAAATACCAAGCGAATGAGGGAAGTATACTTGTCCGGCCTTCTCGATCTTCGCACCTGTCCCGAGGCCCCAAGCGGCACTGGAAAAATCGCCGAACCCGTCTACCGAAACCAGTACGGCCTCATCGAATGGTGACACCAGATAGCTCGACGAAAGATGGGCAAGGTGATGTTCTACATGACAAAAGCTGCCACGAAACTTCTGCCCCGGAAATGCGGCGGCAAGCTCGTCGTCCAGGCTCATTCGTTCCTTTGCATTCTTGATGCGATCGAGAATAAGCTTAAGATCGGGCTTTTTTGCAAGGGCGAAGCCAATCTTTTTCAAGATATTGGCCTTGGGGTCGGTATTGATGGCGAGCCGATCCACCTGATCCAGACTGATTCCCGCCTCCGCCAAGACATATTTTATCGCTTCTGACGGAAATCCCGCCCAGTGCTTTATCCGGCGAAACCGTTCTTCCTCCGCTGCGGCAATCAACCGACCATCCAGCACCAAACAAGCCGACGAATCGCCGTGATAGGCGTTGATTCCCAATATATACATAATTTCCGCCCTTTGGCCGTCTAGGCCTCTACAATGGCAAACTGCCTTCGATTTACAAAACTACGGATGAATATTCGAAAAACTATAGGCTTACATGCGAGCCGTGGGACCATATCACAAAAAGACTACAGACCCGTGACAGAGCGAACGGCGCGATAAATCGTATCCACCTGCCGATGGGGATTGTAGCGTTCGCGTATAATCGCCTTGCACTGTTCCGCCATATCCGGCTTGAGATGTCTCGGAAAAAACGCCCCAGCGATCTTCTCGGCCAGGTCCCGCACGTCGCCATATCTATAGAAGAAACCCGTCTTCCCCTCCTCGACAGCCTCCCATTCGGGGAAGTGGCATTCGATCCTATCGTTTATCAAAACTGGGGTTCCGAAACTCAGTGCATGCATGATTGATAAGCCGGCACCGGAAGGTACGACGGCCAGATCCGCGGCGCTGATTATCGCCCCCAACCGATGCTCATCGTAAACTGCGCCAAGAAAATGTATCTGCTCAGCAACCTCCAGGGTTTCCGCTTGAGATTGCAAACGAAGCCTCTCGTCGCCATCCCCGACGAGGACAGCGCACACCTTCCTGCCGTGTGCCGAAAGCAGGCCGATTGCCTCGATCAGCATGTCCAGGCGTTTTACCGCTTGTAGGCGCCCGGTAAAGACGATCATGGGCATATCCGCCGTAATCCCGAGCTTGGAACGCACATCGGCATTATTGTTCGGGCCGATTCCTTCGAGCACCTCTTGCTGGGCATCGTAATCCAAGGAATTGTACACGACGTGCAGCGTCGCGGGGTCGAAACCATGGCGCATCAGCAGGTCACGTGCGCGTTGCCCGTAGAGCAACTGTCCCGATGCCAGTCCGTATAACATCTTGCGAAGTCGCCATTTAATACCGTGCTCCTCCTGGAGCAGCCCATGCCCCCACAGCAGGACCGGAATGCCCATGAGCCGTCCCAATACGCACAGCACCCAGACGGTGAGACAGTTGATGGAGCCCTGAGCGATCATAACCGCCGGGCGTTTGGTCCACAGACTACGTATGGCGCCCGGCTGCCAAGTCATGACTGGCGCTCCAGGCATACGAATCAGAGACGTCTTGGCCGCCGTCCAACGCAGGTCATGCCTGCTGCCGTCCGCCACCTTGAGATAGGGAATCTTGAGACTATCGTCCGAGATGAACTCCACGTTCATCTTCGTACACAAGGTCAGCTGCTTGAAAACCGGAAGACGATAATGCGGAATACAGTCCTGCTGAATCAGGACGTGCGGAATCGTGAGACCTTCCTGCTCTTTGTGCGTGGTCCGAGACATCATCGATGGCTGGCCGTCCCCATCAGGACGCTGTCGAAACATCGCCAACGGTTTTGCGCCCCTGATACAGGATGGCCAATATAAACAATAGCGAGGTTGGATTCCCAACGTTGAGCAGATAGCGCTCAAATATCGCCATAAAACCGTATCCGATGCATAAACCCAGAAGAATTACCGCAATCAACCCATTTTCGGCATCCCGTGCGGCCCGCAACAAGCGTATGACTCCCGAAAACACCATAACAACGACTGCGGCAAAGCCGAATAGCCCTATCTCCGCCAATAGCGACAAATAACCGTTATGGGCGGAGGACTCGGTCTTCACCAAGGCATGAAGTAGGTTATCATGTGCCCTAAAACCGACGCCAAAAAACGGGTGTGAGGTAAATAACCCCCAAGTCTGTATCCAGGCATCCATGCGCCCTGTGGCCCCCGACCCGATACCGCGGTAAGCATCATTTACGGCGAAAAAATTCATCAAAATGGCTTCGATCTCGTTCCAAAAAAACATCGAGATGACCGAGAGCGCCACTCCTCCGATAACGAATGCCCACTTGATGCCGATACCACCCTGCTTGGTCCGTTTCAATATAACGAAGCTGAGCGCCAGAACAACACCCACGGATGCCGACCTTGACCCTGTCAGCACAAGAATAACTAGTGCTAAAGCCAATACCATGTACCTAACCCACCACTTGGGTATGGCTAGACTAGACAACACGATCGACAGAGATACGAGGCCGATGGCATTGGGATTAAACACGCCACCATTGACACCGTTGCCCAGGCGTAAACCTGGTTCGTAGTGGGATATCGCGTAGATTATCAACAACATCGCCATTGCAATGGCGTAGATGGCCAGGCCCTTCTGGAACTGTTTGTCGGTCAAGGCAGTGGAAAACTGCAAGGCGATGAACAAAGCGCACAGCGTCATGCCCACATATCCCATAGACATCCAGATAATCGGACTCACATAAATGGAGGCCAACGAAAATATGGTAAATACCAAAAGAGCGATCGATGTAGCGACCGAAGGCATCCTGGGAATGAAAGGATGACTGCTAAATGCAAAATAACACAAAGGCCACACGACCCCCGCAGCCAACAGTGCCATGACGCTGAAGCCGCCCAGATAAGTCCTGCCAATCCAGCTGACAGTGAAGACGCCGGCAAGCCAAATACCGAAAATGATCCCAACGAGGCTGGGTCTCTCCCCGGTGGCATTCCTGTATTCCTGAGCTGGTACCGATACGATTTCCGACAAACCTGTTTACCTTAGGATAAATTATTCCGTTATGCGGGGTCACCGACTCACGGACCGCACGGACCGAAACAAACACGCCCCTCTACCTGTAAGCCGACCGAACCCCTAAAACCTCGCGCCATTCGTCCAACGCTATCTGCTTTTGGTAGCATTTCTGGTAGAGCATCCTGCTGTTCTTACCCATCGCATTCACTTCACGCCGGTTTTCGGCGCATGCCCTCAACCTTTGCGCCAAAATCGACGCCTCCCCGACATCGACCGTAAAGCCGCAGGACTCCCGATCGATGATCGACGGGATTTCCCCGTTCGGACTGCCGATATAGATCACCGGTCTACCTACCGCGAGGATGCCGTAGAATTTACTTGGCACAATGAGCCCTTCGAGTCGAGGAAGCAGACTGACAAGGTGGACATCGGCCACTGACAGGCTTTCCGCCAAATACTGCCTCGGTTGGTACTCCTTGAAGTAGACGTTGCCATAGCCCTTGTCGGTTGCCACCTGCCGCAATCTATCCAATCCGGCCCCCCCGCCAATAAACATAAAGACGATGCCTTCGTCGTTCCTCAAGATATCGAGCACTGCCAATATCGTATCGACCTCGTGGGCGCGACCAAGGTTGCCTGAATAACCCACCACAAACTTATCACCTAGGCCCCATTCCTTACGTAAAGGGTTATCTACGTGATTGACGGGCCTTACATCATCGTCAACCCAGTTCGGGATCACCTTGATACAGGAACTTTCCACCCCTTCGTTTTCCAACCGTATCTTCATCAAGCGGCCCAACACCACGTTGCAACGCGCTGCGCGCACGGAACTATCGCGCAACTTTTTCACAATCCTGAATACCATTCCGTCCAAGGCCTTGACCCCTAACTCCCTGGCCACCTCGGGAAAGAGGTCTTGTACCCAGTTAACGAGCGTCGCCCCACGCAGTCTCACAACAATCGCTACGAACAGCGAAATCAACGGCGGATCGGTCTTGGCGATCAAAATATCGCCAGAGCGCGCCAAACGCCACGTCGCGAAGAAGGAACTGATATAAAAGCTCATGTAGTCAACAGCGCGACCAATCAATCCTCCACGGCCAAATCGGGTCGTCCATACCCTGAATACCTTTACTCCTCGGATCGTTTCATGCGACGCCAAACTCGCCTGAGCATCGTCATATCGCTGCCTACTAGTGATTACAACAACATTTCCGGCTCGTCTTTCGCTCAAATCAAAAGCCAAGTCGGAAAGCAGTTGGCTGGTAGCCGAATGATCAGGATAGAAAAAACGGTTAACAAAAATCAGGCTCCCAACACCTCGAGCGTCAAGACTCACCGTACCAGCCAATTCATTTCTACTCATATTTCTTCAGATTCAATCAGGAGAAAATAGTTTATGCTGGAGCTCCTCCCCCAACACCCAAACCTCCCTCGCCAGAAAAACTACCTCAGGCGCTTTATCCTTCTGAACCTTATATAGATACTTAAGCTGCCGTACCGATGTCATCGTATAGCGGGTAATCAATCCCTTCTTGGTGATCCCAAGGAAGGTATCGACAAGATCAGGCGTTACGGCCAGAACAACGGCCTTGCGCAGGCGCCGTTCGTGATTGAGGATCAGGCCAATCCGCACTTGGCCGTTCTGATAGACAACGGTCTCCTCGATGTATCCCAGCTCAACCTTGCCATCGGCTCCCTTCTGAAACCGGAGTGTGAACTCACGGTCGGTCTCGTCTGCACCCAAACCCGGGCGAGCCTCTGGATGATACGCGTCAATCGTGACATTCGGATGAAATTCGGCATCGCTGAACAGCTGCGCCCTGGAATAGAGAGCGGTCAGGTCCGCCGCGACGGCCGTGAATGACAAAAACAGGCACAGTACGGAGAGACAAATAGACCAAGGGACGCGGCGAACGATTGGATTCATGTCTGAAGCCCTATCCGCTAGATACCGAATACGATACCTACCGGATAGGGTTCCCGACCCTTGTATTTGTCATGACGACGATACTTGGTCCGGTCACGGAAGGTCACGGCCCGCACAAATTGGGCGGCATGACGGGCGACGGGATTGCGCCGGGTTTGTTTCCGAGGCTTGGCTTTCATGAGGTTTCCTCGCTCAAATTCGGTTCATGGCATTATTGCGCAGCATCCATTCTACTACGCCGACAGGGATCGTAGCATTAAGAGCGGAACGACGGCGCCAATAATAACCACTAAACAGTGGCATTTGAGCAGGAGAAAAAGGAAAAAGGGGACTCGGTCCCCTTTTTCCTTCCTCATCGCCATGGGTTGACGACATCAAGGTCGGGGAAGACAAAATCCTGCTCATTGCGTGTCACCATGCGTAGATCGTGATGCAGGGCCGTGGCAGCAAGCAAGCTGTCAATCGCGGGAACCGGCCTGTTCACCGTAGCAAGCAGCCGTCCCCAACGCTCGGCGACAGATTGATCAATGGGCAATACCCTATCCTGAAACCAGTCCGGAAGGGTATGCTCCAACCAGACGCGCAGACGCTCTTTGCGCGCGCCAGAAACGATTGCCTCCACGCCCTTGCGAATCTCGCCTGTTGTCAACACGCTGATACACAGACCTTCATCCGGCACATCCTTGAACCAGGCCAGCACCGCTGCGTCGGGTTTTGCCCGCACCAGCTCCGACAGCACGTTGATATCGAGCAAGTAGCTCATAGCTCAATATCGCGGACGGGCGAATCGTCCCGGGCCAACTCCAACTCAGCCCCGACCAGTGGCGACGACCGCATAAAATGGATAAAATCCGGACGTTCCCGCTTCATCGCCTCGTATTCGTCCACGGAGATAACCACAGCGGTGGGCTTTCCCCGGACAGTGACCTGTTGCGCCCCGCTCTGACAGGCCTTCTTGATTACCTCGCTGAGACGCGCCTTGGCGTCCTGTAGTTGCCAATTCGCCATCTTGACCTCCGCTCTATCTGCGCAAAAGACTAGACAGACTAGTCTGTTTTGGGGCAGATGTCAATCCGGTTTGTGCCGCTATCGGGAGCTTCGCATTCAGTTGGATGCCATAGCTCGCCCCCTGCGGTTGGTACTGAAGCAGTGATGGGTACGCAGAACCCATCACCGCCAGATGCGTGTCACTCCGTACTGATCCAGTTGACTGTCAACGCTGATGATAGGCCAATTTTCGCTCAGGCATTGTGCGATCAACAGTCTGTCAAAGGGATCTCTGTGATGGAATGGAAGGGTGGCGACTTTCAAGCAGTGAATCATCTCTATTGCCAGTAGCCGAATTCCATTGTTTTTGATTTGTTGGGGAATGAAGGTATTGATGGGCAGTGTCGATTCCAGTTTACCAAGGCTTGTTTTGATGCACATTTCCCAGATGCTGCCCATGCTCAGGTAGAGGTCGTTTTCCGCATCGATAAACGCCTCTTTGGCCTTCGAGGATAAACCAGCGTCATCGGTGATGAACCACAGGAAGGCGTGGGTATCGAGCAGAATTTTCACTTACCTATATTCCTCGAAATCCTCGAGTGGCGCATCAAAGCCGTCGTTCATCTTAACAAGTCCTTTGGCGCTGCCAAGGCTACGTTTGGGTTTAGCTTCCGGCAGCAGGACCAACTTGACCAGTGGTCTGTTGTCTTTGGCGATAATCACCTCTTCCCCATCAATAACTTCCTGAATGAGTTTCGACAGGTGGGTTTTGGCTTCGTGTATGTTGACCTGGTGCATGCCCGGACCCTTTATTAGCTAACATGGTTAGTCTATATGGTTCGTTGTTAGCTGGCAATCGCCTTGACAGGCGTTTATATGCTCGCGGCTTTGCCGGATCTTCCTTGCATTTTTTACCCTTGTTTTCAATAGGAAAGGATTGATCTCGGCGCCAATGGCCAGCTACTTCGAATAATCAGTTAATATCGCCCCGGCATCGCCTTTGACCCAGGAGCCGAACCAGATGACGCGAATATCCTGGCCTAGTTGCCGGCGGCAGACATGAACCGCAGCCTCTGCAAGTTGCGTGATTGGCTCAGGAACAAAGACCGGCATGGTTTTGGGTTCGATCATAGACGAACTCTAGCCCGATCAATGAGTAACATCAAGGCAAGGACCCCCGGTCAGGGTTTGAGGCCGAAGGCGCAGAAAGGGATCGGTTTCCAGGACTCCGGCATTGCTATCCCCCCCCTCCTCACCTAAAATGCCGGGATTCATGGACCACGGCGGTTCGCCGATATCAAGACATTGAATTTCCTATTTTTAATCGGTCACCTTTCACCACCACTTTAAGGACACGGGGTTTCCCTTATGAAAATCAGTATCTTTGGCTCGGGTTACGTTGGATTGGTTACCGGAACCTGTCTGGCGGAGGTTGGTAACGACGTGCTCTGCATGGACGTCGACGAGAACAAGATTGAGCGGCTGAAGAACGGAGATATCCCAATCTACGAGCCGGGTCTTGAGGACATGGTGATCCAGAACAGCAAGGCCGGCAGGTTGCGTTTTACAACCAGCATGGACGAGGCCGTTGACCACGGCCTGTTTCAGTTCATCGCGGTCGGGACCCCACCCGATGAAGACGGCTCCGCCGACCTGCAGTACGTGCGCAGCGTCGCCAAGGGCATCGGCGAGCGCATGGATGACTATCGCGTCATCATCGACAAATCGACCGTGCCTGTCGGTACGGCCGACAAGGTGCGGGAGACGGTCCAGGCAGCCCTGGACGCGCGGGGCGCCAAGGTCGAATTCGATGTGGTGTCCAACCCAGAGTTCCTCAAGGAAGGCGCCGCGATCGATGACTTCATGAAGCCCGACCGTATCGTCATCGGTACGGACAACCCGCGCACAACCGAGTTGCTACGCGTCCTCTACGCCCCATTTAACCGCAACCACGACCGGCTCGTGCAAATGGACATCCGCTCCGCCGAGCTGACCAAGTATGCGGCAAATGCCATGCTGGCAACCAAGATCAGCTTCATGAACGAGCTGGCCAATCTGGCCGAGATACTGGGTGCGGATATCGAAAAGGTCCGTATCGGTATCGGTTCAGACCCGCGCATCGGCTATCACTTTATCTATCCCGGCGCAGGTTACGGCGGCTCCTGCTTCCCCAAGGACGTGCAGGCCCTCGAACGGACCGCCCGTCAGGTCGGCTATAACGCCCAGTTGTTGCAGGCCGTCGAAGGCGTCAACGATCGTCAGAAGGAAAAGCTCTTCGAAAAAATCAGCACCCACTTCGGTGGCGACCTCAAGGGTAAGACCGTCGCCCTCTGGGGCCTGTCCTTCAAGCCCAACACCGATGACATGCGCGAGGCCCCGGCCCGCGTCTTAATGGAGGCCCTTTGGGCGGCCGGGGCTCGCGTTCAGGCCCACGACCCTGAGGCCATGGAGGAGACCCAGCGTATTTATGGCGAACGCGCCGATCTGACCCTGTGCGAGTCGCCTGAAGCTGCACTGGAAAACGCCGACGCGCTGGTCGTGGTCACGGAGTGGAAGGTCTTCCGCAGCCCCAACTTCGATACCATCAAGCAGAAACTTAGCAGCCCTGTTGTGTTTGATGGCCGCAACATCTACGACCCGGAGATGATGAAGGCACAAGGCTTCACCTATTACGCCATCGGTCGTGGCGAGTCCGCACCCAACACCTGAACAGGAGTTTAAATATCAATGCGCACCCTGGATAATGTCAAAATCGGGATGATCGGTTTGGGCTATGTCGGCCTGCCGCTGGCGGTCGAATTCGGCAAAAAAATGCCTGTTGTCGGACTGGATATCAACGAGGCCCGCGTGGCCGAACTCAGGGCCGGCAAGGACAGCTCTCTTGAAGTGGAACCTGAAGAGCTGGCCGAGGCCATCCATCTGACCTACACGAGCAGTCTTGAGGACCTCAGGGACTGCAACGTCTACATCGTTACCGTGCCGACGCCAATCGATAACCACAAGCGGCCGGACCTGAGCCCGCTGGAGAGCGCCAGCCGGACGTTGGCAAAGCTCATCAAGCATGACGACGTGGTTATCTACGAATCGACGGTCTATCCCGGCGCTACGGAGGAGACCTGTATCCCAATCATCGAAGCAGGTTCTGGACTGGCCTACAACCAGGACTTCTTTGCCGGCTACAGTCCCGAGCGCATCAATCCGGGTGATAAGGAGCATCGTGTCACCAACATCCTCAAGGTCACTTCGGGATCGACGCCCGAGATCGCCGACTTTGTCGATTCCCTCTACGCCTCCATCATCATCGCAGGGACGTACAAGGCCAGTTCGATCAAGGTTGCCGAGGCGTCCAAGGTCATCGAAAATACCCAGCGGGATGTCAACATCGGCCTGATCAACGAACTCACCCAGATATTCGCCCATATGGGCATCGATACCCAGGAGGTCCTCGAGGCCGCAGGCACCAAATGGAATTTCCTGCCGTTCCGTCCTGGCCTGGTAGGCGGTCACTGTATCGGTGTCGACCCCTACTATCTGACGCACAAAGCACAAGAGGTCGGGTACACGCCCAAGATCATCCCCGCCACCCGCGCCTTGAACGACAACATGGGCCAATACGTGGCGCAACGGGTCATCCGGCTCATGGCCGAGCACCGGCGCTCCATCGTCAACGCCAATGTGCTGCTCCTGGGCTTCGCGTTTAAGGAGAACTGCCCTGACCTGCGCAACACACGGGTCATCGATATCATTGAGGAGTTAAATGTCTACAACGCCAATGTGGCCGTTTATGACCCCTGGGTGAGCATCCCGGAGGCCAAACATGAATATAGCATCACGCTGCTCGACGAAGTCCCGAAGAACAAGTACGACACCATCATTATCGCCGTGGCCCATAACCAATTCCGAGACATGGGTATTGACGCCATCCGCGAT
>Ga0316204_10004300_pt1 | contig 25804 bp, 24 predicted proteins | sample 6monrhotite_MG_2_FD_205661 | JGI IMG/M metagenome (GOLD analysis project Ga0316204, IMG submission 205661) | Microbial mat bacterial communities from mineral coupon in-situ incubated in ocean water Damariscotta River, Maine, United States -... | ecosystem: Environmental > Aquatic > Marine >...
GGTTGAAAATCCCCTAATTTATATCGTGTAGCCGCTACATAACAAGTTCCTTCATCAAAGGCAGAAGGTTCTATACTATTCACCATACTCCACTCCGGCATGTTTGTAGGCGTTACATTCTCCCAATTTGCACCTCCATCTTTTGAAACGTGTATGAGTCCATCATCGCTTCCTACCCAAAGAAGCCCCTCTTTTATAGGACTTTCATTTGCGGCAAAAATGGTACAATAATACTCTACTCCTGTATTATCTTGTGTAATAGGTCCCCCACTGGAAACTAACCTATCCGGATCGTTTCTCGTAAGATCCCCACTGAGTAAATCCCATGATTGACCTTCATTTGTACTCATGTGCACATGATTCGAAAAGGTATATAGCTTTTTAGGATTGTGCTTGCTGAATATAATTGGGAAATTCCATTGAAATCTATATTTCATTCCTTCGGCACCATACCCCATAGGGTTATCTGGCCACACATTTATACCTCTAACCGTTTTGGCATCGTGGTTTACACGTGTTAGAAAACCTCCGTAACTACCTCCATATACAATGTCATTATTGGTAGGATCCACGGCAATATGCGCCGATTCCCCTCCTGCTGTAGATTCCCAATCATCATCCCCAATAGTGCTCCCATCGCTTCGATGTTTAATTCGCACTGTTGAATTATCTTGCTGGGCAGCATAAATGCGATACGGAAAAGCATTATCTGTTGTTACCCTATAAAATTGAGCCGTAGGCTGATTGTAATACGTGCTCCAGGTAGTTCCTCCATCATAAGAAACCTGAGCTCCCCCATCATCCCCTATAATCATCCGTTTTGGATCTTCGGGAGCAATCCAGAGATCATGATGATCTCCGTGTGGCGCATTAAATGTATTGAACGACTTACCGCCGTCGGTAGATTTATGATATCGAACATTAAGCACGTAAACTACATCTTCATCTTCCGTATCAGCATATAATCTGGTATAATACCAGGCACGCTGACGTAACTTTCGTTCTGAATTTACTACCGTCCATTTTTTACCTCCATCTTCAGATCGGTAGAGCCCTCCTTTTTCTTTGTTCTCTACAATAGCCCAAACTCTTTGGGAATTCTTTGGAGAGACGGTAACGCCTATGATGCCCAAAGTATCAGTAGGAAAACCTTCATTTTTGGAAATCTCTGTCCATGTGTCTCCACTATCGGTGCTTTTCCATAGTGCTGATCCGTCTCCTCCGCTACTAAGACTGTAGGGAGTCCGTTTTGCACGCCAGGTTGAAGCATATAGAATTCTGGGGTTGTTAGGATCCATAACCAAATCTACAGCGCCTGATTGATCATTTACAAACAGTGTTTTTTTCCAGGATGCACCACCATCTATACTTTTATAAATACCTCTTTCCTGTGAAGGTTTGTAGATATTTCCTAAGACTGCTGCATATACAATGTCTGAGTTGGTTGGATGAATTCGAATTCTGGGAATGTGCCGGCTTTTGCCAAGACCCATAGAACGCCAGGTTTTCCCGGCATCTTCTGTTTTCCAAACCCCATAACCAGATGAAACGTTACCGCGCAATGTTTTCTCTCCCCCTCCAACATAGATGACGTTAGGATCGCTTTTCGCTACTTCAACTGCTCCAATACTTCCACCAAAAAAGCCATCAGAAATATTCTCCCAGGTACGGCCGCCATTCATTGTTTTCCACACACCTCCGCCGGTAGCACCAAAATAAAACAGGTTAGGTTCTCCAGGTACGCCTGTGACTGCAGCGGAACGACCCCCGCGAAAAGGTCCTACTAACCGGTATTCCAAACTAGAATATAGTTCCTCAGGAAATTGGTCCGTGACGGTTGTTTTGTTGCGTCTTTGTGCATTGGTGATAAATGAAGTGGCAAATAGAGTAATAAAAAGAGCCAGATGATAAACCTTGATTTTCATAATTAGTAGTGTTCGAATTAGTCAGCCTCTAATGTACCAAAAAAGAAGTGAATGAAAAACCGCTTTTTTTATGGTTTCATAAAAAAATAAGGGTATGTCTCATTTTTTAGTAACACCGTATTCGTAAGCTTTCGAAGATCATAAAGATACTATCCCTATAAATCGTATATTTTATCCATTAAATAATACTCCTTCTAATGAAACAGTTTAAATTTTCACTCCTATTATTTGGCTTCCTAATCTGTGTGCTATCTCTTTCATGCAAAGATCAAAGCACAGTTATTCCTGAAGAAAACAAGGTATTTACAAAAGAGTTCATTGACCAAAACAATGGGTATTCGGAGGCTGTGGTAGTGCGCAATGGTGATACAAAAACCATATACATTTCGGGGCAACTAGGTGAGGGTATCGATTTTGAATCTCAAATGAGAAGCGCACTTAAAAACTTGGGGGAAACACTTAAAACCTCAGGAGCATCATTCCAGGATGTTGTAAAGATGAACACGTACATTGTTAACTATTCTCCGGAAATTCTTACTATTTTTCGGCAGGTTCGAAAAGAGATTATGGGGAATGAAAAAATGCCGGCAAGTACCCTGGTCGGAGTTGAATCATTAGCGCTTCCCGAATGGCTTATCGAAATTGAAGCAGTGGCTATTATCGAAACTAATCCCTAATAATTATGGTTTTACCAATCTATATTACCAAAGCTAAAACACCAGCTCATTGGTCTTTATTAGTGACAAAAAAGCTCTGTGTCATTCTTGTTTTGATAACCTTGGGATGTACCCAATCTACAAAAGAAAAAACTATAGCTTCAGATCCTGATTTAAAAAATTGGTCTCATTATTTAGGTGATCCTGAGCGAACCCACTTTTCAGTTTTAAATGAGATCGATACCAATAATGTGCATGAGCTTCAAATAGCCTGGCGCTATAAAAGTGGCGAATTAGATGTTACTAGGAATAGTCAAATTCAAACGAATCCCCTGATTATTGGGGATCAACTTTTTGGAGTGAATCCGTCCAATGCTCTTTTTTCCTTGAATGCGGCCACGGGAGAACCCATATGGCAATTTACTCCAGGTAATTCGGATCAGACAGGGTTAGGACTAAGTCGTGGACTACTTGCATGGATCTCCAAATCAGGAGAGGAGAATCGCTTATTTTATGCATCAGGATCCAGGCTTTACGCAGTAAGTAGTTCTAAAGGAGTGCTGATCTCATCCTTTGGAGATGAAGGCAGCATAGATCTAAGGGAAGGTTTGGGAAGAGACCCAGAGAAAGTTCCTATTGTACTCACCACACCTGGCGTTATTTTCAATGACCTTCTTATCATTGGTAGTAGAACATCCGAATCACCAGGGGCGGCACCGGGTCATATCCGCGCTTATAATGTAATAACAGGTGCGATGGAATGGATCTTTCACACTATTCCACAACCCGGAGAATTTGGCTACGATACCTGGCCCAAAGAAGCTTATAAAACTGCCGGTGGGGCTAATAATTGGGCAGGCATGTCATTGGATGAGGAGCGTGGCATTGTTTATATTCCTACAGGTTCTGCAGCTTTTGATTGGTATGGCGGCGACCGCATTGGAGACAATTTATTTGCCAATACACTTTTGGCCCTGAATGCGAAAACGGGTGAGCGCATTTGGCACTTTCAAATGGTACGTCACGATCTATGGGATCGGGACCTGCCCGCACCTCCTAATTTATTTTATTTGGAGCGCAATGGTGAACATATTCCGGCGGTGGCCCAAATAACAAAAAGTGGTCATGTCTTTGTATTCAACAGGGTAACAGGAGTCCCATTATTTCCGATGGAAGAACGGGAATATCCTCATACAACCCTTGAAGGTGACCAGGCATCTGTAACACAAATACTCCCGTTAAAACCAAAACCTTTTGCCAGGCAACTATTAAATGAAGAAGATTTGTACGCTCCTGATCGACCTGCTTTTGTAGATGATTTTATTGATAAAGGACAGAATTTTTATCCTCCTACCGTGAGGGAAAAATTATCTCAGGTTACTTCAAATGGACAATTTATCCCCATCGATACAAGAGGAGTAATTCTATATCCCGGCGCAGATGGCGGCGGTGAATGGGGAGGGGCAGCGTTAGATCCAAGAACTGGAGTTATGTATGTTAATGGCAATGAAATGGCCTGGATTGTACGTATGGCAAAAGTGGGTGAAAAAGATGGAAAACCGCTTAGTGCAGGAGGTACGCTAACACAAATACATTGTGTTCGTTGCCACGGTGGTAACCTGCAAGGTCTTGGTGCCGTCCCCGAATTAAAAACCATAGAAGCCAGGTTGTCATCAGCAGAAATACGCACAATGATTACCAATGGGAAAGGAGCAATGCCAGGCATGCCTAATTTAACGGAAGACCAAGTGACAAAAATTTCGGAATTTCTTCTGGGTGTTGAAACAGTTGATGATCAGGAAGAAGATCATCGTGCTGACAGACAATATTCCAGCAGATATGCAATGGTAGGATTTGGAAGATTTAAAGACGACCGTGGATTTCCTGTTATGAAACCTCCTTGGGGGACATTAAATGCTATTGATCTTAATTCTGGGGATTACCTATGGCAAATTCCTCTGGGAAATGAAGAGCTCCTTAACGACCCAGATCATCCCATATCTGGTACAGAAAATTATGGAGGACCCGTTATTACCGCTGGGGGCGTGTTATTTATTGCAGCTACCAAGGATGAAAAGCTAAGAGCTTTCAACATGAAAACAGGAGAGAAATTATGGGAATTTAGCCTTCCGGCCGGGGGCTACGCCACTCCGGCTACCTATGAAATAGATGGCATACAATATCTTGTTATCGCCTGTGGGGGCGGGAAGATGGGAACAAAGCCAGGCGCTACTTATCTAGCCTTTTCATTGCCATGACCAATTTATGCAACCCCTGTTATATATCTTCAGATTAACTGTCAAATGACGCGACTAGGCCTATTATTAAAACCAACAAAAAGCCTTGGGGGAAAGAAACCCCCTCAAGGCTTTTTGTAGTATTCCTGATAGTTAGTTTTTAGGTCTTCTTTTTTGCTACGCCTATTATCTTTAGCACAATCAAAAGAAACAAAGCCCCTAACAAAAATAAACTTAGAACTACTTCAGCACTGCTCATAGTGTCGAAACCATTTCTTGAGTAATACACAATTCCTCCAATTAGCAACACACTAAATAACAACGTTCTCGGAAGAGTTAATTTATATTTATTCATATCACATCTATTTAAAACCAGCTCATGCAATTTGCAAATTCATATACCGCGATGGCGGCTCCTAAAACTCCTAATACCCTGGAGGCTATTTTTCTTATCGCCTTTTTGGCGATAGCTTCCGTTACATTTCCTTTTAAAAATTCCACCGCAACATCTATTCCTACAGCAGTGATCATGCAGTCTACCCAATCTGGTTTTGCTTCAGCTAATTCATTGGTCTGGGCAAAAGAAAAGGAGCCAAAAGCCTGGGCGAAATTTACTGCGATCTCCTTTTTTTCGTCGTTTTCTGCCGCCAAAAGGAATAATCCAACTAAGGCTATTCTAGGATCATTTGCATCTTTAAATTCCCTGGTAACCTCATCTTCTGTTACATTATAGGTCAACAACAATTTCTTGGTCTCTTCTACCAAAGGCTTCATTATTCTTTTTGCTTTCTGTTCTAACTGATGGCTGTTTTTGGCATTCATCGTTATATCGTTAGAAAGGTCAGCAAAATGGCTACTAACTATACTGCTAATCTTTGGGGTTGTTTCCTTAACAACAATTTCAAATTTTGATAGTGCCTCTTGTCTTTGAAAATCTTCAAACTCCTCTTCATTGGATTGACAGCTTTGAAATATCATTGCCCCAAATAGGAGTAAAAGTCTAATTGCAAAAATGGCGCCTGGTCCTTTTGCGAGACGCCGCATCGTTCGGTGTATTGTATTTAATTTCATCATTTTACAAGTGTTTAATGTTTAACAAACTATTTAATTAAAATTCCCACTACGCGCATAGTATTAGCCACAATATAGAAGGGTAGCCTGCAACAAGAATGCGGGTGTCTAAAAGAAAAGGTTTGCGATGACAAAAAGTAAAAACCTTGAGAGCTTGAAATAAGAATAAAGTATTCGGAAGTTACTACGTACGAAGTGATGTTTTAATTTCTTTTCGTAAATAAAATCCGGTTACAATGGTGGATAAGGTGTCTGCAATAGGGAAAGATAGCCAAACTCCAAGTTCTCCCAGGTAAGCCGGTAAAATAAGAATGAGCGGGATAAAGAAAAACCCTTGACGCGTAAGGGTCAATAATAAAGCCGGGATCGCTTTCCCAACGGCCTGAAAGTAGGCAGCCCCAATAAGTTGAAGAGCAATGATGGGGGTTGCTGCAAAAACCCACCGCATAGCAGAGGGAGTGTTGTTTAAAACAAACATAGTACCAGCCATATCACTAACCGACATGTCTTCCCGGGTACTTAAAAATAACCCGGTAATTTCTGAAGGGAATACCATAAGGCCTATAAAAACCAGCGTGGCAACAAAAGCTGCATATTTAATTGCGGTATTGATCGATTCTTTTACACGTTCATATTTATTTGCTCCATAGTTATACCCGGCAATAGGTAAGAATCCCTGAGTAACCCCAAATACCGGGAATAAAGCGAACATGAGCATCCTGCCAATAATTGCATAGACCGCAACCATAGATTCCCCGCCCAAATCGAATAAAATATTATTCATCAATAAAAAGGTAATACTGGTAACCGCCTGTCTGGATAAGGTAACGAACCCCAATGAGCTTATTTCTTTTAGTATCGGCAGATTAAGACCAAAATGAGTAGCACTGATTTTAAGTTCCGAATTTTTCGACAGAAAGAAGTAGAATATATACCCAAAGCATAGCAGATACCCTCCGGTGGTTGCCCATGCAGCTCCTTCCATGCCCCAGTCGAAAACATAAATAAAAATATAGTCCATCACCAGGTTCCCAACGGAAGGAATAATCATAGCGATCATGGCAAATTTAGGCTTTCCTTCTGCTCGTATTACCGTATTTCCCATCATACACAAGGCCAAAAAAGGCACCCCATATAAAACAACTGTATAATAGATTTTTGCAGGATCGAAAATAGCTCCCTTTCCGCCAAAGGCAGGGATAAGGCTATCCACATAATAGAGCCCCAATGCCACCATCGAAATGGTGACCAACAAGGTTAAAGTAATTTGGTTTCCAAACGTTTTTAGTGCTTTCTGATGATTGTCTGCTCCTAAGGCCCGGGATATAATACTACTACCCCCAATGCCAATCGCCATCCCCAGAGCGGCTATAAAAAAAGAGACAGGAAGTACCACGTTAATTGCAGCAATGGCAATAGAGCCAATCCAATTTCCTACAAAAATGGTGTCGACCAATATATTAAGAGACATTACAAGAATCCCGATAGATGCCGGAACGGCTTGTTTTATCAGGAGTCTCCCAATAGATTCTGTGCCTAACTCATCGGAGGAAACGCCAGCCATTACGCGGGGAGTGTTTCCTTAGTTTGCCAATCTTTGATCCATTTGGCCATAACAGTTACCCAGGCGTCACCATCATTTAAACATGGAATGTGTATATAACTTTCACCCCCTGCTTCTTCGAATTGTTCTTTGCCTTCCATGGCTATCTCCTCCAGGGTTTCCAAACAATCGCTGACAAAAGCTGGAGTAATAACGGCTAATTTTTTCTTGCCTTCTTTGGCAAGGCGTTCAAATTCATAATCAGTGTACGGCTTTAACCATGGGTCTCCGGCCAATCTAGATTGAAAGGAGCTACTTACTTTATTTTCAGGTAATTGTAATTGATGTTTTACTTTTTCTGTGGTGTCATAACACTGATGCCTGTAACATGTGTTATGTGCTACTGAATTTATACTGCAACAAGTGCCATCAATTTTGCAATGAAACCTCGTAGGGTCTGACTTTCGAATATGCCGTTCCGGAATTCCATGGTATGAAAATAGTACATGGTCATACTCAAAATCCTTTAAACCGTCCGAAATACTATCTGATAATACTTTAATATACTCCTCATTCTTGTAAAAAGCAGGCATGGTAGTGACACGCATTTCCGGAAAATATTGTTGTTGTTGTTCCAAAACCTTTACAACTACTGTTTCGTAGGAAGACATGGCATAGTGCGGGTATAAAGGAACTAACAAAATCTCATCTACTCCTTTCTCATATAGTTCGGAGAGTGCATTTTTAATGGTCATTGTTCCGTATCGCATTCCGAGGGCTATTGGTATTTCCGAATGTTCTTGCACCTTTTTAGCAAAACGTTCTGAGATAACAATGAGGGGAGAACCTTCTTCCCACCAGATCTTTTTATACGCCTTGGCAGATTTTTTAGGCCGTGTTTGTAAAATGATTCCCCGGACCAAGATATTACGAAGTATTTTTGGAACGTCTATGACCCGTTCATCCATTAAAAACTCGTCTAGGTATGGCTTAACATCTTTTGCGGTAGGGCTTTCTGGAGAGCCCAAATTAACTAATAATACTCCTTTCAAAATTCAACTTTTTTAGGATTCAAAAATACTATATGTATAGGAACATAAAGACATAAGGTCCCAATACTTTTTTTATGACCTTATAGAGATTCCTAATTTTACATGGTATTCACATCTTTCTTCCGTATTTTAACCCAAATCATTACGTTTAACGATTCCTTTTGACATGATAGAAGACTTATTAAGAAATCCGGTTAATAAATCCATTCTACTTTTACTAGTGGGGGTGTCAGTAATTATAGTATCGTATTTCATTACAGTGCGGTTATTGGTCCGTTTTGGAAAGGATCCTAAGTATTTGATTCCGACAGAAATGGTTAAAAAAATATCGCGCCCGCTTTTTTTGCTATTCTTCTCGTTTCTGTTACGCATGCGTTCTTGGACCACTTTACTGAGTCTGGAGGATTACACCTATTGGTTTAAAAAGGCCAGCACCCTCTTGTTCATTTTTGCCTTTACATGGTTACTCATTAAGATTATCAAATTGATAAAACTACTCGTAATTAGGAATTACGATTTGCATACGGAAAATAATCTTAAAGCACGAAAAATATACACCCAGTTTACCATTCTGGAACGTATCTTTATATTTATCCTGATAATTTTTGCCGTAGGGATTGCCCTTATGAGCTTCGATAGTATCAAGGAGATTGGTATCAGCATTTTCGCATCTGCCGGCGTCGCTGGTATCATCATTGGATTTTCTGCTCAAAAAATGATTGGAGCTATCTTGGCCGGCATACAAATTGCCATTGCGCAACCCATTAAAATTGATGATGTAGTTATCATTGAGGGCGAATGGGGCAGAATAGAGGAAATTACCTTAACCTATGTTGTTGTTGCCATCTGGGATAAAAGACGCCTTGTGGTACCTACTACCTATTTTATTGAAAAGCCATTTCAGAACTGGACGAAAAGCTCTTCCGATATCCTTGGCACGGTTTTTTTGTACACCGATTATAAAGTGCCGTTAGAGGCCCTCCGAAAAGAATTAAAAAAGATTCTGGAAAGCACCGATTTCTGGGATGGTAAAGCTCAAAATTTACAGGTTACGAATGCTACTGCGACCAATCTAGAAATACGTGCCCTAATGAGCGCCAAGGACTCCGGTGCTGCTTGGGAATTACGAGTCTATGTGCGTGAGAAATTGATCGTGTTTCTCCAGAAAAATTATCCACACAGTCTTCCGCATACGCGTGTATTACTGAAAAATGAAGAGCAAGCTACCTCAAAAACAAGGGGTCAGTAAAATCCATTCGCCACTCGCAAAGTATGATATATCCTTTTTTGAAATACTTATTAGGAAGAACCTTGGGTAAATTAATATTGTACATTTACCATAGAGAGCATCTTTATTATTTATGACACCATTGCGCCAACTTGCAGCCATTATGTTTTCCAATATTGTCGGTTACAACACCTTGATGGGCAATGATGAACAAAATGCCTTTTCCATTTTAGAAAAGAACAGGCAACTTCACAAACCTATTATTTTAGTATATCATATATGAAATCTATTCTTGTTTTCCTCTTTTCTTTTATCATATGCATCTCTTCGATAGCACAAAATATAACATGCTCTCCAGAAAATAGGACAGCGGTATTAAAGAAAATAGGGGAAACTAAAAATATCAGCAATGAGACTATTGGAAAAGAACTGGTCGAAATTGGTAAAACCTTTTTGGGAACTCCATATGTGGCTCAAACGCTAGAAGTTGGGGATACAGAATCTCTGGTAATAGATTTACAAGGATTGGATTGCACCACCTTTGTTGAGAATGTCCTCGCTTTTAATTTGATACAGCATGAGTCTACTGCCTCCTATGAATCATTTGTTAAAACACTCGAAAAAATACGGTACAGAGATGGTCTTTTAGATGGTTATAGTTCCCGACTTCATTATTTCTCTGACTGGATTAGAGAGAATGAAAAAAAGGGGTTAGTAAAAGATATCACCTCAGAGATTGGCGGTAAAGAAGTAAAGAAAGTAATCAATTTTATGAGCGAACACCGGTCCTTATATCCTTCCTTACAAGCCAATGAAAACTATGAGGGCATAAAACAATTCGAAAAAACCTTAGATCAACAATCTCTCTGTATACTAGGGCAGGAAAATATTCAGGAAAACGAACATCTTATCCAATCCGGGGATATTATTGCATTAACTACCTCTATTAAAGGACTAGATATAACACATACAGGGATTGCCTCCAGGGAATCTGATGGACGCATTCACCTACTCCATGCTTCTTCTACTGGCCAGGTTGAAGTTTCTGCGCTTCCTTTGACTGATTACCTCAAAAAGGTGAAAAATAATACAGGTATTATTGTTGCAAGACCTACAGGAAACTAATTTACTGATCCCTTCCCAAACAATAATCTATCCCTCCTACGAGGTGTGTTCTAAACTTCACATCATCATAAGCCTCTTGGGTATGACCCAACCCCGTGTAAAATGAGCGACCACCATCAAATTCGTGATACCAGGCTATTGGATGAAAATCCCCATTTTCACCTCCCGTATAACTGCTTTCATCTAATTGAAGGAGTACTTGGATATTCGGATTCAACTCTTTAAAATTATACCATTCATCAAAGTGTGTCCAGGTGGCATCCAAATGTTTTGTGGCAGCATGTTCGGTTGTAATAACGTTTATGGTAGCTTCTTGCTGGTCTGGGTGACTTTTAAAATATCCTCCGACCAGTTGACCATACCAAGGCCAATCGTATTCAGTATCGGTGGCTGCATGAATTCCCATAAAATTACCACCATTATTTATATAGGCTTTAAAAGCCCGTTCTTGCTCGGAATCTAGCACATCGAGTGTGGTACTAAGAAAAATAATCATCTCAAAGTCTTGTAAGAACTCCGTATTGAAATTCGATGCATCTTCTGTTTGTACCACCGAAAAATTGTGTTCGGTTCCCAAATCTTGTAGGGTAGCAACACCTTTTTCGATAGATTCGTGCCGGTATCCCACAGTTTTAGTAAATACCAGAATAGGAGCTGGTTGTATAATTTCTTCAGCCATGGGAGCTTCGTCCAATTCTTTCTCTTTATTTTCTTTACAGGCCACAAAAGAGAGTAGCACAAGAACAACACAGGTTATTCTTTGAGATACATTCATAAATAACTATTTAGGTTTTAGACAATTCTCCAAGGAGGGTTCTTTCTATTTTTTCCAGCGTAATATAATACTATTTGATTATTATCCGGATCTTTTAAACGAGCTTCCCGCCATATCCATCGCTTATCATTTGGTAATTCTTCAAAAATTACTCCTTGCACAACCAGTTCATTTACATAGGTGTCCAGATCCCCGCACTCAAAATAAACTATAATCCCCGACCCCGAAGGTAAACTCTCAACTTTGTGAACAGAAAAAGTTGCATCACCCTCAGGGCATTCAAATCTGGCATAATTGGGTAAGGCTTTTATAATAAGCTGTAGCCCTATTTTCTCATAAAAGGAAATAGATTTTTTCACATCCAATGATGGAACTGTAACCTGATTTAAATTCATAAACCCACTGTTTAGATTGGTAGGTTCTTAAATATCGCGAATTTGACTCAGATATTAAAGTGTTTGGGAAGTAATATACTTTTTGGGAGTGGTCCCATACTTTTTCTTAAATGCGGTGATAAAATGACTTGCAGTACTATATCCTACTTTTAGTCCCACCTCATTGACATTGTACTGATTAGATTCTAACATTTTACGAGCATACTCCATTTTATAGTTAAATAAAAAACTATACACAGAGTCTCCATAGATTTGTTTAAATCCTTCTTTTAGCCTTTTAAGACTAAGACCTATCTCTTCGGCCAATTCAGCCAACGTAGGTGGTTCTGCCATACGGGCAATAATAATCTCCTTTGCTTGTCTAATTCGTTTCACATTTTCTTCATCCACTAAAAAAGGACACTGTTCTATCGCCACATCTTCCATCCTATTAAAATATAGGGCAATTAACTCCAGTACCTTCCCCTTCAAATACAATTCCATCACAGATTGATGCAAATTATAATTCATTAATTGACTCAAAACCACGGCAATGGCGGGAGATATTAATTCCTGAGAGTAATACTTTTTGTCCTTAAATTCGGAACTTAAAAAAGGAATGTGTCCGGCCTGTTTGGTGAAAAGGGAATGAAATTTTTGAATACTCATCACCAATGAGAGCATCCATGTATTGGGAGCAAGTTCTGTATTTAAAGGAAGGTCTTGTTGGGTATTATACAATAAAAGCGATTGCTCTTCAGGAACTTCCAGGGCATAATTTCCCTGGTTAAAAACAAACTTAGCATTTCCTTTAAGGCAGAAATGAAATTGAATATACGAACTATCTATTTTGCGTGTAACTACCTGTTTATGAACCTGTTCATTTTGGATTTTCAAAACAAAAAAGCCAGGTTCTACTATAATTTCCTGATAGGAACCTTCAGCGATATTTTTTACATCCATATTGGTGCAATTTAGATAATTTATTTAGATACATTCTAAATAGTTAACTTGGCCTATGCCGATATTTAGCATAAAAATAAGGGTTTTACCAAAAGTATTCCTTAAACGATAGTTAAAAAACCCGAAACGATACTAATTGTACCTCTAGCGTTATTTTCATACTAGAATTGCTTATATTTTTGTGGAGCTTTAATAGAATGAATGAAGGACTACCACATTTCTAAACACCATTCCTTTTACACAATTGGGTTAAGTTATAAAAAGGCCGATGCTGTGATGCGTGGAAAATTCAGCTTGGATATCCAGACAGAAGAAGGCATTCTTTCGAAAGCTAAAGAATTAGGGATCGATGGCTTGCTGATTATAGCCACCTGCAATAGAACCGAATTACACGGATTTGCGCAACATCCTTTTCAGTTAATTAAACTGCTTTGTGATCACTCAAAAGGGACGGTTGAAGAATTTCAGGAAGTGGCTTATATACATAAGAATTATGAAGCCATTAACCATTTGTTTAGAGTGGGAACCGGCCTCGAAAGTCAGATTCTGGGAGATTTTGAAATAATAGGGCAAATTAAAAAAGGGTTCGCCAGATCCAAAAGACATGGGCTCACCAACCCATTTCTAGAAAGGTTGTGCAATTCCATTCTTCAGGCCAGTAAAAGAATAAAAAATGAAACTGAAATATCTAGTGGTGCTACCTCTGTAGCTTTCGCTTCGGTACAATATATTCTAAAAAATATTCCAAACATTTCAGATAAGAATATTCTACTTTTTGGGACTGGTAAAATAGGAAGAAATACCTGCGACAACCTCTTAAAACACACAAATAATTCCCATATCACATTAATAAATCGCACAAAAGACAAAGCGGAAAAAATCGCCGGTAAATTTAATTTGGTTGTCAAAAATTACGGCGATCTTCAAACCGAGATTCGTAATACAGATGTGTTGATAGTAGCCACAGGGGCCCAGTCGCCAACAATTTCAAAGGAGCTTATTTATATTAAGAGGCCCTTACTAATCCTGGATCTGTCTATCCCCAAGAATGTTGCTGATAATGTTACCGAGATCAGCAATGTGTCTTTGGTGCATCTAGATGATCTTTCCCAACTTACCGATGAAACTCTGGAAAGAAGAAAACGCCATATTCCAAAGGCTGAAACCATCATAGACGAAATAAAAAACGATTTTATTGGATGGCTCGAAACCCGCAAATTTGCCCCTGTCATCAAAGCCCTGAAAAAGAAATTGAAAACCATGAAAGAAGAAGAATTGGATTTTCAATCTAAAAAACTTACTGATTTCAATTCAGAACAGGCCGATATTATTTCAGAGCGTATCATTCAAAAAATTACAAAACAGTTTGCCAATCATTTAAAAGATACGGACATTGATGCGGAAAATAGCCTGGCACTTATTCAAAGGGTATTTCAATTAGAACTAGATATCGAATGAACCATCTTATACGCATAGGCACCCGCGATAGTGAGCTGGCATTATGGCAAGCCACTACTGTAAAAAACAAGTTACAAGCTTTTGGTTATCCCTGTGAATTAGTCCCTGTAAAGTCTACCGGAGATTTGGTGTTAGACCAACCTTTATATGAATTGGGAATTACGGGGATATTTACAAAAACGCTCGATGTTGCTTTGCTTAGAGGAGAGATAGATATTGCGGTACATTCTATGAAAGATGTCCCCACGCTGTTGCCAAAAGGAATTGTACAGGCAGCTGTTTTACAAAGAGCAAATCCAAGAGATATTCTGATTCACAAAGGACTAGATTTTCTTAATGAGGAAGGGATTATTGCTACAGGAAGTTTGCGTCGCAAAGCACAGTGGCTGCATCGCTATCCAATGCATGAGATTACAGATCTGCGAGGCAATGTGAATACCCGATTGCAAAAACTAAATGATAACAAGTGGAACGGAGCAATTTTTGCCGCTGCAGGATTGGAACGACTAAATCTTCTTCCAGATAATCATACAGAACTGCAATGGATGATTCCTGCTCCGGCTCAGGGCGCCATGGTGATAATGGCCATGGAAGAAAATGAATTTTGCCGGGAAGCTGTGAAAGCATTAAATGACCCGCAAACAGAAATTTGTACCCGAATAGAGCGCGATTTTCTTAGCACATTAGAGGGAGGCTGCACCGCTCCAATTGGAGCTTTAGCCACTATTGAAGACGATACCTTGCTATTTAGTGGGCTACTTCTATCTATAGATGGGCAGCAAAAATTAGAAGTGTCTAAAGAAATCTCATTAGACAAAGCGGATGATATAGGACGAATATGCGCCGAGGAAATATTACATAAAGGGGGAAAGGATGTAATGGTGCTTATAAAACAGCAGTTAAACAAATGACAACCATCCTCTCCACAAGAAAATTATTGCCCGCTCAGGAATCCATGTTTCTAAATAACGGTATTGAGGTTGTTCAACACGATGGCATCAGTATTGCGTTTAATGACTTTGAGCTTCCCAATGCGCAAGACTATTACATTTTTACCTCCAGAAACGCAGTAAAAGCATATCTCAATAAAACTAAAAATAACACTCCCCTCCAAAATTCGCATATACATTGTTTCTGTGTTGGGCAAAAGACAAGATCCTATCTTATAGAAAATGGACTAAAAGTGATAAAAATGACTGAAAATGCATCAGAATTAGCCAATTTTATAGTAAATAATCACCAAAATGCCTCTTTTTCGTTACTAGTAGGAAATAGAAATAGACCCGAATTACGGGAACAATTATCCCAAAATAATATAGAATTTAGCGAGGTTGAGGCATATACTACCACCTTAACTCCAAAAAAATTTCAAGAGGATTTTGATGGAATATTATTTTTTAGTCCTAGCGGTATTCAAAGTTTTACCCAAAAAAATGAGTTGAGCCAACGGGCTGCCTTCTGTATTGGGGAAACTACTGCCAGAGAAGCCAAAAAATTTACCGATAACGTACAAATTTCATTGGAGACAACCGTAGAAAGCGTTATAACACTCACAATTAATAGTTTAAGCAGAACGAAAAAAGAATATAATGGCAATTAAGAACGATCTTTTTTTAAAGGCATTACGAGGCGAAACCGTATCCAGGCCACCTGTGTGGATGATGCGCCAGGCTGGGCGGTATCTACCCGAATTTATCGAGATCAGAGAGAAATACGACTTTTTCACTCGCTGTAGAACCCCCGAACTTGCATCCGAGATAACGGTACAGCCTATTCGTCGCTTTGGGATGGATGCTGCCATCTTGTTTAGTGATATTCTGGTTATTCCACAGGCAATGAACATTGAAGTGCAAATGAAACCTAATTTTGGTCCTTACATACCAAATCCTATACGATCTCAAAAAGATGTGGATGCTGTAATTATCCCCGATGTTCATGAATCGTTAGGGTATGTAATGGATGCCATAAAAATGACCAAGGAAAAATTAGAGGATGAAATTCCATTGATTGGTTTTGCCGGTTCCCCATGGACTATCCTCTGCTACTGTGTACAGGGACAAGGGAGTAAATCTTTTGATAAAGCCAAGGAATTCTGTTTTACCCAACCTATAGCGGCGCATACCTTGTTGCAAAAAATTACGGATACAACCATTGCCTACCTAAAAGCTAAAGTGGCTGCGGGAGTAGATGCCGTGCAGGTATTCGATTCCTGGGGTGGTATGTTATCGCCAGAAGATTATGAAGAATATTCCTGGCGCTATATCCAACAAATTATAGATGCATTAAAACCGGCGGCACCTGTAATTGTATTTGGAAAAGGGTGTTGGTTTGCATTAAAAACTATGGGGACTTCCGGGGCAGCTGCCCTTGGAGTTGACTGGACATGTTCCCCACAAAATGCCAGATATTTAAGTGGTGGAAATATTACGTTACAAGGAAATTTTGATCCATCCCGTTTGTTTTCTCCTCCTGAGGAAATAAAGAAACGCGTTACCCAAATGATCAATGAGTTTGGTAAGGATAAATACATTGTTAACTTAGGACATGGCATTTTACCCACTGTTCCTGTTGAAAATGCCAAAGCATTTATAGACGCAGTTAAATCGTACAAAGAGTAGGTGGAAATATGGCGATTCATAAAAAGACTAAAGCCTAGTCAGTTTTGGAAATTATGCGTTATATCTATGGCTCACTTTTGGTTTATTTGGCCAACTATGCGGGCAACCAAACAGGCTGTAACAATAGCTACTGCACATTTTGGAGGTAGCCACCATAAGAATACTCCGGCCAACGCGTTCAGGCATGCCCTATGGAATTATTTAATTGCCTCAAAGTGTTCTTATTGGTCAAAAAATGACACCAGGGTAGTCGACTGGACCAAAAAAATAACAGCTCTCCATGAGTTACTATTACCGGGAAACGAACTTGCAGACGCAATGGATCTTCATAACAATGCAGTAGGACGACATGTATATACAACTAATACAGCGCGCCCATTAGAAGAAATTATAGACCTTCTTCTTGCCATGGTAAATCGTTCTATAAAAGTTACGTCCATCGAAGAAATAATAAATATCCAGAAAGATCAACTGATACATATCCTTGAGATAAGAACCCCATGAAGGAAGAAAGAATCATAGTAAGCCAGGTTCATTTAAATGATGCTGAAGATCTATGTGCCTTAATGACTTCTAATGCCACCCGGTTTCTTCGTTTCTTTCCTATTACATTGAAACAAAACAGTTCTGTTGAAGATTCAAAAATCTTTATTCTAAAAAAACAGAAGGAACAACAGGCAAAAGAAGAGTATACTTTCTTACTTAAAGAACCTCTTACCAACAAAATAATGGGTCTTTTGATCCTAAAAGAGATCAACTGGACTACCAAACAAGGTGAGCTAGCCTACTGTATAGATCATATCTATGAAGGAAACGGATTTATGACCCGGGCTGTGCAATACATTTCTAACTATGCGTTTCGAAAATTAGGACTTAGAACGCTACAAATAATAGTACATAAGAGTAATTTTGGGAGTATCCGGGTAGCAGAAAAATGTAACTATATTTGGCAGAGGACACTTAAAGAAGCCTATACTCCTCCATATGAACTAGCGTTGGATATGGAGCTTTATGAATTAAAAGAATGAAAGAGAAGTTTTACAACTATATCCTTGGTTTACAGAATACCATCACCGCTGAACTGGAACAAATTGATGGGACAGCCGTCTTTAGGGAAGATCTTTGGGAACGTTCTGAAGGCGGCGGGGGCCGCACCCGGGTTATAGAAAATGGGGCCGTTTTCGAAAAAGGAGGGGTTAATGTATCCGCGGTACACGGTGCACTTCCCAAAAGCATGCAATCCTATTTTGGTGTTGAAGAGGCAGATTTTTTCGCCTGTGGACTCAGTTTGGTTTTGCATCCTGTAAATCCCCTTGTACCTACGGTTCATGCCAATTGGAGGTATTTTGAAATGTATGATAAACAGGGAGCCATTGTAGACCAATGGTTTGGAGGCGGACAAGACCTTACTCCCTATTATTTATTCGACGAGGACGTCCTACATTTCCATACAATCTGTAAACAAGCCTGCGATAAACACCACCCTGATTTTTATAGAACATACAAGGCCAAATGCGATGAGTACTTCTATAATAGTCACCGTCAGGAAGCCCGTGGTATTGGGGGTCTTTTCTTTGATTATTGCAAAGCTTCAGAAGAGATGACCATGGAACAATGGTATAATTTTGTCACGGAAGTAGGCGATTCTTTTGTAACTTCTTATGTCCCGATCGTTAGAAAACGAAAGGATTTAACGTACACCGAGGAACAAAGAGAATGGCAGGAAATTAGAAGAGGGCGGTATGTAGAATTTAACCTTGTTCACGATAAAGGCACTCTTTTTGGTCTAAAAACCAACGGCCGAATCGAAAGTATTTTAATGAGCCTTCCTCCCAAAGTTCAGTGGAAATATGACCATCAGCCAATAAAAGGAAGTGAGGAAGCCCGCTTATTGCAAGTTTTAAAACATCCTAAAGATTGGTTATAAACAGCAGCTCATGAAACAAAAAATGTATCAGGTAGATGCTTTTGCAGACGCATTGTTTAGCGGCAATCCCGCGGCCGTATGTGTGCTTACCTCCTGGTTACCCGACGAGGTAATGCAAAAAATAGCCATGGAGAATAATCTGGCTGAAACTGCCTTCTTAGTAAAGGAGGGTAACCGTTATCTAATTCGTTGGTTTACCCCGGAATTAGAAGTGGATCTTTGTGGGCATGCGACATTAGCCAGTGCTTTTGTGCTCTTTCATTATTATGATGTAACAGATACGACTCTTGAATTATACTCTTCTCGAAGTGGTAAATTATCTGTAACGAAGGAAGCTGACGGGTATTTAACGCTAAATTTTCCCTCGGATGAATTAGTAGAAGTAGCAGATATCCCCTATCTGAAACAGGCCTTAAGCAGCCAACCCATTAGGATATTTAAAGGCAAAACGGACTATATGCTTATTTACAACGAACAAGAAGACATAGAAAAGATGACGCCTAACTTTTTTCTGTTAAACAAGGTTGCTGCCCGTGGGGTCATTGTCACGGCGCCAGGGAAAGAGGTTGATTTCGTATCTCGCTTTTTTGCTCCTCAGTGTGGTATAAGTGAAGATCCTGTAACAGGTTCCGCACATACCAGTTTAACACCGTATTGGTCAAAGATACTGGGTGAAAATAAGCTTATTGCAAAACAATTATCCTCAAGGGGAGGAACAATTCTATGTGAATATTTAGGAGATCGGGTAAAAATATCCGGAAAAGTTGTGCCTTATCTGGAAGGAGAAATAAAATTATAAAATACCCTCAATTCTTGTAACTTTAAGAAATAAATTAATCAGATGTATCCACTTAGAAGAAATCGAATCCTGAGAAACAGTAATGCCATACGACACTTAGTGCGTGAAACCATTATAACCCCTAGTGATTTTTTGGTCCCGCTCTTTGTTGTTGAAGGTCATGGCGTAAAAGATGAAATACCATCGATGCCCAATTATTTTCGATTGAGCCTGGATAATTTAGGGAAAGAGGCAAAAGAACTATGGAGTATGGGGCTTTGTGCCGTACTTCTTTTTGTAAAAGTCCCTGATAATCTAAAAGACAATACTGGGGCAGAGGCCTTAAATGAACATGGCTTAATGCAACGTGCCGTTAAGACAGTAAAAGATGCCTGCCCGGATATGCTGGTGATGACAGATGTAGCTCTTGATCCTTATTCTACCTATGGCCATGACGGAATTGTTTCTAATGGCATTATATTAAATGATGCTACCAACGAAATTTTAGCAGAAATGAGTGTCTCTCATGCCTTGGCCGGGGCAGATTTTGTGGCTCCCAGTGATATGATGGATGGCAGAATACAGATCATCCGGGAAGCCCTGGAAGATGAAGAACTAACCACCACCGGAATAATGAGTTATGGAGCAAAATATGCCAGTGCTTTTTATGGTCCGTTTAGGGATGCACTCGACTCTGCGCCTTCCACCAGCGATGATGCTCCTAAAGACAAACAAACGTACCAAATGGATCCTGCTAACAGATTTGAAGCCGTTAAGGAGGCCGAAATGGATGTGGAAGAAGGGGCTGATATTATTATGGTAAAACCCGGACTTTGTTATCTAGACATTGTACGAGAAGTTAAAAATGCAGTAGACGTACCTGTAGCCGTATATCAGGTCTCAGGGGAATATGCCATGTTGAAAGCAGCGGCCGAAAGAGGATGGTTAGATCATGATGCCGTGATGATGGAACAATTAATTGCTATTAAAAGGGCAGGAGCCAATATCATTGCCAGCTATTTTGCGAAAGAAGCAGTGGCATTAATGACGTAAAAAAGCCCTTTTGTAGTAGCGCCTCCTTTCAATGAGCAATGTATCAAAGCCTATAAACTCCGCTTACATGGAACGGAATTCGTATTCTAAAAATTACTTGTATAACACAATCTTATTCCTATTTTTTTCTACTTTCTCTCTGACCTCACTTGGGCAATCAAAATCTTTATCTGCTACCCCCATTTCTGAGAACGATCACTATTGCGAGGATTCCAAGGTATTGTCCCAAGTAACTATGGTTCAATTACGGGATCAAATAGACTCTATTATAACTATCGGTATAAATAAAAATGCTTTCCCCGGAGCCCAGATTTTAGTTGCAAAAAATGGATCCATCGTTTTCCATAACACCTATGGGTACCATACTTACGATAGTATTCAGCCGGTACAACCTACAGACCTTTATGACCTGGCATCGGTCACTAAAATACTGGGACCTCTTCCTATACTAATGAAATTATATGAAGAAGGAAAAATAGATTTGGACGTTCCTTTTAGTACCTATTGGGAACCCTGGAGAAAGATAAAAGACAAAAAACAGCTGACCCTGCGTGAAATTCTTTCCCACCAGGCAGGTTTGCAACCTTACATTGTTTTTTTAAATGAGGTGATGAAAAAGGACAAGTATAAAAGAAAATTTATCCGTAATGTATCCTCCCCAGTATTCAAAGCTCAGGCTTACGAGAATCTATTCGTTCGGTCCAGATTTAAAAACAAAATGTATCGCATCATCAACCGGTCCAAAGTAAGTGATGAGAAGAAGTATGTGTATTCGGGGCTCACTTTTTTGATTTTTCCCGAACTTATTAACCAAATCACGGGGCATTCCTATGAATATAATTTACAAAAACACTTCTATATACCTATGGGAGCTGCTACACTGGGGTTTTTACCTAAAACAAAAGGATATATTAACGCTATTGTTCCTACAGAATATGACGATCGGTATAGAAAGACGTTCGTTCAAGGTTGGGTACATGATGAAAATGCCTCCTTATTAGGAGGTGTATCTGGTAACGCGGGGTTATTTGGCTCAGCGCATGATGTTCACAAAATGATGCAACTATATCAAAACTTTGGTTCTTTAGATGGCCAACAGTATCTCCTGCCTTCCACAATAAAAGAATTTACAAAAGTACACTATGCAGAAAATGAAAATCGTCGTGGATTAGGATTCGATAAACCGCTGTTAGAAAACAAAACTTTCGAGATAGAGGACGCGTACCCTGCACCTTCTTCAAGTTCAGAAAGCTTTGGACATAGCGGATTTACTGGCACCTTTGTATGGGCTGATCCTAAAAACCAATTGGTATTTATTTTTATGTCTAACCGGGTTTATCCCACTAGAGATCATCGTAATTTATATGCGTTGCATATTCGAACCTCTTTACAAGAGCTCTTTTATTCGTACTTTTTAGATGCTGATTAAAGGATTATGGTTTTTTATTAATTCTTACCTTCGCAATTGAAACTGATACTATGGGATTACTACTTTTTTATGCCCTTATTTCTATATTTTTCTCTTTTTTATGTTCCATTTGGGAGGCTGTATTGCTTAGCATTACCCCCACTTTCATTAATCTGAAAAAGAAAGAAGACAAACAGTTCGCTTTTATTTTCGAGCGCCTTAAAAAGGATATTGACCAACCTTTAATAGCTATTTTAACCGTAAATACCATTGCACATACGGTAGGAGCCATTTTAGTGGGGGTTCAGGCGAAAGTAACGTATGCTGAAAACTATGGCAGTGCTGCCAGGAATTTCATTGGCATGGCGTTTACTGAAGAGCTTATGGTAGGTATTGTATCTGCCATCATGACCATGCTCATTTTAGTGGCATCAGAGATCATCCCAAAGACATTAGGCGCCACCTATTGGCGACAATTAGCCAATTTCACTGCTAAATCCTTGCATTTATTGGTGCTTATATTAAAATGGACCGGGCTATTGTGGTTTCTTCAATTATTCACACGATTAATCAGTAAAGGAACCGTTCACGGAAGTGTCCTCAGTAGAGAAGATTTTACTGTAATGACCGATATTGCTGAAGAAGAGGGTGTTTTCCATTCGTCTGAGTCTACTGTAATCAAAAACTTATTGCGTTTTAACGAGGTAAAGGTTAAAGATGTAATGACTCCACGTGCCGTTATGAAAATTGCTTCAGAAGCAAAAAGCATCAGAGAATTTCACAATGAAAATCCCAATCTTAGGTTTTCGCGTATTCCGCTTTATGGGGAACGAGTAGATATTATTACCGGATATGTTTTAAAGGATCAAGTCTTAGAAGAAATAATCAATGAAAATGGCGACACCTCCCTAGCCTCTTTACGTCGAGACCTTTTGGTTACTAAAAGAGATACGTCTATTCCGCAATTATTTGATACGTTTATTGTGAAAAAAGAGCATATTGCGCTGGTAGTAGATGAATTTGGCTCTATAAGTGGAATAGTGACCATGGAAGACATTATTGAAACCCTTCTGGGGCTCGAAATAATGGATGAAAGCGATAATGTGGAAGATCTACAGGTATTAGCTCGTAAAAAGTGGGAAGCACGGGCCAAACGAACAGGTATTATTGAATAACATGGAAGTTGCAATCATACAAACTCCTATAGGATATGCTGCCATTGAGGGGGATATAAACGGGATTAGTGCGGTAAGTGTATTAGAGAGCGAACATAGTGTCACTACTACCATTCCTGAAGTCCTGGAAGATGCTGTATACCAACTTAATGAGTACTTTGAAGGCAAAAGACAAACCTTTGAATTACAATTAAATGCTTCTGGCACAGATTTTCAACGTTCTGTATGGACGGAGTTATCGAAACTTCCTTACGGGAAAACCATTTCATATTTAGATTTATCAAAAAAACTAGGAGATCCTAAGGCCATCAGAGCAGTTGCTGCGGCCAATGGAAAAAATCCTATTTGGATCATTGTTCCTTGCCATAGGGTAATTGGAAGTGATGGCTCTTTAACCGGTTATGCCGGGGGGTTACATCGAAAAAAATGGTTGTTAAACCATGAGAGTCCTGCAAAACAACATTCTTTATTCCCCAATTAGCAAACTGCCTGGTTTGTTTTGTTTTCTAGTGTCCTTCTTTTGGGAATTATTTGTGCCGTTCAACGATAGTTTCTTGTTTAAAATCCCCTTTTTTAAAATAACCATATCTGGTTGCAAGTATAAAAACCAACTACGTGGTTTGTTTATGGGTTTTTAGGATTTTATAATATATGTAGGGGCAAATGGCACTTCTACACGGTCTATTAAGACCCCTTCTTTCGATATAATTAGGATGCCTCCTTCTACAGAGTTTGCGGTATTTACATTCACATAGCCCATTAAAAAAACGCCTGCCTTTTCGAGGTAACGCATTGCCGTGACATCTACAGTAAACTGAGTTGCTTGTTCTACCTGCTGAACAATAGATACGATATCTATCACCCTATTTTCGTTGAGCACAAAATCATAGTATGCAGGTCCAAATGGCACTGCAGAAGGTTGCGCTAAAAAATTAGTGTAATACAGGACATCCCCAAATATGGCTCCTTGAAGCGGACCGGGAGCTAAATATTTGTTAAACGTAAAGTCTGTTTCTATGATAGGGCTTAACGTTTCAAGATCATAGACCTGGTAGGTAAAGTTGTTATTCCCTTTCCCTATTATTATTCCTATATCTCCCATGTCGTCTATGAGAATACTCGGGACGTCGTTCCCAAAATCGAAGGTTTGTAAAATAGCTTTCGTCTCTGTATTAAAAATACCAACTTGATACTTCCCTACTTCATCCTGGTAACTTACAAAAAGTCGTTGTCTATAATAAACGGGGTCAAAAACTTGTTGCACATTAAAAGCGATAGACAAGTCACTACTTTCTTGGGTGCCAGGATTGAGTGTTCTAAGCCCAAAATTCTTGCTTCCTTGCGGGCTAAAGTACCCAAGAAACAATGCGTCTTCGGAATTTGTTCCCCAAATAATAGAACGCTCATCGTTTACAGTATAAAAATCCGGATAGGTAGTAGACTGTCCGGTTGCTACATTTTGCAGAATAACACTGAAACTCCCGGAGGAAAAACTATAAAAGGAAATAACATCGGAAACTTGTCGTAACTCAATATATAAAGGATCTACGCCCAACGATTCTGTAAGGTTAACCTGAATTCCTTGTTTTAAGGATGCATCGTACGAAAATTGATAGATATTATCTAGATCTTCACCTATCACCTTAAAATTGGGAATTTCAATTTCTACTGCTTCATTTGTCGAAGTAGCTTCTTTAGAGCAAGAACTTAGCACAATTCCGCATAGAATCAGCCAATATATCTGGGTAATTTTCATGCAACTTTTTACTAAATGTACATAATATACAGGTAAGAGGATATCCCGCTAGCCCATTTCAGTGAAAACCCCTCTATTTGCCGGTACACTTTACAAGCAACGCACAAACTATGAATTGTTCGTATTTTTATCTCCCAAGACAAACAAAAAAGTAAGCTATGCTTCAAAAATTACCCCTAGAACAACTGCTCTTTTTGGATATAGAGACTGTCCCGGAACAAAAGGAATTTCAGGCGCTAGATGAAACCAAAAAAGAATTATGGGATCAAAAATCTCGCTATAAACGTGGCGAGGACATTACCCCGGAAGAGTTTTATGACAGTGCAGGTATCTGGGCCGAATTTGGAAGAATTATTTGTATTTCGGTGGGATATTTCAGAAACAAAGGGGTAGAACGTCATTTTAGGGTAACGTCCTATCATGGAGCGGAAGAAAAAATCTTAAAAGATTTTAAGGCATTGTTAGAAGATCATTTTAATCATCCAAAGTACCTATTATGTGCCCATAATGGTAAAGAATTTGATTTTCCATATATCGCACGCAGAATGATTGTTAATGGCATTACACTTCCCGGAAAATTAGATCTTTTTGGCAAAAAGCCCTGGGAAGTACCCCACCTAGACACCATGGAACTTTGGAAATTTGGAGATTACAAGCATTATACTTCCTTAAAACTCATGGC
>Ga0316204_10004301_pt1 | contig 25797 bp, 11 predicted proteins | sample 6monrhotite_MG_2_FD_205661 | JGI IMG/M metagenome (GOLD analysis project Ga0316204, IMG submission 205661) | Microbial mat bacterial communities from mineral coupon in-situ incubated in ocean water Damariscotta River, Maine, United States -... | ecosystem: Environmental > Aquatic > Marine >...
TGGATGTACTCATCATCTGAAAGGCTCTGATTGATCACCGTAGGTACTGCGAAGTCAATACTCAGGTTATCATCAAACCTGTAGCTTATAGCAAGGTCAACACTCAAAGCCGTACCACTGTTATTGATCAGGCGCTGCAGAATCTCATCTTGTCGGGTTTCAGGGCTGATCCTATCTTCATTGATGCTGAAGATAGAAAGGGAAGTCAGGGCCCCAACGGAGATTTTATGCTTGCTTTCACTATAAAAGTTATAGCTCACTCCACCAGAAATTCTAGTCTGGTTGACTACCCCAATCTCATTGTTTTGAAGAGTGAGCCCAAAACCCATCGATTTGCCCAGCATGCTGGTATAGTTGATGGCATAGGCAGTGGGTGCTCCTTCAAGGCCCGACCACTGACCACGATAGATCAGTGATAGTCGTGGCTCTGCATTCAGGCCGGCCGTTGAAGGGTAGGCCATGAAGGTGTTGTTGTAGTATTGGTTGAAAAGAGGCACCTGTTGGGCCTGCAAATCGGCTCCCAGTACCATAAACAGGAGCATTCCAAACGCAATTTTGAGGGTTGTATTGATCGTTTTCATCTTAGTTTCTGATAATGGTTAGGAAGCCTCTGATTATACTCTCTCCGTTATAGATATTGATTTCATAATAGTAGGTACCAGGCGGTATCGGTTCACCATCAAAGGTGCCATCCCAGTCGTTTTCGTAATTACGCTGGCTGAAGACCAGCTTACCGGCCTGTGAGTATACCTTCACCTCGTTGATCGGATTATCAAGGATGTCTTCAACAATCCAAAGATCATTCTGTCCATCACCATTCGGTGTAAAGAAGTTTTTCACGCGGGCATCGGCCTCGTCTTTGGTGAAGTCACGAAGTGGTTCTATTTCAACATTTTCGACAAATACTTCAACCACTTGGCTAAAAGATAAGGTCGGGTCATCATTATCAGTGGATGTCACCCCAACGGTGAGCCTTGTGTTTTCCTCAAAATTTGTCGGCCCATTCGTTACCAATCGACCATCGATCACATCAAAGAGGAGGCTGTTTTCACCTATCGATAGATTTATACTATAATTAAACTGTTGAACTGCATCAGGGTCACCTTCAGTAGCTAATTCACCAACAATCACATTTTCATCCGATTCTAAAAAAGTATCGGGTGCAACCGTAATCACATTCCCTATCTCATTCACATCAGTCACATTAATGGTGAAGGTCTGATCGAAGAATCCACCATTGGGGTCAGTTGTTCTTATCTCAACTAAGAACTGGTTAGGAACACCATCTACATTTTCAAAATCAAAGCTATCGTCCACCACTAACTGATCAACAGAAATGCTGAAAAAGTCATCATCATCTTCATCTAAGAAAGAATACGTATGCTGACCGGCATCATCAACATCACTATCGGTTGTTGTAAATGTACCAAGTAGGGCCAATTGAGCATTATTCTCTGGAATCGAAAGTATTGTCTCCCCTCCTATATCAAGTGCTGTAGGTGAAGAGTTAGTGATGTAATAATCTTCCACTAACATCTCAAAATCTCCATTCAATATGCCTCCTTCACCTCCGAGTGGATTACCCGCATCATCTGTAATACTGTCATCATCTCTAAGGTTAAGGCCGTAAGTTCCTTCTCCTGCTAAGTCACCTCTATTGACTACTACGGTATAAACAGAAGCGCTAACCGCCATAACATCATCTACAAAAGCTCCGCTAATTGAACCAGTTGAGCTAATATCGAAATCCGTTTTGTCAACATTGTTTACGTCTTCACTGAAAGTAACTTTAAAGTTCACAATCTGTGCATCCGTAGGGTTAGGACTGTCTATTACTATTGCATCAACTACAGGTGCTGTACCGTCATAAGTACGAGTAAGCAGATTAGAAACGGTGTTATCATTGCCCGACAGGTCATTGGCGACAGCTGCCAGTACTTGTACCGTAACATTACCATCCGTGTTGGCTCCTGTACCTGGAACAATGTCAGCGGTCCAACTCTGTCCTTCCACTAAGTTTGTAAAATTGGTCAATACCGCATTGGTTACTGTAATGTCCGTTTCTGGAAAATTCTCAACAGGTTCGGTGAAGGTGATGGTCACACTAAAGGTGCCATTGACCAACGTGCCAGCGCCAGTAGTCACTTGTACACCTGGTATTCCCGTGTCTACGGTGACTGTTAGTTCTGCACTCAAACTTCCTTCATTGCCAAAGGTGTCAGTCGCCTTGGCGGTGAGGGCATAAGTGCCATCGGCCAGGGTGGTGCTTGTATGATCGAAGGTCCAACCCGAAGCAGTAGCCGTAGTCGTACCTATGCTGGTGCCGTCTATGAATACTTCAACAGTAGACCCATCTTCTGCCGCTCCGGCAAAGATCAGCTCATTGTCGCTGGTAATGCCATCGTTGCTGGCCTCGCCTGTATCATTGGTCACCGTGGCTACCGTAGTACCTGTTGGCGCTGTGGTATCCAGTACAGCCTGATCAGTTTGGGCGGTACTTTCATTCGTGAAGCTGTCAGTCAGCGTTACTGAAAGTGTCAATGCGCCATCATTGAGCGTTGAAACGTCTATTCCAGTGATGTTATCAGTAGCAGTAGTAATGGTGCCAGTTCCTGTTACATCTGTTCCACCACCAGCAGAGCTGATGGTATAGTTGTAGGCAGTACCCACTTCAGCACCTGCAAAGGTGAAGCTCGCTGTTGGGGCTTCAGCGGCATTGATCTCTACATCATCCCAGGTAACTGTAAAGCCTGTTGGTGCCGTGTTGTCATCATCATTTGTGATGGTACCTGTTCCGATTGACTTGGTAAAGGTTGCTCCTTTGCCGCCATCTCCAATATTAGACAGGCTTACTGTAAACTCTTCCGTTGGTTCTTCTACTGTATCACTAGTTACATCTACATGCACTGTCTGTGTCTCACCTGCTGTTCCTGCAAAGGTCAATGTACCGGCACTGGTATTGTAATCCAGACCGGCTATGGCTGTGCCGTCTACGGTAGTATAGTCTATCGTTACCTGCTGGTCTACATCACCTGTCAAGGTTACCGTGAAGAAGTAACCAACCATAATATCATTACCCTCAGCCATGGTCAAATCATCAATTGAGAAGCTCGCTGCATCATCATTGAGGATGGTAACCAGCGCCTGATCATTGATATCACGGTTTCTGACATTGTTATCAAGCGTTGTGCTGAAGATACCTACATCCAGGGTCTCATCTGCTTCCAGTATCTGATCTGTTGTTGGTGTAACGGTGAATTGCTTCGTCTCTCCTGCTGTTCCTGCAAAGGTGAGGTTCACATCCAGCGCAGTGTAATCGGTACCTTCTGTGGCAGTATTGCCCTGGCTTCTTACGCGGACATCAAAGCCCATATCTACCGCTTTGTCGAGCGTCACCACCATAGTGATTGGCCCATCGTCCTCATTGCCACTTCCATTCTCATTGGCATTAATATCAGAGATTGTAAAAGTAGCCACATCATCGTTGGTAATGGTAGCTACTCCATCTGCATCGGCTATGGTTACACTTCTGCCATTGGCCTGCAGGTTGGTCAGCTGAATACCGAAGGTCTCATCTGCTTCTACAATGTCATCATTATTGACAGTTACCGTGATGGTCTGCGTTTCGCCTGCCGTACCTCCGAAGCTTAGTTGATTCGTATTGGCTACATAATCAGATCCTGCGGTAGTGGCAGTATTATCTCCTGTGCCATAGTCCACTGTCAATCCGGCATCAACTTCCAAATCAAGTGTTACCGTGAAGACAAAGTCGGTAGTGGCTCCGCCATCTGCATTTTCTGCCTTGGTCACATCATCAATACTGAGCGTTGCTGCATCATCATTGGTGATCGTGCCTGTTCCAGTCGGGCCAGTGATGTTAACATCTTTACCGCCCGCCTGTACATTGGACAGGTTCACAGTAAAGGTCTCGTCCAGCTCCACCTTGGCATCACTTGTTACTATTACTGAAAAGGCCTGGGTCTCTCCATCAGTTCCGGCAAAGTTCAGGCTATTGCTAACTGCTGAATAATCACCATCGCCTGTAGTGGCTGTACCATCTTGTGTAGCATAGTCTACCGTGAAGGCCTGATCGATTGTTCCGGTAAATGTGGTGGTGAAAGTATAGACAACTGTACCCGCATCGCCTTCTGCCATGGTTACGTCATCAATGGCAAGCGTAGCCGCATCGTCATTGTTCATCGTTCCGGTTCCTTCGTCACTGATGTCTACTGTCAGGCTGGTGCCCGCCAGGTTACTCAGGCCTACTGTAAAGGTCTCATCTAATTCTACCTTGGTGTCTACTCCCAGGCTTACTGTAAATAGCTGCCCTTCTCCGGCAGTACCTGCAAAGGTGAGCATCTGCCCTGTTATGGCTGTGTAGTCGCTATCGGCTATCGTGGCTGTGCCATCGGTTGTGCTTGCAGCTACCGTAAAGCCGCCCTGAACTGCATTGTCCAGCAAGGCTACGAAGGTTTGAGCACCGTCATCTTCAGGGCCCTGTACATTGGCGATCGTGACGGTAGCTGTATCGTCATTGTTGATCGTTACCGTGGCTCCATCACTGATGTCAATGGTTAGGCTCGTGCCTGCCAGGTTGCCTTGGCTCACCACAAGCGTTTCATTGGCTTCCAGCTTGGTCTCTGCCGTTGGGGTGACTGTAAAGGTTTGCGTCTCCCCTGCCGTTCCTGCAAAGGTCAGCATCTGGCTGGTCACTGCTGTGTAGTCACTGTCTGCTGTAGTGGCTGTGCCATCAGTAGTACTTACATCTACCGTAAAGCCGCCTTCTACTGCATTGTCCAGCGTGGCTGTCACTGTAATGTCTCCGCCATTCTCTGCCTGACTCACATCAGCTATCGTTACTGCTGCAGCATCATTGTTATTGATGGTATACGTATGCACCTGATTGGTGCCTGCATTGGCATTGGAGAGGTTGGACAGGGTAATGATTACTGTCTCGTTGCTCTCTAGTATTGCATCATCTATAATACTGGCGATCGTGATCGTCTCCTGTACATCGCCTGGGTTAAAGGTCAGCATACCAGCAGCAAGGGTATAATCCGTGCCTTCTGTCGCTGTGCCGGTTAAGGCATAGTCGGCCGTTACCGTCAGCCCACTGGCTATGCTCAGATCCACCGTAATACCAGCACTGCTCACACTCTCTGCTCCATTGCTGGAAGCAGTGGTAAAGGTCAGGTTTGGCGTGTCATCATCGGTGATCGTAATCGTCTGCGATTGAGCAGTAGCTTCTGTGCCATTGGTCACATTGGTAACGTCTACTATGATCGTCTCTGCTGCCTCTGGGTCTGCATCATTCACCGGGGTGATGATGGTTGCAACATTTGCCGATGTATTGCCTGCATTGATTGTAATCGTAGTGCTCGCACTGCTATTGTAATCAGTACCATTGATCGCTGTACCTGAGTAGGCTAGCGTTACCGTTACATCTTTTCCTGATACTGCCGAAAGGGTCGCGGTCAAAGTAGCTGTTCCAGATGCCTCGTTGATGCTTGTATTATCTACTGATAAGGTCACGCTTGGCGCTGCATCATTATCGGTAATGGTATAGGTATGGGTGGTCTGCGTACCCAAACTCGCATTGGTTGGGCTAGACAGGGTCAGAATAATCGTCTCGTTTTCTTCATCTAGCAGGTCATCTACTATGCCTACTATCTGCTGCTGAAAATCCTGATCACCTGGGTTAAAGGTGATCGTTCCGGCAGCGGTGGTATGGTCGGTGCCGCCTGCTGTAGCCGTTCCTGTTACCGCATAGTTAACGGTGATGGTCTTGCCACTGGTAGCATCTAAGGATACCTGGATGTCTTGACTCGGCTCACTCTCTGACTGACCGTCTGTAGCCAGGGCAAAGGATACCGCTGGTGCATTGTCATCATCGGTGATGGTATAGGTATGAACCGTATTGGTGCCTAAAGTAGCATTGACTGGGTTACTCAGGGTCACTATCACGGTCTCATCAAACTCATCCAATAAATCGGCTACAATGCTGGCAATCGTGATGTTGTTACTTGAGTTGCTTTCTGAGATAGTAAGCGTGCCATCGGCCAGGGTATAGTCGGTGCCTGACCCTGTCGCTGTACCGGTTACCGCATAGTCTACCATTACATCACGGCCTGATACTGAGCTCAGGGCTACCTGAAGGTTGGCAGAGCTCACGCTCTCTAAGCCAGAGCTTGTCGTTGAGGTAAAGGCGATCGTTGGGCTGGTGTCATCATCCAGTATCGTATAGGTATGCACCGTGTTGGTACCCAAGGTAGCATTGACTGGTGAGGACAGGGTCACTACTACTGTCTCATCATCTTCATCAAGGGCATCGCCTATTATGCTGGCAATCGTGATGTTATCATTCGCATCGCCTGCTGAGATCGTTAACGTTCCATTGGCCAGGGTATAATCAGTTCCCGTTCCTGTGGCCGTACCTGTTACCGCATAGTCTACCATCACATCCTGTCCACTCGCTGCGCTTAAGTCAACCTGAAGGTTGGCACTGGTGGTGGTCTCAATAGCACCGCTACCAGTAGCATTGAAGGCTACCGTTGGGGTGGCATCATCATCATTAATGGTGTAGGTATGTAATGTATTAGTACCCAGGGTCGCATTGGTTGGACCGCTCAAAGTCACTATCACTGTCTCATCTGTTTCATCCAATGCATCGCCTACTATACTGGCGATGGTGATGTTCTTATTCGCATCGCCCGCACTGATTGTCAGCGTTCCATCTGCTAAGGTATAGTCTGTGCCACTGCCAGTAGCTGTGCCGGTTACTGCATAGTTAACCGTTACATCACGACCACTTACCGCGCTCAAGTCAACTTGTAAGTCGGCACTGGTTACTGACTCTGCTCCATTGCTAGCCGCAGCATTAAAGGCTACCGTTGGGGTGGCATCATCATCTGTAATCGTATAGGTATGCACTGTGTTCCCACCCAGGCCTGCATTGGTCGGGCTCGAGAGCGTTACTATCACTGTCTCATCAGTCTCATCCAAGGCATCTGCCACGATGCTGGCTATGGTGATGTTCTTGGTGACATCCCCAGGATCAAAGGTCAAGGTACCATCGGCAAGCGTATAATCTGTACCTGATCCAGTGGCTGTACCTGTCACTGTATAGGCAACGGTTACTGTCGAAGCACTCGCTGAACTCAAACTCACAGGTAGGTTAGCACTTGAAGTACTCTCTGCTCCGTTACTGCTGGTTGCATCAAAGTCCACTGAAGTATTGGTAGTGGTGAACCCTTGCGTGATGCCTACTAAATTGTCATTACCTGCCAAGTCGGAAACAAAACCCCCAACGTCTGTAGTGTATGCCGTGTTCAAGGGAAAATCATTTGTTGGATTTATCGTCAATACATTACCACTGATAGAGGCTTGTGTGCCCGGTGAGGTCGATGAAAGAAAAAGAAAGGTTCCAAAACCAGAGTCAACAATACTGTAAACTGTACCAGTGGGATTGAATTGAATGTCTTCACTAAAGGTGTAGACAAGGTTCTCTGACAGACCCACCTCTGTAGCATTATTTGCCGGAGTAAAAGACGTTATGGTTGGCGCCTCCGTGTCGATCACCAGGGCTTTGTTGGCGCCCAAAGAGCCAGCCGCAGCTGGTGAGGCAAGCGTCAATGTGGCTGCATTACCCGCTCCATCATTGATCGTACCTGAGTTCAGAGTCAGAGCAGTAGCAGATGTATAGTCCAGATCAGCACTCTCATCTCCGGCCTGAACCGTATAGTTAAAGGTCAAAGTAGTTCCTGGTGAGCCTGAACTGTAGTTCACCGTCCTGTCTGTCGTTCCTGTCTCCAACTCTAGCTGTGGGGTGCCCGTTACTGTTACCGACTCGCTGAAAGTGACCGTCACAGCAATGACGTCACCAGCTTTATAACTGCCATCGGCTGTGCTTGAACTTACGCTGCTTACCGTTGGCACTACGCCATCTATGATTATGCTTTTGTTATCGCCCAGGGAGCCCGTTGCGCCCGGAGTGGCCAAGGTCAAAGTAGCATCATTGCCTCCCGCATCCTGAATGCTCGCGCCTGCTGTCGCTGTCAATGAAGTAGTAGTCTCGTAATCAAGGTCGCTAGTATTGTCGCCAGCCTGTACCGTATAGCCAAACTCTAAAGTAGTCGTGCCACTGCCCGTGCCATTGAAGTCAATCGTACGGTCGGTCGTGCCGGTTTCTAAAGTAAGTTGAGGGGTGCCCGAGACTGTCACTGCTTCACTGAAGGTAACTGTCACTACTACCGCATCGCCTACTTTATAAGTAGCATTAGCGCTAGAAGAGCTTACCCCAGTTACCGTTGGGGCACTGGTATCTATGACTAGGTTTTTGTTATCGCCCAGGGAGTTCGTTGCTCCTGGAGTGGCCAAAGTCAAAGTAGCATCATTGCCAGCCGCATCCTGAAGGCTAGAGCCTGCTGTCAAGGAAGTAGTCCCTACATAGTCCAGGTCGGCACTTTCGTCTCCGGCCTGTACCGTATAGTTAAAGGTCAATACAGTGGTGCCGGTACCTGAAAAGTAGTCGACTGCTCTATCGGTTGTTCCTGTCTCTAAGGTCAGTTCAGGGGAGCCAAGCACTGTCACTGCCTCGCTGAAGGTAACTGTGACTTCTACTAAATCACCTTCTTTGTAGGTACCATTGGCGGTGGTAGCGCTTACCCCCGTTACTGTTGGCACTACACCATCAATGACCAGGGCTTTGTTAGCGCCCAGAGAGCCAGCAGCACCTGGGCTTGGTAAAGTTAAAGTCGCATTGTTACCAACCGCATCCTGAATGCTTGTGCCGGCAGTCAAGGAACTAGTCCCTACATAGTCCAGATCACTACTTAGGTCTCCGGCCTGTACCGTATAGCCAAACGATAAAGTAGTCGTGCCATCTCCGAAACCATTGTAGTCGATTGTTCTATCTGTGGTTCCTGTTTCTAAAGTAAGTTGAGGAGTGCCTGATACATTGACAACCTCACTAAAAGTAACTGTTACAGTTACTATATCGCCTACTTTATAGGTGCCATCGATTGTAGAAGAAGTTACGTTTGTTACCGTTGGCGCTACACCATCTATCACTATGGCTTTGTTATTGCCCAGAGAGCCAGATGCCCCTGGGCTAGCCAGGGTCAATGTCGCATCATTGCCATTCGCATCCTTAATGCTCGTACCGGCCGTTAAGGAAGTAGTTCCTACATAGTCCAGGTCAGTGCTGTTGTCGCCAGCCTGTACCGTATAAGTAAACTCTATGGTTGGTGAGCCATCGCCAGTACCATTGTAGTCGATTGTTCTGTCGGTCGTTCCTGTCTCTAAAGTAAGTTGTGGGGTGCCTGACACTGTCACTGCTTCACTGAAGGTAACTTTTACTGTGATTGATTCACCTACCATATAAGTACGGTCAGTATCGTTAGAAGTAATATCGGTTACTGTGGGCGCGACACCATCTATGACAAGCGCCTTGTTATCACTTAGTGAATTTCCTCCTCCTATTGTGGGTAAGGTCAATGTTGCATCATTGCCAGCCCCATCCTGAATGCTCGTGCCGGCCGTTAAGGAAGTAGTTCCTACATAGTCTAAAGCGGTACTGTTGTCGCCAGCCTGAACCGTATAGCCAAACTCTAAAGTCGTTGTGCCACTGCCTGTACCATTGAAGTTAATCGTACGATCTGTAGTACCGGTTTCTAAAGTCAATTGTGGAGTACCCGACACTGACACTGCTTCACTGAAGGTAACTGTAACCACTACCGCATCGCCTATCTTATAAGTACCATTAGCGGTAGAAGAACTTACACTTGTTACTGTGGGAGCTACACCATCTATGACTATGTTCTTGTTATCGCCCAACGACTTACTGTCCCCTGGGGTGGCCAAGGTCAAGGTAGCATCATTGCCCGCTGCATCCTGAATGCTCGTACCGGCTGTTAATGAGCCTGTCGTTTCATAGTCCAGGTCACTGCTGTTGTCGCCAGCCTGTACTGTATAACCAAACTCTAAAGTGGTTGTACCACTGCCCGTACCATTGAAGTCAATCGTACGGTCTGTCGTGCCAGTCTCTAAAGTAAGTTGAGGAGTACCCGATACTGTCACTGCTTCACTGAAGGTAACAGTCACTACTATCGCATCTCCTACTTCATAAGTGCCATTGGCTGTAGATGATGAAACATCGGTTACCGTGGGCACTACGCCATCTATGACAAGGGATTTGGTATTACTTATTGAATTAGCCGCTCCAGGAGTAGCCAAGGTCAAAGTAGCATTATTGCCAGCCGCATCCTGAATGCTCGTACCTGCGGTTAATGAACTGGTGGCTACATAGTCCAAACCGCCACTTTCATCACCTGCCTGTACCGTATAGCCAAATTGTAAGGTGTTGCTACCACTACCTGTTCCATTGTAGTTAATCGTACGGTCTGTCGTACCTGTTTCCATAGTAATCTGAGGAGTGCCTGTTACCGTCACAGCCTCTGAGAAGGTAACTGTTACTACTATGGCGTCTCCTACTTTATATGTGCCATCTGTGGCAGTCGAACCAACGCTGGTTACTGTTGGTACTACACCATCAATCACTAAGGCTTTGTTATCACTCAATGAGTTGGTCGCTCCTGGAGTGGCTAATGTTAATGTTGCATTATTGCCGGCAGCATCTTGAATGCTCGTACCTGCGGTCAAGGAACTGGTGGCTACATAGTCAAGGTCAGTACTGTTGTCGCCAGCCTGAACCGTATAGCCAAACTCTAAGGTGTTGGTGCCGCTACCAGTACCATTGTAATTGACTGTACGATCTGTTGTTCCTGTTTCCAGGGTCAATTGTGGTGTACCGGTTACCGTTACTGCCTCTGAGAAAGTAACCGTAATCACTGCTGCATCACCTACCTTCAATGAACCATCAGCAGTTGATGAGCTCACATCCGTTACTGTTGGGACCACACCATCAATCACCAAGGCTTTGTTATCACCCAAGGAGTTGGTGGCTCCTGGAGTGGCCAATGTTAAAGTCGCATCGTTGCCAGCAGCATCCTGAATACTCGTACCTGCGGTCAAGGAAGTGGTCGTTTCATAATCCAGATCAGCACTCACGTCTCCGGCTTGTACCGTATAGCCAAATTCTAAGGTGTTGGTGCCACTACCTGTACCATTATAGTTAATGGTACGGTCAGTTGTTCCCGTTTCCAGGGTCAGCTGTGGAGTACCTGTTACGGTTACCACTTCCGAGAAGGTAACCGTAATCACGGCTGCATCACCCACTTTAAACGTGCCATCAGCAGTTGATGAGGTCACATTCGTTACCGTAGGAGCTGTTACATCATTTGTAGCCTGAGGCGATGCCGCCTGCGCCACAAACCCGCCCGTACCATCGGGTGTTCTTGATATAGAGTTAGAAGAACTACCTGCCACTTGTAAAGCCGGGTTGCCCAAAGCGGTCCTCAGAGCAGCATCATCTGAGCTACCATAAACAATCACATCCACAAGACCATCTGTGGTAGCTGCATCTCCATTAGTAAAATCACTGGCACTACCTACATAAATGGCTACCGCATCCGGGCCGTTCTGTAATGAGGTACTCCCCCAGTCCTGATCTTTTGAGGCGAAACCATTTTCACCAATTACATAAAAACCACTGGCATTGGTAGAACCAGAAAGGCTAAAATCCTTATAGGACAGATCATCACTACCATTAAACCAAACCATTACAAGGCCTGATAAAGAGGTAGCACTCCCTCCAGTGTTAAACACTTCTATAAACTCTGCATCTGCTCCCGCTGAGGCATGTACCTCATTGATCTTAATATTGTCAGGGGTGATGAAAATATCGAAGGTCTGATCAGCAGATTGATCAACACCACCACTGGAAGTTCCGCCATCATCTGAAAGGCTTACAGTAACCGTAGCCTTTCCAAAAGTTGACGATTTAGGGGTAAAAGTCAGGTTTCCTGTAGACTCATCAATATCCGGCTGCACGTCAAAAATGCCGTTGTTATCATTCGCTACATTGAAAGTAAGTGTCTGGGTACTTCCGTCATTGTCAGTCATCCCTGTAGAATGGCCCGCAATGGTCTGTGCTCCTGCACTCTGTGAAACCGTCTGGTTGGCACCAATGGTAAATGAAGGTGCACTATTGGGGGTAAGTATGGTGAAATTAAAATCAGTAGAAGCGGTAAAGCCAGTAAAGGCATTTCCTGCCAAATCTAAAAACGGTGTTCCAGAGTGTATGAATAAATAATAGCCTGTAGAGGTACTTAAAGATGCCCCTGGGTTGATGGTTAAAACCGCACCTGAAATAGAAGCCACATTGGAGGTATTCGTTGGATCTGATGCATCAATAGAAAAAATAGCAACATCATCACTCGTTTGCTTAAGCTGAAAAAAGCCGGTACCGAACTGCATGTCCTCATTAAATGTCACTGTAATGTTAGCAGTCGGGTCTACTCCAGTGGCATCATCAGCTGGGCTGGTACTGCTTACTGTAGGGGCGGTCTCATCGGCTGTGGTAAAACTAAAAGTCGTCTCATCGCTGATGCCTGCAAAACTGTTTCCTGCTGCATCATCAATCGCAGTAGTTGCAATCTGAATCGCATACTCATTCGTTTCTAACAATGCTGATGTCGGGTTGATATAGAGCTTATCGTTGGAAATACTAATTGCTCCATCTGCTGGGGAAGTACCTCCACCTGCTGAAAAGATATTAAATGATTCAACATCAGAAGCTCCTGTAACATTTCGCAAAGTTACATTGCCAGTTCCAGGGGAAATATTTTCGCTAAAATCCAATATGATATTGGCCGTTGTCGACACTGCTGTTGCATTATCTGTTGGCGTTGAGTTAGCTTCACTGAAAGTCGGAACCTCCGTATCTACAGTATGGGTAGCACCAGCAGTAAAACCAGCAGCAATGGCATTACTTGCCCCATCTATAATTGAGGTACCACTTGACTTCAAATCAATGCTGATCGTTCCCGTACCTGATACCGTATTCACCGGTACAGAATAGCTTGTACCAGACCCGGTAACGGTACCGATGGTTCCGGTAACTCCTGAGCCATCTACTGTAAAGTCTGTTGCATCCACACCCGTGACACTTTCACTAAAGGTTACATCAAAAGTGACCGTTGTGGCATTAGTCGCTGGCGAGCCATTTACGGCAATACTGCTTACCGATGGTGCAGTTTTATCATTCATCGATGCCGTGTTATTCGAAGTCTGGTTGGCTGCTGCCCCATTACCTGCTTCATCGAATATGGAAGAACCATCGGTAATGTCTACCTCAAGGGTCTCTGCGCCACTCACACTGCCCGTCACAGAGAAGTTCACTCTGATGGCAGTCTCTCCTCCGGAAAGACCTGCTCCGCCCGTGGTCGTTACACTGGTCACCGTTGGACTGGTGGCCGTTCCACCTGTGATTGAAAGGGCAAAGTCACTTGTTTGCAAAGCACCGCTACCGCCATTGGTATTATATACCCCATTATCAAAGGTGACATCAATAAAACCGTTATTGCCATCAAGACTCACTGAAGAAATAGAGGGGGCTGTACCATCATAAGTGAGACTTAGTGTATTAGAAACTGTATTGCCATTCCCTGCCTGGTCAAATGCCCTGGCTGCTCCAACAGATACCTGTACATTGCCATTACCCGCAGGGGTAACATTTACTGTAAAAGTAGTACTGTCAGCAGAAGCAAAATCAGCGGTAGTACCATTCACAACCGTAATGTCAGTCTCCTTCATGTTATCAGCTTCAGAATTGAAGGTGATAGTCACAGGGATTGGGTTGTCATTAGTAGGGTCTGAAGAAGTGGTAGCCACTACTACTGAAGGCTGCACTGCATCTATATTAATGCTTAAGCCCGAGGAAGATCCACTGGCATTGGTGGACGCATCTGTGGCTGTAGCGGTTATGGTATGAGCGCCCGCAGTGAGTGCACTGACAGTGATAGAATAGTTGCCACCAGTGGCTGTACCAGAGCCTAATTGCCCATCAACATTTGAGAATATTTTAACGGTAGAACCCGACTCAGCAGTACCTTCAAAGGTTGGTGTCAGATCATTAGTCAGGTTATCTGATGTGGCTCCTGCGGTATGTTCTTCATTACCCGAATCAGTAGCCGTGGTCATATCGGGTGTGCTGGGGGCAGAGGGGGCTACATCATCTGTCACTGTAATGGAAAATGTCTTTTCAAAATCATTAACACCATCGTTGGTATTGATCCTTATATTGTAGCTGCCAGCTGCCAATGAACCATCGGTCCTTAGTTTATCGCCATTTATGTTGAAGCTTCCATTGTCATCAGATCCTGCACCAGCTACCTCAGTGTAAGTAAATGAAACATCGTCTGAATCTGTAGTGGTGAAAGTACCTACCACCGCATTTACACCCGTGGCAGTTTGACCGAAGGTAGTAGAAGAAAGGGTAATATCTGTAGGAGCATTGTTGGAAGCCGCCAAAGCAGTACCCGACAAGGCCACCGAATAGGCTGTAGAGCTTGGATTTGGGTAGGTGACAACCAGAGAATAAAAGCTTGAAGCTGATAGTGTAGTCGACACACCACTGGTCAAGGTTACAGCTCCCGAAAAGGTGGATCTGGCAGAATTCCCATATTCATTAACTTTTACGGCATATGGCCCTGGAAAGGTAGCGATCAAAGTCCCAGAAACACCATCGGTAATATTCCAGAAATCTGATGCATCAGAGAATGGTCCAATGCTACCTGTTATGGTAGTTGCCCCAGAGAGTGTTTGAGTACCTGCTGCACTGGGTGAGGAATTCGTTTCTGTCTCCGCCTGTCCATAAACGCTCTGACCCCAAAGCGAAAATATCATCAATAAACAGAGCTTTGCAGGAATGAGGTTCCTTTTAATGTTTCGGTAGAACGTAGCCATAAGGTAAAATTTCAGATTCATGGTATTAATACTTTAAGGAAGCCTATGGCCTCACTGCTTTCAAAGATTTTTTGAAAGCCTCATTAAAAACACCATTATTATCTCTAGTTATAATACAGAATGTGATTAAGCATTCAGAAATAAAAGCCAGCTTGGAGCAAAAACATAAGCACCATAATACAATGTTCTGTCAGATTCCCTGATACTTTATTTTCAAAATATAAAATTCTTTTTGAGACACCACTGAGCCATACTCCCGAAAACATACTTCGGACATCATGTGACACAGCATTATTGAAATTGACTGAAGAACCTGTAAGAGGGGTTGTTAAATGTGCTGGAATAGCCCTAGTTGCTGATTTATCCTCTTCATCAGAGGCTTGCAACGCTGGAAACAAAAAGCAACAAACCATTAACAAGGTTCCATTCATGACAAATCACAAGTGTCTGTAAACTCTATTGAGAGGCGATTAGAGTTTTTATTCAGCAAGCAGCATAAATTTAAACAAAAAAAAATGCCGCACCCAAGGACGCGGCATTTTATCATAAAAAATTATATTAACTCCTTGATGGAAACGTACCAAACATGCAGATAACCCAATTAATTGTTAGGTAAGGTGCCATGTTATTATGCCACTGACTTCCTCCGGTAGGTGCAACTTGCACGTGTACACCTGCCTGAACATTGGTGATAGATGCCTGCGCCAGTTTAACACTTGGGGCCGTGTCAGCATTGTAAAAGAAGGCAGCTGAAGCCGCTTCTGTACCCAATGACCCACCGGCTGAAACAGCACCAGAAGTACCTCCCTGATCACTCAAGTTTAGGTCAGCTGTACCTCCTACGTTGGTTACACCGGCAGTGTGAAAGTGAGATGGCATGGTCAAAGTGTTGATTGTAACTACTTCCTGACCCGATCTTGCACCCAATTTATGAGTACTCAAACCAGGACCTGTGCCTGCAGAAATTGGTACTCTTCCTCTCAAATCCGGTAATGCAAATGTAGTTCTACCATCCCCACCGTAAGTGGTTCCCAAAATCGAGAACAATGCCTGATTTTGAGCAATTGATAACAGTTGGCCTTGACAAAAGGCCCAGTTTCTTGGGGCAAAGTTGCCACCAAAACCTCTGATTTCTCCTATAGTTCCGTTCATAATTGTATAGTTTTATGATGGAACATTAGCTTCTTGAAGGGAATACGCCTTGCAAACAGATGATCCAGTAAATGGTCAAATAAGGCTGCATGTTGTTATGATACTGGCTACCTCCGGTAGGTGCAATTTGCACAGATACACCTGCCTGAACATTGGTGATAGAAGCCTGAGCCAGTTTAACACTTGGGTCCGTGTCAGCATTGTAAAAGAAGGCAGCTGATGCCGCTTCTGTACCCAATGATCCACCGGCTTGAACATCACCTGCGGTACCTCCCTGGTCACTTAAGTTTAGATCGGCTGTTCCTCCTGTGTTGGTTACAATAGCAGCATGAAAGTGAGATGGTATTTGTAAAACGTTCAATGTTACAGTTTCTGTACCTGAACGAGCACCCAGCTTGTGTGTGCTTAGCCCAGGTCCGGTTCCCGCACTGATAGGTGCTCTACCCCGAAGGTCTGGTAGTGCGAAAGATGTCCTTCCATCACCCCCATAAGTGGTCCCTATGATTGAAAAAAGAGCAGTATTTTGTGAAATGGCCAATAATTGACCCTGACAAAAAGCCCAGGCTCTTGGTGCAAAATTGCCTCCAAAGCCTCGGATTTCTCCTATGGTACCTTCCATAATTTTCTAGTGTTTGTGGTTAAAAATGCGTGTTTTGAAATTCTTTTGAATCTTAATGTAAAAATTTTCAGTTTGAATAGCATCACAGAACTATGTTTTTTTGTCAAGAAATATATCAATGGAAAGCCTAGGGCATTTATAACTTTTAGCACTTAAACTGAACTATTAGTGCATATCAAGAGGCATTAAGCGGTTTAAAACAATCCTAATTATCCAAAAATGTGCCCTGGGGTAAAGCCCAAATTAAATAGCTTGACACCTGAAAGGTAACCCTCAGCCGTATGCACCACCGTAATTCTGATGCATTCGTTGTCAGAGCAAGCCACTACTACTCCAAAAGTCACATCTGCATGTACAATTTGGCCAGGTTCTGCTTTGATCTCTCCATCAAGGTTTACAGGCGTTACTTCTAAAATTCGTATTTCGTTATCGTTCATTCGTGTACGTGCTCCACCATACACCGGGTTAGTAGCGTTTACCAGCCATTCTATTTCTTCAGCAGTCTGGTGAGCCCAGTCGATGCCCAGGTCATTTTCTGTTGGTTTGTGCTCTATAACGTAGTCAGGGTCTTCCAATTTCAGGAAATCTCTTGGCGCTTGCCCGACCTTATCTATGATTTTATCTAATTGTTCGACTGCGAAAGTACCAAGTCTCAAACAATGAAAGCCATAATTTTCTCCTGGCATCATTTTCATTTTCTCCTGAAAAAGTATGGGACCTTTGTCTATTTCATCGCTCATTAAATGAACCGTAAGCCCTCCATCACTTTCTCTGTTTTTGAATTGCCAGAATATGGGATCTGCCCCTGCATATTTCGGCAGTAGCCCAAAATGAAAATTAATAAAACCCTGAGGAGGTATGTTGAGTAATGAGGCTGGCACCTTCCAGGGGAATGTAAGCGCCCAGACGGCATCGGTGCCGTTGTCTTTAATGGCCTCTGCCAATTCAACTTCCCAGGTTGACCTCTCCAGCACCATGGGTGTTAGGCCCAAGTCAAGTGCTTCAAGGCGGGGCAATAAAAGCTTTTTTGCCTTTTTCACAATGGCAAGGCCTACAAGAACTCCCAGCTCGCTCAGCTTAACTATGCTGGGTATGGCCAAGGAGTCTGAATTACAGATAACGAAAACTTTCATTTATATAGCAAGGTAAGGGTTGACCCAGCATGAACTGACTTCATCTCGGGCTATGTTGAGGGTTTCGTCTTCATCAAGGTCTATGGTTTGACTATCAATATTATCTGAACGCAAGACATTGTCCTTTTCAAATACATGCTTTACGATGCCAATGGGAACTTTTAGTTTTGGGAAACTCCCAGAAGCATGTACTTTATGTTCGTCAGTTTCTGCCAGTGCTTCCGCAACTACGTCCTTATCAAGCTCTCCATTTCCTTTAATAATGGCCTGAGCCACAGCTATGCCTGTAGACGCTCCAAGGTCTGTAAACACATTCTTAAATTGAGGATCTTCCCCAGCCTGATCAAGCTGGTAATGACTAGAATAAACAGAAACTCCTGAAAGGTCTGCCTCCCCTGGTTCTAGTAAAAAGGGCATTCCTAAAAGCTTGGTGTTTTCATGTAGTCCTCTCTTTTTGAATTCTTCCAGGAAGATAGTGGCCTCTTCACCACATAGCAATGAGAAGATGTAGTCCTGCCCTTCAAAATCCACTTGATCAAAGGATTCTATAATCGGAGACAACTGCCCTGGCTCTGTCATGGGCATCAATTTGAAAGTAAGGTCTCCCTCGGGGTTGGCAGCTGCTGCTCCTTGTTGAATGGCAGGGAGAAAAGAATAACCAGAATCATACATCGATGAAAATACCATCCCTTTGTTGCCAAGATTTTTACCTGCGTAATAGCCCAGACACCAGTTTTGCTGCCAAAGGTGGATGGAATTGACAAATACATGCTCATTGTATCCCTGGGTAGGAATCAGGTGTTCTCCCAAACCACAGACGACAAAAGGCACCTTATTTTTCTGGAATCTGTCAAAACTGTGCTGAAGGCCGTACCGGGTGGCAATACCTGTAATCACATCCACATCGTGAAAGCCAAAAAACTGGTCCAGCGCCCTATCAATATCTTTAGGACTTCCGGTACCAATCATCTCTGTGAGTACTTCTAGCTCATAATTGGTCCCTTCAAGGACCTCAGATGAGGCTTTTTTAAAGGCCCTCAAAAACTGCTTACTCATGGGTCTTATAGAGGATGTGGGAAGTAAAATCCCAACGGAAACTGTATGCATTGTATAATTGTGTTTTAAGCTCGTTATTAAAGATAATCTTCTGGTCTGACTCTTTTACAATTCAGCCCATTGCCTTACCAGGTTGCTGTAGATTTGTTGTAAGGTGAGTTGTTCGTTAGCCATACCGCTTTCACCTATTGCTGCAGTTGCCTGACTTAGGCGGTACAGCATATCGCGCTGTGCTGCATCACGTACCGCACATTGCATCCAGGTGATGGCGGCCAGTCTGGTACCACTCGTCACTGGCATTACCTGATGCAGCTTAGTGGTTGGGTAAATAATGGCATCACCCGGAGGTAATTTATACAATTGCTCACCGGTCTCAGTGAGTACCAGCAGCTCTCCACCTTCATAGGTCTCAGGCTCTGAAAGGAAAAGGGTCATTCCCACATCTGTTCTGATGGTAAACTGTGTCCCCATGAGAGGACTATCTACATGCATGCCATAATTCATGCCTTCCTGGTATTTGCTGATCAGTGGCGGCAACATGGCTTTTGGCATTATAGCCGACTGCAATTGCGGATTTCTCGACATGGCCTGCATGATCACATTGGCTGCTTGCTGACCGTGTATGTTGTCTTCTGCCCTGATCTGGAGGTTTTGCTTTACCTGACTTGCAGCATCTTTTGCTGTTAGCTTGCCATCCTGAAACTGAGCCTGTTCAGCAATCTGTTGAATCAATGATAGTTCTTCAGCCGTGAGCAACTGAGGTATATGCAGGTAACTGGGTTGGTTGAGTTCCATTGGTTAGTGCCCTTCCAAGTGTGTCAGCTCTTAGGTTCCGCACACCTTAAATGAAATGTGAATTGTGATGAAATCGCCTGAAACAACCAAATATCCATCATTTGGGTAGGTGGTTTTCAAACTGGTCACTATTATAGTTCTTTTTAAATACTTATGGTAAACATTTTCAATAGACTTGTAAATGCTCCACTCTTGTATAAAATTACCGGCTACTATAAGTATACTCACCATTGTTTGGGCCATTGTAAGAAAATGGCTTATTTGTTTCTGAAAAACATGACTTTCAAATGCTGCTTGCATGGCCGAATGTCGTTGTATTTCTTCCAATGAATAAGAATGAAGCGAGTCAGTAATAAGACAGTGCCGGGAGTCTTAAATCCACCGGCAATGTCTACAACAGAGACAAGCGCAATTCGATGTCGGATTTATTTTTTCAAAAACCTTGACCTATTGAACCTAAAAGATGACTGAACAATTATCTGCCCGGGATTGCTTTGATATCGGGTATTCAGCTTTTCATAAAAATAATTTAGAAGAGGCCAAAAGGTACTTTCATGAAGCTATTGAAAAAGACCCCGAAGCCCACGAGGCTATGAATCAATTGGGAATTGTTGCCCTACATGAAAGCAACAATGATCAGGCTATTGAGTGGTGGTTAAAGTCTTTAGCCATTGAGGAGAGCGCTGAGACGCTGTCTAATCTTGGTTTTTATTATTCACAACAAGAGCAACTGGATAAAGCCAAACCTTATATAAAAAGAGCCTGTCAATCAGACCCAAGCAGAATGGATGCGATGATTCAGTGGGCTTATATTGAATCGACAGAGGGAAACTTCAGTAAGGCTGAGGAATTGCTACAACCTTTACTGTCACATGAGGTAGCCATGGAGCAGGCACATCTCATGCTGGCTCAGGTTAAATCAGAACAAAAACTCTTTACTCAGGCAATCGAGGTTTTAGAAGAACTGGTTGAAAAAGATCCTGAGTCTGATGAAGCACTTCTTAAACTGGCCAAAACACATTGGACTGCCGGTCAGCATGCGGCTTCAGCCCAGTATTATCGCATGTTATTAAAGCGTTTGCCTTTGCATATAGATATCATCAAAGAGTACGGTACCTTACTCCGCGATCATATCGACACAAAGAAGAGCATTGAGTTGTTTCAAGTCAATTTGACCTGGGCAGGCAATGATTGGGAACTCCATTTTCATCTTGCCCTGGCACTGGAAAAGGACAATCAACCTGAGTTAGCACGGCAATCTTACATGAATGCTCTGGAGCTTAACCCCACCGAAAATATACTGAGGCAAAAAGTGGCCTGGTTTAATGCAAAATTAGCCAACAAGTAATAAATGGATAGTACATCTGATTTCTAAAAACCAGACCTAACATAACAAAACACTAAACCGAATGTCCGGATCAAAAGGAAAAGAGCTGATAGCCAAGGCAAAAGACCTGCAGCTCAAAGGTGACCAGCAAACTGCTGAGATTTATCTGAAACAAGCGTTGGAACATGAAGACAGCCAGCTGGTAGCCCATGAGACACTAGGGGCTTTATACATGAATAAAGGTGATGTATATCAGGCAGTGTCACACTGGGAAAAAGCACTGGCCATAGATGATAGCAATTTTGAGAGCCTCTGCAACCTGGGCTACATGCTGGCTCAGATGCAGCGAACAACAGAGGCCTTATCGTACCTCGAAAAAGCCAATGCACTACAGCCGCAACGAGATGACGTGGCCATGCAAATGGCTCAAATACAATGCTCTTTGGGTCAATTTGAAAATGCAGAAAGTCTACTGAAGTCTTTTATAGATAAAAGAACAGACAACGAGAATGTGCACCTACTGATGGCACAGGCAAAAGCCATGCAATCAGATATTGAAGGGGCAGAGCAAAGCCTGCTCAATTTGTTGAAGATCAAACCAAATTTGCCTGAAGCGCTGATCAACCTGGGACAATTGGCTGAGGGAATCGGAGATATGACCAAGGCTGCCGGGCATTATGAGCAGGCAGTAACCAAGGTGCCCTATCATTTTCAGGCCAAGCTGGAGTATGGTCGTTTTCTTAGCAACCTGGGCAAACTGGAAGAGGGGCTAGAGCACCTGATAAGCGCGGCTAAGATTCAGCCTGGTGACTGGGGTATTCATGTACACCTGGGAAACCTCTACCAGGAAATGGGAGAGTTTGACAAGGCGATCAAATCATATAAGAAGTCGCTTTCTATCAACCCCAATGATTTGGGAGTAAGGCAGAACCTGAGCCGGGTGCTTTCCAGATTTGTTCCACCCTGGCACTTGAAGATGCTGGCAGACCATGAACGGAATGAGGCTTTTGTGCAGGCCATCAACAAAGCAGTAAAGGAAGATTCAGTGGTACTGGACATTGGTACCGGTTCTGGCATACTCTCAATGATGGCCGCCAGGGCAGGCGCCAAAAAGGTATATACATGCGAGCAATCTACCTACATAGCCGATGCTGCTAAGGAAAACATCAAGAAGAATGGTTACAAATCGCAGATTAAGCTTTATGCTAAAAAATCTACCTCTTTGGGTGATAATGAGCTGGCCGAAAAGCCTAACATAATAGTAGCCGAAATCTTTGATGCTGGCTTATTGGGTGAACATGCTGTTCCCTCATTCAGACATGCTTTAAGTCAACTCTGTGAACCCAATACTCAGGTCATTCCCAAATCGGCCAATGTAAAAGGAAAATTGATCCATGCAGAAAGATCGGCCTCAGTCAACCCTATGGGAAATATTTCTGGTCTGGACCTTTCTGCTTTCGATCAATTCAGGATACCGGATGAATATGTGACTCAAAACCTGTCTGAAATTACCCATGAGTTTTGCTCTGATGAGTTTGATCTGATGTCAGTTGATTTCACTAAACCATGGGAACCATTCGCCCCTGGCCAATACAAGTGGTATGAACTGAAAGTAGCCGTCAAAAGTGACAAGCCCGTTCATGGAGTAGCCTTCTGGTTCAATCTGCAGTTGGATGATGAAATAGAACTTAGTAGTGCCCCAGGTAGGCTTGATAATCACTGGGGTCAGGCATTGGCCTTTTTTCAGGCTCCTCTTAATGCCAAGCCAGGCAATACAATCAAACTTCCTGTTTGCTTCCACGACATTAAAATATGGTTTGGACAACCTGAAATCATTTAACACCTAATAAAGATGCAAGAACAATTACCATTCATCCCTCCCGTACTACAACATTACATGGATGCCTGTTGGACAGAGGGATATTTCAGTCCTGAAGAAGTAGCCGTTATCTCCGGCATATTTGATGCAAAGGACAAAAAGAATGCTGAGGTTTCAGATCAGGGTGAAATCAGGCCGGATTTAAGAAAATCGACCGTGGCTTTTCTGCAACCAGGTGAGAAAGAGTACAAAGACATCCTATTCAAGCTGGCAAATTTAGCCATGCAGATGAACCATCAACATTATCACTTTGATCTGATGGGATTTTATGAACCCATACAAATTGCTGAGTATGGTATTGATGATTTTTTTGAGTGGCATACCGATTTTAGTAATGGAGCTGCCTCAACCAGAAAACTGAGTTTGAGTGTTCAGCTCTCTGACCCTTCAGAGTATGAGGGTGGCGACTTACAATTTAAAATCAATACTGAAGAAATCAATGCCCCAAAAACTCCGGGTACCGTCATTGTCTTCCCATCTTTTGTGGCTCACAGGGTTACTCCTATTACTAAAGGTAAGCGAAGGTCTATGGTAGGTTGGGTAACCGGAACGCCATTTAGGTAAAAAAGAAAATGGTGTAACAAAAAAGCCATCCTGATTGTTCAGGATGGCTTTTTTACTGTAATCTAATGTCTTAAAGATCAAACTTGATGCCTTGTGCCAATGGCAGGTCTGCACCATAGTTGAGCGTATTGGTTTGTCTGCGCATATAAGCTTTCCAGGCGTCAGAGCCTGATTCGCGGCCGCCTCCGGTTTCTTTTTCTCCGCCAAAAGCTCCACCAATTTCAGCACCAGAGGTACCGATATTTACATTGGCAATACCACAGTCAGAACCAGCAGCACTGAGGAATTTGTGCGCCTCACGCATGTTGTTGGTCATGATGGCTGAAGAGAGCCCTTGAGTCACACCATTCTGAACATCGATGGCATCTTGCACTTCGCCTGAGTACTTGAGCAAGTACAGAATTGGAGCAAAAGTTTCTGCCTGTACAATCTGGAAGCTGTTATCTGCCTCAATAATACATGGCTTTACATAGCAGCCGCTTTCGTAGCCTTCGCCAGAAAGTACGCCTCCTTCTATTACTACATTGCCGCCTTCTTTCTGGGCTGCCTCTATGGCATTGTTGTAAGCGTCTACTGCCATGGTATCGATCAGTGGACCTACATGATTGCTTTCGTCCAGTGGATTACCAATCTGCAGCTGTGCATAAGCATCTACTACTGCATTTTTTACTTTGTCATAGATAGAGTCGTGAATGATGAGCCTGCGGGTAGAAGTACAGCGCTGGCCAGCAGTTCCTACTGCACCAAATACGGCTCCGATCACCGTCATTTTCAGGTCAGCATCCGGGGTTACAATGATGGCATTGTTACCACCCAGCTCCAGAATAGACTTGCCCAGTCTTTCGGCTACGGCACGGCCAACAATCTTACCCATGCGGATAGATCCGGTAGCAGAAACAAGCGGCACACGACTGTCGGACGTCATCCACTCACCTACTTTGTAGTCGCCATTGATCATGCAAGAAATGCCTTCAGGCAGGTCATTGTCTTTCAATACCTCAGCAATGATGTTTTGGCAAGCCACACCACAAAGAGGGGTTTTTTCCGAGGGTTTCCACATACAAACATCACCACAGGCCCAGGCCAGAGCGGTGTTCCAGGCCCAAACGGCTACCGGAAAGTTGAAGGCCGAAATGATGCCTACAATGCCCATTGGGTGCCACTGCTCTTGCATGTGGTGCTCAGGACGTTCTGATTTGATGGTGAGTCCGTGCAATTGACGAGACAGCCCTACTGCAAAGTCACAGATGTCTATCATCTCTTGTACTTCACCCAGGCCTTCCTGGTAAGACTTGCCCATTTCGTAAGAAACCAGCTTGCCCAGTTCATCTTTATAGGCTCTCAGTTTTTCACCAAACTGACGAACAATCTCACCACGCTTGGGAGCGGGTACATTGCGCCATGATTTAAATGCTGCCTGAGCACTGTCTATGATTTGATCATACTCTTCACGAGTAGTGGCCGTAACTGAGCCAATCAACTTGCCATCTACTGGCGAATAGGAAGGGATTAATGCTCCCGCTCCCATTGAGGAATTACCGGTTGAAGAGCCGTGATTCTCTGCTTTAACGCCTAGTTTCTGCAGTGCTGCCTCCAGGCCAAAATCTTGTTGCGTATTCATCAAATTCTATGCTTTTGGAAATCGAATGCATAGTTATGGAGATTTTCAGATAGGTCCAATCTTTTCACCATGCAAAGTGGAAGTAAAACGGTCCGACCGCTTTGAGCGGTCAGACCGATGTATTTTTCTTGCGTCAGACCGGGCAGGTCAGACCGTTGGTTTTTTCTAAGACATTTTCATGTCTAACCTGACTCTTCTAATTTCCTACTTTGTCACTTTTTGTTTGGGCAAAAAGTAACCAAAAAGCCCCGCCAAAATCACAAGTACCATTGGGCTTTTACCCGCTGACCAGCCCCTTTCCTGGGCCAACCCAATGGCACTTCGCGCAGATTTTGGCAAAGCCCGCCCGCCTGGACGCAGTAGACTTTCTATAATCTCAAAACTTGGTCAAAAGGTTCTGAAAGAGGTCGCAAAGGTGCGGTTGGGATCCAACATCAGCGTGACCATCGGCTGATAATGACTGTTTAGGGCAAATTTCCAATCCGATGGTTTTGATGTTGGTGCCTTTTTGTTTTGTTACCTTTATTTTGGGCAAGCAAAATAAAAGTAAGGCTGCCGGGTAAACAGTCAATGTAACGGCCTTAATAGGAGTTTTTCAGATAAGTCCAATCTTTTTCAGCCCTGAAACAAAACGGTCCGACCGCTTTGAGCGATCAGACCGATGTATTTTTCTTGCGTCTGACCTGTTCGGTCTGACACGGCTTTTATTTACCAGTTGATGCGGTAGTATTTTTTCTCGCCATCAGGGTATTTGCCCAGCACGTAAAAGTCATCGTCCTTGGTTTC
>Ga0316204_10004302_pt1 | contig 25795 bp, 15 predicted proteins | sample 6monrhotite_MG_2_FD_205661 | JGI IMG/M metagenome (GOLD analysis project Ga0316204, IMG submission 205661) | Microbial mat bacterial communities from mineral coupon in-situ incubated in ocean water Damariscotta River, Maine, United States -... | ecosystem: Environmental > Aquatic > Marine >...
CGCACATTCCATCGGGGCGCTGGAGCTAATCCTCCAAACAAGACGCCGGATATACTGACGCATCTGATTCTTTTTTTGCTAAACTAGCCTTGACAGCCGGGAGGAACCATATACTGTCACCTGATTTTAGAGCCCGATCCTTTCCTTTGGATCAGTTGGATTTTTGAATTGTTCTGTTGGTTTAAAGGTAGATAAGACAACTTTTAATTTTTAACGTAGATGAAGACTTTTCATATTAAGATAATATGTTTTTTCCCCAAATTTCATTAATTAAATCAAACATAGCCCGTTGCCGGTTTTTAATTTCTTCACGAGGAAAGCAATTTGTTTGAGTTGGTTTTACTTCTTTGACGCTCCATGCTTCAGGGATTTGGTTCTGATCCACACTATGAAGATCCCCTACGAGAAGTTCATTCCAGATAAAATTACTTTGTTTGTAGGTGCCTACTTTTTTATCATAAGTATCATTATTACTACTCTGGTTTTGACGGTCCTTTAATAGCAGTACAACTCCCAATAAATTTCTTTCATTTTGAAAAAGAGACTCTTGAAATAGACCGTCTTCTGAATACAGAATTTTATTCGCATCATTATAAGCTAGGATATGCTCTAAATGCATCCCGTATTTTTTTCGAGTAGATTTATTAAAGTGCTCCTCTAATTCGTATAAATCTCCTTTTGCGTATGATGGTTTATCAATCATATCAGCTAAATACCTATCGATACGCATCAATATATACTTGCTAAAATTTGTCCACTGATTACGAATGTTTTCAAAACGTCTGGATATAAACAAATCTTCAATTTTTAAAATCTCTCCCCGAGCAACAACTTCTTTTTCTTCCAATACTTTTAAAATTTCCTTATCAAAGACTTGATCAATATCATCACAAGATTTGTTGCGGATTGCTTGGTTTAACCTATAACTTAAACGTTGAAACATTGAACTATCATAAGCGCCCAGTAGGCGCAAAATCACATGAACTTGATCGAACCGTTGGGCAATTTTTCGGATTTTTTTAGTCTCATCTGGATCATTCAAGGTAATACCGGACATGATCAGCAAATATTGTTGGTTTTGATCTAAAAGTTTATTGAAAATTAGGTACTCTTCTTTGTAGGATGTCCTCAGTCTATGGTAAAGCAGAGCAAAATATTCTAGTTCCCCAACAATAAGCTCGTGTAAATGGTCTTCATTCTGGAATTCTTGAAAAAATGTTCTTATTTTTTTATTCCTATAAATCTCATAATGATAATTATTTTCAAATTTTTCATATTCAGATTCGCTATCAGCAAACTTTGCTCGAAAATAGGTTTGGAAAAAATGATCTAAGGTAATGGAGGATTCTGTACTGTTTTTAATTTCGGAGCCGTAATATAAATCTTGTAAAGTAGTCCATTTCTTGTTTGCATCTTCTTTCAACTCCTGGGAGAGATTGCCGATTAATTTCCCTTTCAAAATCTCGTAAGGTTTTAGCCCCAATCCACGATCATTCACCACTTCGAAGATCATAGCGACATTCTTTTGTTGTTCGATCTTAATTTCAACGATGGAAATCCGGTCCAAAATATAGGATATATAATATGTAAGCTTTTTGAGGTCATATGGTTGCCCTGAAATAATAGTCGGAAAATTCTTGTCAAAATAATTTGATATTGTTTTAAAATTTGCAGCTATTCTAGTTTGAGTTTCATCAATAGGCTTAAAGTCTTGCCCGTCAACAATACTTTTAAAAATCTCTTCCCGGTTCGGGTTATAGATTTTAAACCTGTTTGCAGCTCCAAAATCATCTTTTTCAAAAATTAAATTCTCAAGAGTTGCGCTGGCAAAAGTTTGTCCTTTTAAAGCAACATCTTCCTCGACTCGCCGTAACATCAAACAAATTTTAATTAAAATTAGGAGCAAAGTAGTTAAGCGTTGCTGTCCATCGACAATAGAAATTGCACTAGAAGAAGAATGTGTTAAAAAGGTGTTTAAATAATAGGGCTCAAAAGATTCAAGTACTGCTTTTTGGATTTCCTGAGGAGAGTTTTTTGTACGATTATGTAGCAAAAATCGCAATTCAATATCATTGAGTAGTGTTTCTACGTTTTCCTGCGTCCATTTATATTCTCTCTGATATATATCAATAAAAAAAGCCTTGCTTCGAGAAAATACGGCCCTGATAGATTGGTCTTGCGGAGTAATAACGCTTTTGACAGTAGTTTCAGTCATTTTTTCCTTTAATAGGGTAACTCAGTAAAATATTATTGGGATCAAAACTATAGTGGACCCATTGTCCAGACACAATTCTCTTCTTTTGAAGATAGAACGGATCAGACTGTCCCCACCCTGCGGTCAGCCGGATCAGCAGGGTCTCCCAAAGCCTGTGATTCAGGCTTTGGGAGCAAGTGCCGCAGACCTTACTGGAATACGTTGATCCCGGCGTCGTCGTCGTCGACGTTGAAAACCCGCAAGTCGGCAGGGTCTAACCCGTTGTAATTGACGTCTTCACTGACCGATTTGGCCAATTGGATGATCGTCAATTGGTCGCCATCATCAAACTGATCATTTTGACCTTTCAGCGTCACCACCTGGAACTTGTTCCAATTGGTTGGGTCAAACACCAAGCTGGCGGTTGAAACCGTGATTTCGCCGATGTTGCTGCTGGTGACACCTAACGTGACGTTGCTTGTTGGTTGTGAAGTCAGCTTGACCATGAAGCTGGCTGTGGTCCCGGACTCTGACGTATTCGAAGTCAAGGCGGTGACAACGAGCTCGGCTTTGTCGTTATCTAGGTTCTTAAACTTCACAGCCCCAGGCTGCAAACCTTGATACTTTTTGTCTTCACTCACCGCTGCCGCCGTCACGATGGAAACCGCCTTGTCTCCATCAATGACTGGGTCATCGACGCCTTTCAAATGGATGGTTTGGAAGGCATTCCAATTTTCAGGAGTAAACTCGATTTTCTCCGGGCTCAGGGTCACTTCTTTGGTATCGCTGCTACTCACTGTTAACGTGACGTTTGCAACAGGCTTACTGGCCAGACGGAGGCCAAAGTTTGCTTTTTGACCAAATTCATCGGTGTCACCTGACAAGTTCCGAACCACAATATCAGCGGTGTCGTTGTCGATGTTGGTCAGTTTTAAGGTTTTTCCCTTCAAACCTTGATAATCGGCGTCTTTACTGGTGGACTCCGAAAGAACAATAGAAACCTCTTGGTCCCCGTCGTCTTCGGTGTCGTCAACACCGGTTAAAGTGAGGGTCTGGGCGGTTTGCCAGTTTTTTGGGGTGAAGGTCAGGCTCTTTTTTGAGACCGTCACTTCGGTGGTGTCGCTACTCTCTACCGAGAAGGAAACCGAGGCCTTGGGCTGAGACTTCAACTGGATCGAAAACGAAGACTGAACCCCAAGTTCCGAGGTTTGCCCCGAAATGTTGGTGACCACTAAACCAGATTGATCATCATCTTGATTGACGACCACAACAGACTTAGGTTTCAGCTTGTTGTACGATCGATCTTTGCTGTTCGCACTCCCCAAAACAACGGTTACTTTTTGGTCACCGTCTATCTTGCGGTCATCAACGCCATTGACTTGAATCGTTTGGGCTTTATCCCAATTGGCTGGAGTGAAGACGATGCTTTTTTGGGCAACTTTGACCTCTGCGGTGTTGCTACTGTTCAGCTTGATGGAAACGTTGGCTTTAGGCTTGCTGGCGAGTGCGACGGAAAAGTCTGCTTGCGACCCGTTTTCCATGGTTGCCAAGCTCGCTTGGGAGACCAGGACAGCGGCAACATCATCATCAATGTTCTTCACCTTGATCACCGCATTTTTCTGCGCTTGGTAGTCCTTATCGGCACTTTCCAAATTGGCCAAGGTGATGGTGGTGGTTTTATTCCCATCAATATCATGGTCATCAACACCGGTCACTGTAACAATTTGAGGCTGATTCCAGTTTTTGCTGGTTAAAGTGATTTGGCCCGTGGAGAGGGTGTTTTCTTTGGTGTCCCCGCTCTTTAAGTTCAAGACCACATCGGCTGTTGGGATGGTTGAAAGGCTCACCGAAAATGTAGCGACTTGGCCATTTTCTTTGGTGTCCCCACTGATATTGGTGACAATCAAAGCCGACTTATCATCGTCTTCGTTCACCACAGCCAGGGCAGCTAATGTTTGGCCCTCATAGTTTTTGTCTGTACTCTGTACATTGGCAAAGGCGACCTCTGTCTTTTGATCACCATCTTGTTTGTGGTCATCAACCCCGGTGACGGTGACGGTCTGAAACAGGGACCAGTTTTTGTCGGTAAAAACCAGCTCCTTGGCTGAAACCGTCACTTCCGCGGTGTTTTTGCTGTCCAAGCTGATTTTTACATCAGCCGAAGGCTTCGAACCGAGCTTCACCCGAAAGTCTGAGGTGGTGCCACGTTCGTTGGTGTTGCCTCTGATTTGGGTGACGATCACTTGGTTGCGGTCGTCGTCTAAGTTGATCAAGTCCACATCGTCTGGCTTCAAGCCTTGGTAACCTTTATCTGCGCTGGTCGCCTTGGTGATCAGGATTTTCAGGGCTTGGTTTTGGTCGTGTTCATCGTCGTCCACACCGGTCACCGTGACAACCTGGGGTTTATTCCAATTTGTGGCGGTAAACACCAATTCTTTGGCTGAGACGGTTGCTTCGGTCAAGTCGCTGCTAGAGACCCCAAGGGTGACATCTTGCACTGGACTGGTTGTCAGGCGGACCGAAAATTGAGCGGTCCCGCCACTTTCTGTGGTGTCCTGTGTGATGAACGTCCCGATGAACCCTGATTTATCATTGTCGATGTTAGTGACTTCAAGGGCCTTTATTTTTAGGTTGTTATAGGTCTCATCTTGGCTGACCATTTTCTCAAAAATGACCTGAACTTTTTTGTCCCCGTCATCGACGTTGTCATCGACGCCGGTCAAGGTCACCACCTGGGGTTTATTCCAGTTATCGGCGGTGAAGGTGACGATGGTGGGGGAAATTTTGAATTCTTTGGTGTCGCTGCTTTTGATGGTCAAGGTGACTTTCTTCAGCGGCATGTAAGGCAGCTGCACCGAAAAGCTAGAGGTGCCGCCGTCCTCGCTGGTTGGCCCACTGACCTGAGTGGTTTCCAAGCTAGCGGGCCGTTCGTTGTCTAGGTTGGTGACAATCACATCCTTCGGGTTTAACTTGGCGTAATTTTTATCTGTGCTGTTCGCTTCGCCTAAACGAATGATGACACTTTTGGCCCCGTCAGCCAAAAAGTCATCCACCCCTTTGAGCGTAACGATTTGTTCTTTATCCCAGTTTTTTGGTGTGAAAACCAATTCTTTTTGCGCTGGGAGAACTTCCTTGAGGTCGCTGCTGTCCACCTTGATCTTCACGGGGCTAGAGGGCTGGGCTGTCAGTCGTACATGAAACTCCGCCGATTCGCCGTCCTCGCTTGTGTCCTGGTTGACTGTAGAAATCAAAAAGCCAGAGGTGTCATCATCCTGATTGGTTAAGGTGATATCTGGTGTGTCCATACCCGTGTAGGCTTCGTCTTCACTGATGGCGGGGTGCAGTTTGATGGTCACCTTTTGGTCGCCGTCATCTCGAAAATCATCAACACCGGTGGCGGTGATCGTGAGGGGTGTTTTCCAATTTTCAGGGGTAAAAACCAACTGAGCCGGGGAAACCGTCATTTCCGAGGTGTCCAGGCTTTCTACATTGATGGTCACGGTCTTGATCGGCTGGGTAACCAGGGTCACCTTAAAGGAATGTTTTCCACCTCCTTCTGTGGTGAAACCCGAGGAAACCGGCTCAGCGATCAAAATAGGTGCCGCATTTTCTCGGTGCGAGGCGGATTTATCCTTAAAGTTCTGTTGCACCCAGGTGCCTTTTTCTAGGTAATAAAGGTTTGAAACGACTTTGTAGTTCCCTGAGGGTAAGCCTGGATCAAACTCAGTCATTTGAATCCGTTGGACTTTTTGCCCTTCCTCTAACTTAAATTCCTCCTGCATGGAGTATAAAGCGTTTCCGTTGGGGTGGACGATGGTGCTTTCAAGCTTAAACTGCCCTTTCTTGATCCCTTGGATGGGGATGGTCAGATCAGCCATTTTTTGGGCCTTTTTGATCTGAATACCGACATCAACAATATACCCGGCATCTCCAGAACCGCCATCGATCAATAGCTGACCACCGCTGACCCGCAAGGACCAATTGATGGTCCCGGTTTTGGATGAATCTTGAATCAACAACCGGATCGTATTGGCTCCGACTTTGATGATCTTTGGGTCAAGGGTGAACACATTTGAGTTCCAAGTGTTATTGGTTCCTGACAAAGTGCCCACCCGCTGTTCATTGACAAACACTACGGTAGACTCGCCGCGCTCCTCATCAACATCATAAGCCATGATGGACAAAACCGCTGACTGTTTCGGAAGTTGTTTGACCTGGATATCAAACACGCCGGCACCGTCTTTTGGGTGTTTCCTGGCTAATAACTGGTTGAGAGACCCGCCTGTAACCGCAAAAAAGGTGTGACCTGTTGGTTTGGTGCTTTCCTGTTTTTGGGCTGCCTGAACGGCTTTCTTCTTTTTTACAGCAGCCTGTGCTTGCACCGAAAGTCCACTAAACACCAAGGCGAAGGTGAGTGTTAAGGTGAGCCACTGAATCAGTTTTTTCATGGTGATCATCTCTCAAGATATTTTGGTACAAGCTTTACCGGACCAAGGGTCACAAAATTTGGAAGCTGGGGCTGCAGTTTTGGTGGTCCCTGGGGGACTGGACCAAAACATTCATAGCTGCCCGCTAGGGTTCCAATGAAATTAAAAAATTGTCCTTATAAATAGAATAAAGTAGCCCTCATTGTCCAGACACACTTCCTTGCTGTTTATCACAGCCCAAGGATGTTTTTGGGCGCTGGGCCTTGGGGCGGGTTTTGCTGAGGTGATGTTCGTTTTGTAATTTAAAGGGGAGGGGTAGAAGTCAGGCGTTTGTTTACCTCTTTGTTTCAGGTCTCAAGATTCGATTGAACTGCACTGGTCCCATGGCTGCCTCTGGTTTGGCTGCGGAATGTAGCGAGGTCAATGGATTTCGCCTGAGTGTATGGCATCTGGAAAAAGCTAGGGCTGTAGACAGGTAGGCAGCGGTGCGAGGCAATGGAACCTTGGACAAAACGGCGTTAAAAACCACCGTTTTTCGAGTTCCAAGGCCGGGCTAATCGTGGCGACTGGAAGCTCTCTTACCTGGAGAAGTTTGAAAACTGTCCGGGTTGACCCCCAAGCAGCCTCAACCATCCCCGTTGGGTGATGAGAGAGAGGCTGGTTGGTTTTTGGGTGGGTTTAGAACTTCTTTTTGAAGTAGGTGACCCCTAAAGCCTGATCGTCTTCGGTTGCGTCTGGGGTTTCTGTTTTTTTCCGTAGGAACATCCAGTCTTCAGGATCGTTTTGGAAGGCTACCCAAATCAACTGGCCGAAGAAAAGCCGGGCTGCGGCTCGGTCTTCTTTGCAAGCGCCGAAGATCGCTTGGTAAGGGGTGTTGGTCCAGTCGTCGCCTGGGATATAGCTGGCGGCAACCTTCTGCTCACCGACAGGGAAGTCTGTGATGTTTTTTTTCAAAGCGTCCATGATGGCGTTGAACTCTTCGTCCGTCAGGTTCGCTTTGTATGCGTCATAGCTGGCACGGTGCCGCAGACGAGTGATGGCTTTTTTAGGGCTTTTGATGCTGTAAATGGTCATCTGAAATATCCAGTTGGATGTGATAGCCTTGATCTTCGTTTTGCCCCCAATGGGCACCAGAGATCAGGGTGAATTTTGGTTTGTTGATCATGCTGTTTGCCGCTGACGCCCCATGGTTCTGATCTGGCTCTCTTTGGCCAAGTTGGCTGGGCTAGTGTCCAAGAACAATATGCACATCACCTTTGCTTGGTTCCTGTCACCTGGAGGCTCTTTTCAGGTCAATCCTTTGAGGTCCACAGAAGTAACATTCGGTTGCGACAGGTCCAATGATGGGTGTGCCTTGAATCAGAGGGGGGCAGAGCTGAAAAAGGGCCAATGCTGATTTTCCCTTGTGATATCTCAGGAAGGGGTAAAAGCGCAAGCCCATATCACCGGAACCTTGAATTCTAAGGACCTTGGGGTGATTTACTTGGTGGCGCTGTTGGCGTTGGTTTTTAATGGATTCGGGGCGAATCTAGACGAGCGGCCCAAGAGGGCACCCGAATAGAGCGCCCTGAGCTCACACAAACCTGCCTGCGATGGCTACGCCGCAGTGTTTGCAAAGTCCACCGGTATCCAGGTGGTTTTCGGAGATTTCGTACCAGTCCCGCACGATCACAGGTTCGCTGCAACTGGGGCAAAAGGTGGTGTCCCCTTCGGTGTGGTAGAGATTGCCGGTGTAGACATGGTGCAGCCCGGCGGCCAAGGCCGTTTTGCGGGCATCAGTGACCGTTTTTAAACTGGTTTGGCGGTGGTCCTTCATCAAATAGTCGGGGTGAAAGGCGGTGAAGTGCAGGGGCACGCCGGGGCCTAGTTCCTCGGCGATCCATTGGGACATTTCTTCCACTTCTCTTTGAGAGTCGTTTTCTCCTTCGATCAATAAACAGGTCACCTCCAACCAAACGTCGGTTTCCTTAGCAAGGTACAACAAGGTCTCTTTGACTGGTTCTACGTGGCCTTTGCAGATCCGCTGGTAGAAAGGCTCGCTGAAGGATTTGAGGTCGATGTTTACCCCGTCCACTTGGGAAAAAAGCTCCATCCTTGGGGCTTTATTGACGTATCCCGCACTGACCATGACCACATTTAACCCCGCTTCTTTACAGGCCTGAGCGACATCAACCGCAAACTCAAGGTAGATCACCGGGTCGTTGTATGTCATCGCTACCGAGGTGGCCCCGGCGTTTTTAGCGGCGGCGGCGATATCGGCGGGGTCGGTGGAAATAGCGAAGTTGTCCCATTGTTCTTTTTTGCTGATCCCCCAGTTCTGGCAATACTTACACCCCAGGTTGCAGCCGGTGGTCCCGAATGAGTATACCCCTGAGCCAGGGTAAAAATGGTGCAGCGGTTTTTTTTCGATGGGGTCTAGCTGGAATCCGCTAGCGGTGCCGTAGGAGTTGAGGTACATCACCCCGGCCTGATTCTCCCGGTTTTGGCAAAATCCCTGTTCAGTGGGTTTGATGGTACACAGTTGTGGGCACAGTTGGCAGCGGATGGTTTGCCCCTCTAAGGACTGGAAGTATCGGGCTTTTTTCATCATTGTCATTTACCTCCTGAAGTACAGTATACCCCAGGATTTGGTTAAAAATACAGAAGGAATCAACGAAACCAATTAATTCAACTCAATTCAATTCAAATCAGCACTACGCCGGGATCACCAGCAACAAATTCACCAATCAAAGCAGCGTCCACAATGCCCGACTGGTTCAAAGCGACGACCAGAGCAACCGCTTGGTCTTCAGGCAAAGCAAACATCAACCCACCAGAGGTTTGCGGGTCAAACAACAGGTTTTGTTGGGTCGAACTTAAATCTTTTTTCCACTGTAACCAAGGTTCGCATAATGCCCGGTTGTCTTTGTTGCTGCCTGTGGTGACCCCTTTTTTATACATTTCTAAGGCCCCTGCGTAAATTGGCAGCTGATCAAAGTTTAAATGCAAGCTCAACCCTGCCCCACGGGCCATTTCCAAACCATGACCACAAAGCCCAAAGCCAGTGACGTCGGTGGCGCTGTGGATTGTGAAGTTAGAGGCAACCTGTTTGGCCTTTTGGTTCAACATCACCATCGAAGGAACCACCTGTTCCAACAAGGTTTCATAGCTGTATTTGTCAGCCCGTACGGCGTTGAGCAGCACCCCGGACCCGATGGGTTTTGTGATGACCAGTCGGTCGCCAGGGCGAGCTGTGCAGTTTTTCCAGATACGGTCAGGGGACACTTGACCGGTCACCGAGAGGCCGTATTTGGGTTCATCGTCTTCCACCGAGTGCCCGCCGATAGTCACCGCTCCAGACTCTTTGACTTTGTCCGAGCCCCCTCTGAGGATCTCTTTCAAAACCCCTAAATCTAGCTTCTTTGCAGGAAACATCACCAAGTTCAACGCCGTCAAAGGCTCTCCGCCCATGGCCCAAATATCAGACAGGCTGTTGGCAGCGGCGATTTGTCCGAAGACGTAGGGATCGTCCACAGCGGGGGTGATGAAGTCCACGGTGGTCACCAAAGCCAGATGGTCATTCATTAGATACACCCCAGCATCGTCGGAAGTGGAACTGCCGACCAATACTTGGGGATGATCATCGAGCCCCAGCCCGGAAAGCACCTCCGACAGACCTGTCGGACCCAATTTAGCGGCTCAGCCGCAAGTTTTGGCGAGGTGGGTCAGCCTTTGTTTTCGGCTAAATATTGAAAGCATGTTTCCTTTGTTGTCTGGTTTGTGGGCTTAAGATACCATGGGACTTTGAAAACGGCAATCGACTTAGGGTGGCTCTCCCTTAAGTTTTGAGACGATAGGCAGGAGAACAGGCAATGAACAAACCCATTTCACTGGGCCATGGGGTCCATTTGATCGAGCTATCAGAGCGCAAGGGCCGTCATCCCATCAGTGGTTACTTGATCACAGGGGAAAAGAATTGGATTGTTGAAACCGGACCTTCTTCTTGTACCGAGAAGATTTTAGATTCAATCCAACAGCTAGGCTTGGTCCCAGAGGATATCGAAGGGATCATCGTGACCCATGTTCACCTCGACCACTCCGGGGCAGTGGGCCTGCTCGCCCAAAGCTGCACCAACGCCAAAATTTATGTCCACCCTCGGGGTGCCAAACACATCATCAATCCCGCCCAGTTGGAACAGGGGGCGAGGGCTGTTTATGGGGAGTCCTTCGACCGGTTGTTTGCCCCGGTGTTACCGGTGGACCAGGGGCGGGTGATTTCGACTCCTGACAGGTTTGAACTAGAAATTTCCCCTGGCCGAAACTTGGTGTTTTTTGATGCGCCGGGCCATTGCCTGCACCACAGTTATATTTGGGATGACGAATCGAAAGGGATATTTTCCGGGGATGCAGCGGGGATGTTTTACGCAGAGTTGGACGCTGTCCACGGGGTCCAGCTGGTTTTACCGGCGACCACCCCGGTCCAGTTTGATCCAGCGGCCATGAAGCGAACCATCGAAGGGATGAAAGGGTTAAACCCTGGGAAATTATACTTCACCCATTTCGGAGCCCAGGAACCGGCAGGCCTGTTACTGGATCAGGTTTCAGGTTGGATTGATTTGTACGCCGTCGAAGCCGCCGCACTCTACCGGTCTACCCGAGAGGTGGAGCCTGTGGCTGCCTTTTTGGTCCAGTCGGTGATCCAGTGGCTAGCTACACAAGGGGTCACCGATCAATCGACGGTGGCGGGGCTGGAGTTTGACTGCCAGCTCAACGCCCAAGGGGTTGCGGCCTACGTGGCGTACCAAGAAAAAAAATCAGCCTCGGCCTAGCTCCTCAGAGCGGCTTTTGGCGGCTTTGATCCCCTTGATCAAACCGGCCATGATACCTTCGTTGTCGAAGGTGTTGAGCGCCGCTTCGGTGGTCCCGCCTTTACTGGTGACTTGGATACGCAAGTCTCGGGCTTCTTCAGAACTGCCGTCTAGCAGTGCCGCTGCGCCGTAGAGGGTCTGTGTGACCATATCTCGGGCGTCTTTGGGGCCAAACCCAAACTCCAGGGCCGCTTCGATCATCGCCTCAGCGAGGTAAAAAACGTAGGCAGGCCCAGAACCAGAAATAGCGGTTGCAGAGTCGATCATCGCCTCGTTGGGGGTCTCGATCGCTTTGCCCATGCCGCCTAAAACCACCTGAGCGACAGCGGAGTCGGTCGGCTTGACTTTCGAGTTCCCACAATAGGCGGTCATCCCCATTTGGATCGCCGAGGGAGTGTTGGGCATCGCTCGGATGATCATTGAATTGGGTAGGTACGACTCAAGCTGCTTGATGGTGATCCCAGCCATGATCGAAATCACTAAGGAATCTTCGTTCACATGGGGGGCTAATGCCTGGAGAACCAAAGGAGAATCCTGAGGTTTGACCGCCAGGATCACGAGCTCTTGGTGTTCGGTGATGTCCCTGAACTCCTTGAGGATAGCAACCCCTTTCCCTTCCATTTCAAGAGTTTGTCTGTTCTCACGACGCTCTAAAATATGCAGGGTATCACGGGTGAAAATCTGTTTCTCTAACAAGGCGGTGGCAATAGCAGAACCCATATTTCCGCAACCGATAACCAAGGCTTTTTTCATGATATTCTACCCGTTTTTTTGTTCAAATTGGATCATAAACTGGGCCAACGCTTCCACGCCCGCCATCGGCATTGCATTATAGATAGAGGCTCTTGCTCCGCCCACAGACCGGTGTCCTTTCAAGGCGTATAAGCCTTGTTCTAAGGCGGAGGACAAAAACGTCTTGAGCAGGTCTGGGTCGCTCAGGTTAAAACAAACGTTCATCATAGAGCGAGACTCAGGGGTTGCGACCGATTGATAGAATGCAGAATCATCCAACACTTGGTACAAACGATTTGCCTTTTTCCGGTTCTGCACTTCCAAAGCGTCCACCCCACCTTGGTCCAAAATCCACTTCAACACCAGATTCATTGCATACACCGCAAAGGTATTGATGGTGTTGGCCATGGAGTGGTTGTCCGCAGAAACTTGGAAGTCCAACAGTTTTGGGCAATTTTTTGGGGCATGGCCGAGTAGATCTTTTTGGATCAACAACAAAGCCAAACCACTGGGTCCTAAGTTTTTCTGGGCTCCTGCGTAGACCGCACCAAACTTTGAATAATCCAAAGGCCGAGAAAAAATCTCGCTGGTTAAGTCCGCCACCAAAGGGACGTCACCGGTATCCGGGAATTCTTGGTATTGGGTGCCAAACAGGGTGTTGTTCCCGGTCACATGGACATAGCTTGCTTGTGGGTCAAACATCTCCTGGCTTAAGCTGGGGATCGAAGCGAAGTTGTTTGCCGCACCGGTGGCAACCACCTCGATCTCCCCAAACTTTGCCGCCTCTTTGGCGGCTATCTTGGCAAAGTTCCCGGTTTCCACGTACTGAGCCTTGCCTTTGGGTCCAAGGCCCATCAAATTTAAGGGGATCGCCGAAAACAACATCTGCGCCCCGCCGTGGATGTACAGCACTTCATGCGTGTCCGGCAATTGGGCAATCTGGCGGATCAAGCTGTCTGTTTCGGCGAGCAGAGCTTCGAATTCTGGGGAGCGGTGGCTGATCTCGATCACCGAGACCCCCATTCCCTGGAAGTCCAATAGATCGTTTTGGATCTGTTGCATCACCGGCGGTGGCAACATCGCCGGGCCAGCGGCAAAATTATAAACAGGAGATTTCATGTCAGTGGACCGAAAAAAAACGTTAAACCGGGATATGGTCAGAGTTTTGGTAGAACTCTAACCCTTTGAATTTCTGCTTGGCATATTCCAAATCCCAATCAGAATTACACAAAAAGATGGACTTTTCGTTCACATCGAAAGCGACTTGGGCGGCGTATCTTGATTCAAACTGTCGCCCTACTTCTGGGTCGTCCGTATGGTACCACCGGGCAAGTGAATAGGCGGCGGGCTCAAAAACCCCTTCCACACCGTATTCAAATTCTAACCGAAACTTGATCACTTCAAATTGCAACACCCCGACCACACCCAAAATCAGGCCGCCGCCGGTCTTCAGCTTAAACACCTGGGTTGCCCCTTCTTCGGTGAGCTGTTTTAGACCTTTTTCGAGCTGCTTGCTTTTTAAGGGGTTCGCCAGCCGCACTTTCATGAAGTGCTCTGGGGAAAAGTGAGGGATACCGGTGAAGTGTAAGCTTTCCCCTTCGGTGAAGCTATCGCCGATTTTCAGCAAGCCAGTGTCGTGTAACCCGACGATCTCCCCTGGGAAGGCTTCGTCCATCGATTCACGGCCCTGGGCCAAGAAACCCACCGCTTTTGATAGCTTGATTTGCCGCCCGAGCCGGACATGCTGCACCTTCATCCCTTTGGTGAAATGGCCGGAGCAAATCCTGAAAAAGGCGATTCGGTCCCGGTGTTTTGGGTCCATGTTCGCCTGGATCTTGAAAATAAACCCGGTCAACTTGGTTTCCGTCGCTTCCACCAGTCGTTCCTGTGAAGGCCGTGGTTGAGGGGAAGGGGCGTATTCCAAAAAGGACTCCAAAAACTCTTGGACCCCAAAACTGTTCATCGCCGAGCCAAAAAAGACCGGGGTCAGCAACCCGGATAAATAATCGTCTAAGACGAAGGGATTGCCTGCTCCTTCGACCAACTCCATCTCTTCCCGGAATTGCGCCGCCCAGTCTGACCCGGCAAGCTCATCGATCTTTGGGTCTTCTGGCCCTGTCACGGCGATGGTTCTAAACTCTCTGTGGTCAGCGTCACTTTCAAAAACCCGAACTTCTTTGTTGAACAGGTGATACACCCCTTTAAACTCCGAGCCCATACCGATGGGCCAAGTGATCGGGCTGCACAGGATGCCCAAGACAGACTCAACCTCGTCCATCAGCTCAAAAGGGCTCCGGCACTGTCGGTCAAACTTGTTCATGAAAGTCATCACAGGGGTGTGCCGCATCCGGCAGACATCAAGCAATTTTTTGGTCTGGGTCTCAACCCCTTTGGCCCCATCAATCAGCATCAACGCAGAGTCCACCGCCGTGAGTACCCGGTAGGTGTCTTCAGAAAAGTCCTGGTGACCTGGGGTATCTAGCAAGGTGACGTTGTGGCCTCTGGTGACAAAACTCATCACCGAACTGGTGACCGAAATCCCCCGTTGTTTCTCGATTTCCATCCAGTCACTGGTGGCGTACCGGCCTGACTTACGGGACTTTACCGTCCCCGCCATCTGGATCGCTCCGCCAAACAGCAGGATCTTTTCGGTGATCGTGGTTTTCCCGGCATCCGGGTGACTGATGATCGCAAAGGTGCGCTGTTTAGCGACTTTTTCTTGCAGTGCAGTGGGCATTTTTGTCTTAAAAAAGGTTTGATCCCAACCTAACGAACTTTCCCTTATTTGGCTAGTAGAAACCTAGGGATTCTAAGGGTGAAATAGGCAATGGAATACTGTTAGTCGTATTTAATTTCAATGATATATCGCAATATATATAACTGATCCTCAATTGCCTTCTTATAAGTCACAGCTAATTTTCAAGTGAACTTCAACCCAGCAGACTGTGTGGCGGTCCTGTAAACGTCATTGTTTAAAATTAACCTGAGCCAGAAAAAAGGTACCTCTCCCCTGAGGCCTGATAGCAACTCAGTAAAGGATGGTAAATGCCAATGTAATCAGGGCTTAGCGCAGGGTCATTGAAAGAACTAATCAAGGAGAATACTAACCCAGGGAGCCTTTTAGAAGCGATGAGGTTTGGCCCACGATTGGTGGTCGGATTTTCCCCACCAAGCTGATCAGCGGTGAACTGACTGGGGTTTCGGGCCGTCAGCCCTACAAGTGAAAAGAAAAGAAGTTAAACCACCGGAGCTAACCCTTATGGTCCGTCCCATTTCCTTCAGGGATTTTGAGCTTCGTCCGTTAGGCGGTATGCCTTGGGGTGCCTTTTTGTTATTTTAAACACTTGTCAGCCCTTCGGTTAAACGTAATACTGAACAGGGACTTTTGGAGTGGTGAGGGCAGGCGTAGGGGAAACAACTCCCAAACGGGGAACCTCCCTATTTTTACTTGGATTAGATCAATGCGCTTTGGTATCAACCTTCTCCGCCTCCTGTCCAGGGCGCCTATGCGCTTGTTGGTCCTCTGGGTGGTGGCTGGCTGGATGTTGGTCGGGGGCCTGCATGGGGCCCCGGTGGTCGAGGTGGACCAGCAATTTGATGACCCCACCCCCCTGCGGCAGCTAGAATATTACCTAGACGACCGGGCCAATGCGCCCTTCGCCCAAATCCAACAACGGCAATCCGAAGGCGCATTCCTCAATTATCCAGGCGGCCAGCTGGCACCCACCGATGCGGCGGTCTGGGCCCACTTTCGCCTGAAACTAATCGCCCCTGACCGCTGGTTCCTACATTACAATCAGGCTCACATAGACCGGCTGGATTTCTATCAGTTAGACCAGCAGGAGATCATCCAACAATGGAACACCGGCGGCTATCTCTCGCTTGATTCCCGCCCCATTCTACACCCCCAATATGTGTTCCCGCTCTGGCCCCGCTCCGGTGCTAACACCGATGTTTTTCTGCGGCTGCAAAATGACGAAGCCATCCAGTTCCCGCTCTACCTCACTTCGCAAACCCATCTGGCCCAAACACAAATCACCGACCGCTACCTGACCTGGGCCTATGTGATGGCGGCGGTTTTGGCGCTGGCGGTCTATGGTTTTTTGGGGGTGTTCTTCCGGCGGCCCCTGTATCTCTACGGCTTTGGGTTTGCCGCCATGATTTTGTTGATGAACCTCTCGCTGACCGGGGAGGCCCTGTTTTATCTATGGCCCGATAGCCTCTGGTGGGACAAACATTCTAACCCAATGTTCCCGGCTTTGATGATGACCTTTGGGGTGTTGTTCGCCAGGGAATACCTCGGTGTTTCTCGGAAATCGGGCTGGCTTAATCCGTTGATGCTGGGGTTTGCAGGGCTCAGCTTGTCCCGTAGCCTGTTGTCGCTGGTGGGATTTTCCCCCTTGGCGGTGACCTTAAATTTTCTCTTTTTTCCGTTGTTTGGAGCTTTGGTGCTGGTTGCCGGGGTGATCCGGTTTCGGCAGGGGCACCAGCCCGCCCGGTTGTTTGTTGCCGGGTGGACCGGGCTGGCCTTGACTTCCGGGGTCTGGGCGCTGGTTGGTTGGGGGGTGATCGGCTGGTCGACGGGGCCGCTCTATGCTTGGCGGTTGGCCTCTGTCTGGGAGATGGGGTTTATGCTGGCCGCCCAGTTCGGGCGTTTCCGCTGGGCTCAGGAACGGCTCTATGTCGGGGTTGGGGCCTCTTCTTACTGGTTTTCTAAAGGCTATCTGAGGCAGATTTTGGGGGCTTTCGGCGGGGTTTTGTTGATAGGCTCGGGGGTGGGGTTCGGGCTGACTTTTCTGTGGGAGCCTAGCCCGGTGGTAGAGGTGCGCTGGACCACTGGTGCGGCTTCGTACCGTCTGGAACCGGGCACCCCTTGGTTGCCAGTGCAGGGGCCTGGGCTGCTGCCCGCCTCTAGCGAGTTCAAGCTAGACTCGGGCGCACCAGCGGGCCTGTTGTCGCTACGTTATGAAGGCAGGCAGGCGGTGCTGCTGACCGGGGGTTCCTCCTTGGCGTTGGAGCCGAGGTTAGACGGGGCACTCCGATTCAAGCTACAGGGGCAGGCCCATTTCTGCCTGCGCCGGGCCCGGTCTGTGGTGCCTAGGCCGGTGGGGATCAACGGTTTTTTGCTCTGGACCGAAGGCTCCTGTTTCTATCTCCATACCCTAGAAACAGGCGAGGGGCTTTACCTCAGCCAGGGCGAGCTCAGCTTCGGCCCCGAAGGCCCCAAAGCAGGCCCCCGGCAATCGATCCGCCAGGGTAGCCAAGGCCTGGAAATTTTGTCCAAACCGGCCCCCGCCAGCTTGGCTGCCTCGGTGGTGCCCGGTTTCGAGGGGCTCAAGGCCTATGCCCCCATTGGTTTAGTGCGAGGCGGTACCGAGCCCTATTTTCTGGTTCGCAACGGCCAGCGGCACCAGATCCAGCAAGCCCAACTCCCCATCATCAACGGGGACCGGCTGATCAGCAATGCCACGGAAAACCTGATGCTACACCTTAAGTCTAAGGACAAGATTCGCATCTACCCTGGCGGGGAGCTGGCGGTGGAGCAGGTCTTGCTCCAGACGGCCCCCACCCCTTCGGTCACGGCCTCACCGGCCCCTGCGCTCGATTTGGGCTACAACCTTCGGTTTGATTTTGTGGGCCGACTCCGGGCGGTGATCAGTGAGAAATTATCGGACCGGAAGATCCACTTCAATTCCCAAGCCAGCAGCATCGATTCGGCGAAGGGCACCGATTTCGAGACCATGTCCCAGCAGGACTTCTCCGAGGTTTTGGTGATTGGCGGAGCTGTCGGGATTGCGGACCAGAAAACAGGAGTGGCGGTCGCGGTGACCGAAGGGCAGATGACTTCGGTCGAGGCAGGCGAGCCGCCCAAAAAGCCGGTTGCTATTCCACCGGGAAGGATGAAACAATTACTACGTGAGGCCATCCCGCTAGAGCGACCGGCCTGTAGCCCGGCCCAGGTTCCGACTGACAAAAAAGATCAGGCCCAAGTGAGACGTTTCCAGAAGCAGTTGGGGCTCTACCCCGACGGCATAACGGGACCGGAAACCTCCAGGCGTATTGACCAGCTATTAACCTGTCGGGCCGCCCAGGCATCGCCCTAATGCTCCTTCTGAGGCAACGTAATATATGAACCCATTAGTTTACGCCATCGGAGGCATCTTGGCGGCTTTGTCTGCCCTGTTTGCGCTCTATCGCTGGGTTGGACAGCAGACCGATAAAAAAGTCACCCAATTTGGGACCCGTCGTTTCCGGGTGATCAGTTTAGGGGGCTTGGCGTTGGTCAGTATGGTGGTGTTTTTGATGAGCATCATCGCCTTGGAGATGAACCGGCAGGAGATCCGATCACGGACCCAAAACACCTTAGAAACCATCCTGGAAAGCACCACCCAAGGCCTGGATATCTGGGTCGAGGGGGAGAAGGCGGGGGTGGCTCAGCTGGGCCACAACAGCGTGTTGGCTCAGAACGTGGTGGCCTTGTTGTCCCAGGAAACTCAGCCAGCCGTCCTGCTCGCCCACCGGGCCACGGGGCAGATTCGGGAATATTTTAAGGCCCACGGAAGAACCATTGGCAGTGCGGGCTTTTTTATCATCAACCACGATGGGATCACCATCGGCGCTTCCCAGGATGCCCCGCTGGGCCAGCTCAACCCTATCGCCCAACACCGGCCCGATGCTCTGGCTCGGGTCTTTCAGGGGGAGGCGGTGTTTGTCTCTCTCAACCAATCCAGCCCTATGGACGAAGGGGCCAGTACGGCCATCTTTGTGGTCGCTCCTGTTGTGGATAATCAGGGGAATATCCTGGCGGCCATCAGCCAACAGCTATTGCCAACCAAGGGCTTTTCTCGGGTGACCCTGTTGGGGCGAATCGGAGCCAGTGGTGAAACCTATGTTTTTGATTTTAAAGGCCGCATGATCTCGGCTAGCCGGTTCGAAGGCCCCTTGAGAGCCCTGGGCCTGTTGGTGTCAGGAGCCCCCAACCTAGAGCTGCGGGACCCAGGCGGAAACCTCTTAGCTGGATACCGACCCCTACGCCCCCGGGCTGACCTCCCCCTGACCGCTATGGCCCAGAGCGCGACCCAAGGCCGTTCCGGGGTCAATATGGAGGGCTATCGTGATTACCGAGGGGTTTTGGTTTATGGTGCCTGGGAATGGAACAGCCAATTGGGCGTGGGGATAGCCACTGAGATAGACACCTCTGAGGCCCTGGGGGGCTTGAGGTTTATGGAGGTAACCCTTTATTTGGTGCTGGCCTTGACGCTGCTGCTGACGGTGGGCGTCTCGATTTTCACCTTGGTGGTGGGGGAACGAGCCAACCGGGTTTTGAGCAAATCCCATGATGAGTTGGAGCAGCAGGTCCAAAAAAGAACGGATAAGCTCAAGGAACGGACCATCCAACTGATTGAGGCCAAACAAGTCGCCGAGGATGCCGCGCAGACCAAGGCACTTTTTCTGGCCAATATGAGCCATGAAATCCGCACTCCTATGAACGGGATTCTGGGGATGTCCCAATTGGCCCTGAGGACCGAGCTGAGCGTTAAACAGCGGGACTATGTGGAAAAAATCCATCGCTCCGGCAAGGGGCTTTTGCGGATCATCAACGATATCCTTGATTTTTCTAAGATTGAGGCGGGCAAGCTAGAGATCGAAAGCGTCGATTTTATGCTGAGCGACCTGTACGACCAATTGCAGGACACCGCACTCCCCCTGTTGGGAGAAAAAAAGCTGGAAGTATTGCTGGCCCCCTGCTGGGACTGCCCCCCGGCCCTACATGGCGATATACACAGGCTCAAGCAGGTTTTACTGAATTTTTTATCCAATGCCATCAAGTTCACCAGCCAGGGGCAGGTGTTGTTCGAGACCAAGCTGCTGGCCCAGGATGCCGGGCAGGTGGTCTGCGAGTTCAGCGTATCCGATTCAGGTATAGGGATGAACCAGGAACAGCGGGAACGGCTCTTCCAGGCCTTTGGCCAAGCCGATGCCTCGACCACCCGCCGGTTCGGGGGCACTGGCCTAGGCCTGAGCATCTCCAAGCGACTGGTCGAGTTGATGGGCGGCGAGGTGGGGGTTGAGAGCGAGGAAGGGAAGGGCAGCCGTTTCTTCTGCCGCGTACCCTTCCAACTGGGGAGCCAGATTCGGGCCGACCTAGAGGACTCGCAAATACCGGCCCATTTTGTAGGGCTCAAGGTGCTGGCGATTGAGTCCAATCCGGTAGCCCGCCAGATTCTAGTGGGTTACCTGACCCGGTTTGGCTGCGAGGTGGTGGATGTGGGCTCCGATTCGGAGGCGCTGGCGCAGTTGGAGGCAGCCGGGGCCCTTGACCTGATCTTCCTCAATTGGCGGCAGCCGGACCCCGTTGGGTCAGACCGGCTCTCCCGCCTCCAGGCCGCCGCTGGTGGCCCACCAGTGGTGTTGATGGAAACCGCCTTTCACAGGCCTCAATTGGAGCAACAGGCCGCCTCACTGGGGGTGGCCAACGTGCTGAGCAAACCCTTGAGCGGTTCTACGATCTTCAATGCCGTAGCTGGGGTGCTCCATCTAGAAGGGATGGGGCCCTCGACGGATGAACTGCAACAACTACAAAAAGACCCCTCCGTCGGCCAGTTGGCCGGGTTGCGGGTGTTGTTGGCCGAAGACAACGAGATCAACCAACAGGTGGCCCAGGAACTGCTCGAATCGGTCGGTATCAGGGTAGCGGTGGCCGACAACGGGCTCAAGGCCGTGGAGGCCTTGGACCAACAGCCCTTCGACTTGATCCTGATGGACCTGCATATGCCTGAGATGGACGGCTATCAAGCGACCGAGAAGATCCGCAGCCTGCCAGCCTTTCAAAAGGTCCCGATTATTGCCCTGACCGCTAACGCCATGGTGGGGGAGCGGGAGCGCTGCCTTGAGTTGGGCATGAATGAACACGCCTCCAAACCGATTGAGCCCAAGGACCTCTTCGCCAAGATTTTGGGGCTGGTGGACCGCTCCAGGATTCCTCAGGGGCCGCCTGCCGTCGTGGCTAAACCCCAGCCCGCCGTGGCCTTGCCCAATCTACCGGGCTTTGATCAAGGGTCTGCCCTGGCTCGCTTGGGCGGCAATGCCCAGATATACCTGAAACTCTTGTTAGATTTCACTGAATACCGCTCCTACTCCAATAAGGTCGCCGCCTTGATTGCCACTGAGGAGTTCCAGCAAGCGGAGATCGAGGCTCACAGCATCAAGGGAGTGGCGGGGAATTTAGGGATGCAGGAGTTGTATGAGCGGGCGGCGGAGCTGGAAGACCAACTGAGGGAGGGCCAGCCCCCCCAGCTGCAACCTTTCACGGAGGCCTTGGATCGTGGGACTCAGGTGATCGAGGCCCACCGGCAGACGCTAGAGCAGCTGCGGCCCCAGGCCCTGGAGACCCCGAGCAAGGCCCTTAGCCTGAGCCCCGCTGCGCAGATTAAGCTAGTCCAGGCGCTTTTGGAGGCCCTAAAAAGTCGTAGCCCTGGCCGGATCAAACCCCTGTTGGCCCAAGCTGAACAGGCCCTGACCGCCTCAGAGCCGGCAGCGCTGCTAACCACGGTCAAGGCCCAGGTAGCCCGCTACGATTTTACCAGCGCCTTGCCTCTGGTCGAGCAGCTGGTCGCCAAAATTACGGAGGTATAGCCCCCAGGCGGGGTTCGAACCCCCGGCTCTCCATCAGTCGCCGACCTACAGGGCACCCCCCCCTCTCCCTAAAATTTATCCAAATCATTTCAAAACTGAGACTCTATGTTGGGACATAAAAATTTCTAGTTGGAAAAACTGATTGAAGTTTTGAGCTTGGTTTACCGCTTAACCATAGAATCTGAAACGATGATGACCAGTGAAGAACTCTATCATAAGGAGGCGAGTTAAGAACTACCTTGGTGGGGCGCAGATCACCTTGAGGATTTTTCGAGTGCTTAAAATGGGTTGTTTGTGAAGTTTCAAAGCCATAAACCGTCGGTTGGCTATTAAAACAATCGATGATCCACCATATTTCAGGTCGATGGGGGAACTTATTCTTTGGAGTTCCCCAATGGGTCCGGTTTCAGGGTTATACTTCGGTCTGGTTAAACCCTTTTACGATTAACCATAAACTCAACGCAATTTCAAAAAGCCCACCAGGGAGAGATAAAAAAACACCATAGGGTTGGCCGAGTAGCTCTAAAACCGTCCCAGCGAAAAAGATCAGGTAACCCAATGATCCCCAAATGGCGAAGAATTTCGGGACTAAGTTAGACCTAGATAAAAGGTTACAAAGCATTAAACCGCCAATCCCCCAAATCGCCATGCCCAGCTGATAGGCATAAAAATTACCCCTGTAAAAAAGCATCGTCATGCCTTCAAAATAGGGGCTCATCAAGCCGCCGGTCTGGGTGAAGTGGTCGCTGAGTGGGAGCAAAAGCAACAAAAAAACCGCCCCTATAATCAAAACGATTGTTGCTGTCACAGCTGCTATTAAATAGCCTAGCATGAGGGTTGGGCTGGTCGGTTTCAAGATGGGGTACATGATAACCGGTACACCAATGTTTACAAAACTATGGATCAAAGCCATGAACACTACGGCCAACACAAGCTGTGATTTATGATTGCTAATATATAGTAACGGGCTATCCGTAGAAAATATTGACTCGATGATCGCCGAGCCAGAGCCGTAGGTTAAAAACGCGATCATGAAAAATATGCCGAAAATTCGAGCTGACTTTTCACTTGCTGGTGAAGTTGAATCCATTTTTTGTCCTTCCAGAGAGGGTGAATTAAAAGGTTAAACCAAAGGTTATCATTGGGCGCATCCAGTGTGTTGTCACATCGATTTTGCTGGTGATTCCGTCTGTCTCAGCTCGGTCAAACTCAAGGGTTCGAAATGAAAGCTGGGCCCCGATGGATAGGGTATCTCCCACTTGAAAATGATGACCAAAATCCATCCCACTCCCTTTACCGCTATAGGAAGTCAAGGCGTCGATGTCGGTTTTGGACTCGGTTAACGAATGATAGATGATGTAAGAACCGTCCTGTGAAATGCCAACGCTTCCCCCTTTGTGGGTGGTTTTTAAAGTATCGCTGCCGTTGTTAGTGTCCTGAGCTTCGTCAATGACCCCAAGGTAAAACCCACCCTTTAGGGTATATCCAATTCGAGTGCTCATTATTTTGACCGTTTCCTCAGTATGAATACCTGTATCGTTGTTATTTTGCTTCGAAGCGTTTACATTGAAAGAGGTAATGATATGAAAGCCTTCGTATCCTGTGGTTGCCCAACTAGATGAGGGCAGGGTTACGCATAAAAATAAGGCTAAGCTAATTGTCCGAATCATTGCACCTCCTTTTGGATTGTTTTTGTCTCTACCCAGACAATAACAAACCGAGAAATTCAGAATTGACCATTTGTGCTACAATGCAAAACTTTCTAAAATATTTTGCGGTGATCAAAGGTTTAGTCGATCATATTGAAGAAAATGTGGCCGAAGAAATCAACATCATTGACCTAGCAAAGTCTTCTCAAATGTCGCCTTGGCATTTTCAGCGACTCTTTTCTAGTATGATCGGCGATTCTTTGGGTGGCTATGTCCGAGGCCGTAGGCTGTCTATCGCTGCCCAGATGTTGCTAAACACTGAATTTCGGATGATTGATATTGCGTTTCATGTCGGGTTCCAGTCTCACGAATCATTCAGTCGGGCCTTTAAGTCTTACTTTCAAGTTTCCCCCAAAGAATTCAAAAAAAGCAGTCCTTCCATTGTCATCAAAAACAAACCCCTGATCACCGAAGAATTATTTGAACATATGGCCCTAGGGATTCAGCATGTCCCTGAGATCAAACACTTCAAAGAACAACAAATCTTGGGCCTTGAAACGACCATCCCCTCGCCCTTTGTCTCAGAAGAAAACATCTGTGAAATGATCGCTGATTCCTGGATGAAGATGTGGGCTAGAGAAGCTGAAATTAAAAATCGGACCTTGCAAGAGTATTTCGGTTTGACCCTTAGCCCTTCGGGGAATTTTACCGAAGACAGGCTGGTTTATGTGGCAGGCGTGCCTGTGACTCAGGGGGCTAAAGTTCCAAATGGAATGAAAAGTTACATCATCCCTGATCAGCAGGTTGCTGTCTTTGATGTCACCGCCGACATCATCGATGATAGTTTAAAAAAAACGGTCGACTATATTTACGGGTACTGGCTGCCAAAATCTCCCTATGAAAGAGGGCAAGGCGATGATTTTGGGTTTTTTGAAGGAGAAATCAACTTTGAAGACCCCAATAGCCTGCAAGCAAAATACGCCGTACCGGTTGTTTCTGTTTAATGAAATTTTTTTAGGTGGGGATATTCGGTTGATCTGTGTATCGGGCAGTTGATTCAGGTATCAGAGCTGTCAGCAACAGTTGGGGGTTGAGTTACTGACTGATCAAATTAAGATTTGAACCGCTTTAAAAAAAAGCCTGGAGAGGTAGAATAAAAAACTTTTCTTATTATATAAAAAATAGTATATTATATATAAAACCAGTTCGGAGAACAGCTAGCGGAAATTACTTTGTCTTTCAGTCTAGCTTAGCTCATACTAGAACCAAAAAAAGAACCCTGATCATTTGGAAGCGAGGAAAAAATGGCTGAGGATAAATCGAAAAAGCTAGCGGAACAGAAAGAACTTGAAGAGCTAAGCTTACTTCGAGAAGTTGAGCAAGAAGATCTTTCGGCACAAGAGCAGGCGAGAATACGGACCGAAGGGATTGTCAACGAAGACCCTGCCGAAATCCTTGCTAACATCCCAGATAGTGGGGCTGACATAGCTACTGAGGCCGTTGTCACCCGTGGTCTCAGGATAGATTCTTCAACTGATTCGTCAGAACCACCCTCTTTTTCTGCGTCTGTTGCAGCCCAATCTACAAGTACACCGAATGTAGCCAGCCCAGGAGTAGGCGCAGAAGATTACGCCCTAAATGAGCCGGCGCCCCCGGGTATTGCTCCTGATGTCGGGGCTCCCAACCTTGGGGTTGCTGGAGGCACCCAAGGCTCTGAAGTCCCCCAAACAGCAACTGCGACATCTCCTGTTGCAACTTCAGATGGGGTTACCCCTGGCACGTCAGGAGTGAGTATCCCAGCGGCAGTTGACCAAGCTCCTGAACCGGGGACGGGAACCGTAGGGACTACCGGTGTAGACACCGGGGCTGGAGCCGTAGCCCCAGGTGCAGGAACCGTTGATCCCGGCACAGGAACAGGTTCAGCCGACCCAGGAGCAGCAGTAGTTGATCCCGGTGCAGGAACGGTAGACCCAGGAACTGGAGCAGGTGCAGCCGACCCAGATGCGGGAACTGGAACCGTAGACCCAGGAACAGGTTCAGCCGACCCAGGTGAGGGGACCGGAACGGTTGACCCTGGAACAGAAACAGGAACGGTTGATCCAGATGCTGGAACTGGAACAGTAGACCCAGGAACAGGTGCAGTTGACCCAGATGTGAGCACTGGGACGGTAGATCCAGATGCAGGAACTGGAACCGGAACCGGAGTAGTAGACCCAGGTGCAGGAGCCGGAACTGGAACCGTAGACCCAGGTGCTGGAACCGGAACTGGAACAGTAGACCCAGGAACTGGAGCAGTTGATCCAGGTGCAG
>Ga0316204_10004303_pt1 | contig 25786 bp, 26 predicted proteins | sample 6monrhotite_MG_2_FD_205661 | JGI IMG/M metagenome (GOLD analysis project Ga0316204, IMG submission 205661) | Microbial mat bacterial communities from mineral coupon in-situ incubated in ocean water Damariscotta River, Maine, United States -... | ecosystem: Environmental > Aquatic > Marine >...
GGGCGCGGTGACATAACGCCAGAGCAGCGCAAGCAATGGGATGAGCAATACACCCTTGTCGAAGAGGCCAGAGCCAAGAAAGGCACCTCAACAGAGGTGTCGGCATCTGACCTTCCCGAAGCAAACCACAGTGCATGGTAGGAGGAACGATTCATGAGTAATCCAATGAAAGCCAGCAATCCAATGGCGGATGCATTTGAGGCTTTAGGTCGCAAATTTCGCGTCATCGAGATGAAATACAGCACCTCCGACGAAGAGGCCAAAAGAACGGATTTGGTTGTCGTCTCTGAGAACAAGTCGATGGGCGAGGTTTCAGAGCAAGGGGAGCGCGAAACCGATCAAAACGAGGGCTTATCCGGCAAGATAGCAGACCTCAATGACCAGTTTCGCGGCTGTAAATCTTCAGCATCGAGTGAGATCAATGGCGAGTGGATTTACGGTGATGACATTAAGGCATTACCGCCGACCACGAAAGCAGCGATCAAAAAGAAGATACGGGAGTTCCCGGCAGATCAGTTTGTCGGCTGCCCGTTGCATGATCGTGGTCGCTTTGTGCATGAAACCAAAACCGTCAAATACACGGTCATTTGGATGATGAAGGTCTATCAGGACGACTTGCTGCTTGCTGAAGCAGAGCATCCAGCCGATCCGGCGCAGAGCTACCGCACACTTGCCGTCACGCTTTCTGAAGAGCCCGAAGAAAAATAGCGAGAGTTGGTAGGGAAGGCTCGAATGAGCCTTCCCCTATTTCTTTTGAATGTATGGAGGCTGATTATGCTCAGTATGAATTGGGGGCTTCACCACGAGAGTGAATTATCCCACCCCGTGACAGCAAACAATAAAGGGAAGTTCCAAGCCTTGTTTGAGCTGTACAAGTCCGCTTATGCGGATACCCCCGCGTTTTGGACAAGCACTCACTATAGACTAGGGTTACATGCGCGGAAATATCCGCGATGGAAATCGGTTGCTGATGGCGTGTTTGAAGAAGGCTTCAAGCATTTTTCACGCAGTGGAATTAAGGGAGACAGGCTTAGTGAGTTCTCGTTTTCTAGCGCGTTTCATTTTCTTCTTTTGAAAGACTATGATCGAGCTGAAGAACAGATCGAGATAGCTATCAAAATTCTCAGTCAGCAAGATCGAAACCGCGTTCTTTATTTTTATGACCTATTCAGCCATCTGAAACGTGCAGCGGATATTTATTATCACATTGGTGCCTATGGCAAAGCCCGCAAGACCTGTGAGGAAATGTTCGAGAACGCCGAGAAACTAAAAAGCTCTGACAAGATGAATTTCAGATTTGATGACCATCTCAAATATGAGGGGATGCTTCACCGCTTGGATAAACTCCAAGCCCCGAAGGAGGAATACTCCAAAATGGAAGCCCTCTTTTCGAATGTGCAGAGAGGATAGAAAGCCATGCCAAATAACTTTCCCCGCGAAGACATGAATCAGATGGTAACGGCTGAAGAGCTTGCGCGTCTTGAGGCCATGAGGTTTCAACGTAGCGCTTTTGTCACGCATGAAGACCACCTTGGGAGCAAAGTAAGATCGTCGCATGAGGCTGATATTCAGGGAATAGTAACCCGTGGCTATAGCGCTTTGGCACGGTCATCTCAGGGTTTGCGCGATTCAATATCCAAGGCAGCCAGGCCGCCACATGTTGTGAATTTTCCCGACCTCAAAGCGGAGATGAACAAACAAGCTGCCGTGCAGGATCACGATCATAGCGTGGATATCTGATTGATCTAGTCGATTGGCCGAGTTTCGAGACCCCTGCCCCGCGCCGAACGCGCGGGGTTTTTCTATGGTTTGGCGCTCGATGTCCTTTCAGTTTTCCGGCCTGCCATATGGATTCCAGTCTTTGCCGGAAAGCCTGCGTGACGCGTTGAAATTTGCAAGAGCCGCGCTGCTCCTTCTCTTGCAAATTCCCCCTATGCGCCCCGCCGTTCGGTTTCACGGACTGGAATAAACCAGGCCGGAAAACTGAAAGGACATCGATATGTCTACCAACCAAAAACCACTCCTGACGCTTCGAGACGGGGCATTGAAAGCATCCATCTGGGTGAACACGACCGAGGGCAACAAGACCTTCCACAGCGTCACATTTGGGCGCACGTTCACCGATGGTGAGAACTCCGTTAAATCAGCCAACAGCTTCTCAGGCGGTGACATTCTCAAAATCGCGCGATTGGCTGAGAAAGCTTATGACCGCATTGCTGAAATCCGGCTTGAGCAATCACAACAGCAGGAGGCAGCGTAATGAATATGCCAGTGAACCATACGGAGATGATTGCCGCACTGAATGACAGGTTTCGATCGTCTCCTGTTCCTGCCGAGGTGCAGGGCATGAAGGTCATGACGCGGGGAATCGCAGCACTTGACCAGATAGCTCGCTTTGAGGTCTGGCAGGCTGTGCAGGATTTTTCGGAATTCACGGAGGACAACGATCCACATGGTGAACATGACTTTGGTTCGTTTGATCATCCAAGAGCCGGAAAGGTTTTCTGGAAGATCGATTATTACGACGACGAGGCGTGCAGCTATGGTAGTGAGCATCCTTACGATCCGGCCCGTTCGTATCGTGTTCTGACGATCATGCGAGCAGACGAATACTGATACGATACCCATCGAGTTGAGAGCCGCATTTTGCGGCTTTCTCTCTTTTGGCTATCAAGGCAGTGTCAAGTGATCCCGCAGGAACGTAAGTGACGAGGACAGCACTTTACATTGTCGTATGCCACTAAGCTTTTGCGTGTCCTGTTTGATAGGATCAAACGGGACTGCCAAGCGGCGAGTGTCCTTCTTATTGTCGATCTGTGATCGACTGCCGCCCAGGGATTGGGCGGCGTATTTTCGTCTCACCTACGGTTCATCGAACCCCGATGGAACGGGGGGTACGCGTGGCATTGTCTCGAAAAAATTGACAGGCTTGGGCGTTTTATGGCAAACGTAGCAGATATACGAGTAGCCAGATGTGTTTTTGTGCTACAAAAACGGCACTATCAATATCGCCTTCGGCCATATTTCGGTGCATCTGGTGAGGGCTTTCGCGCCCTTCAATCCTCGATCAGGGTAAGGGGTGCGCCCCCTTCCTGAACCAATCCCGCGCCAACCGTTTCGACTGTTGGATATGCGACCAAGGAGTTTTCCTTGGATGAAATTCAAGAGCCTGCCCGTGCTCTTAAAAAACATGGGTCAAATCTGCGCGGTTTGAATGAGCGCCAACATTTCGGTGTTGGATTACGAGGACGGTTTCGACCTTCCATAACGAGCAATTGTTCCGGCATTGCATTACGGCCAAGGGTGCGCCCTTGGATGCGGATTACTGAGTAGCGAGACATGGCGCGACCGAAGAAACAAAGCCACGAGAAGCGCAGCGAAACCGCAAGGTTTCGCGTGACGCTTGCCGAGCGCGAATACATCCGTAGTCAGGCCGCAGCCGCAGGCATGGCCGAGACGGATTATTTACGCGCCCGCGCTCTTGGCTTTTCGGTCTCCCCTGCCCGTTCCGCTCAAACTGATCCGGCCCTTATAACCGAACTCAACAGCATCGGCGTGAACGTGAACCAGCTTGCAGCGGCCACACATCAAGGCCGAGACTTTGTTCGCTATTGGCGCGAGATTGGCGCGGAGCTACGCCAGGTCTTGAGCAAGGTTGTAACCAATGGTTCCTAAGCTCCACAGCAAAGGCTCAAGCTTTAAGGGCGCGGCGCAGTATCTACTGCACGACAAAGGCCGCGCCCAAAGCAGTGAGCGTGTCGCTTGGACGGAAACCAGGAACCTTGCTGTTGACGATCCAGAGATTGCTTGGCGCATCATGGCCGCGACGGCCATTGATCAGGCGCGCTTGAAAGAACAAGCTGGCGTCAAAAACACCGGCCGCAAGTCTGACAAGCATGTCCTGCATTTCACGCTTGCATGGCACCCTGATCAAGAGCCTACCCGCGAAGAGATGAGCCAAGCCGCCGATACAGCCATTGCTGCTTTGGGGGGCTCCGATCGTCAGGCAATGGTTATTGCCCACAACGATGAGAATCACGCGCATGTGCACATTATGCTCAACCGTGTCTCTCCGACTGATGGTCGCCATCTGTCCAGCTCCAAAGAAAAGCTGAAGCTTTCTGAATGGGCGCAGAGCTATGAAGAGCGCACAGGCATCTATTGCGAGAACCGGATCGAGAACAATCGCATGCGTAAGAATGGCGAGTATGTGCGTGGCCAAAAAGATAAGTCCAAGCACATCTTCGAAGACCAAGTTGGTGCAGCAGCAAACGATAACGATCGTGGCAGGGCCGTTGCTGCCGATCAACGCAAGAAAGATCACGCGCTCGCGCTTCGCAGCCGTAATACGGCAGAGATGCAAAAACGCGCCTGGTCAATGCTGGCCGACACTCACCGAGCTCGCAAAACCACCCTTGCCCGCAGTCTCCGAAAGCAAATCAGCAAAGCCCGTGACACGGTGCGTGAAGAATTCCGGCCTAAATGGATCGATCTAAACCAGCATCAGCGTTCTGAACGTGAGACATTCGATGCGCTTGAGCTGAAATTTTGGGGTCGTGCAAGCAACATTGCCAAGGCCATCAAGCTCTCGCGCGAGGATATTGGAGACGATAAGTCGAACATTATCATTCGCGCCTTCAATATCTCGACCAATGAACATGAGCGCCGTGCAAGTTTTGCACGGGCCCAGGAGCGCTCAAGGGCGGCTCTACAGCGCGAGCAGTCAGAAAAGGCACGATTGCGCACGGATGAGCTTAAGCGCGCCCAGGAGCCCAAAATAGCGGAAGCCAGAGCCTATTTCTTTGCTGAGCGCCAGATGCTTGAAAAAGCGCAGGCTGCGCAGAACGCAAGGCTGCAAGCAGATTGGAAGCAACGCAATGTCGAGCGCAGTGCTCAATTCGATTTGCTGAGGAAGCAAGCGAAGTTGGATGAAACTTCGAAGTTGAAGCGGCTACATGAAAAACGCGAGTTGCTGAAGCCAAGCCAGGAACAGGACAACAAGTCCCCTGCCCCGGATCAGCGCAAGTCGAGTCACACCGACGATTTCAACAGGCTTCAAAAAGAAATGCGTGAGCAGAACCGCAACCATGCCGATGGCCAGTCACAAAGTGACGGCGACATGGATATCTAACGGCCCTAGGATGTTGCCCCATTTGAGCATTTTGTGATGCTGAATTCTGTCTGACGAAGCAGAGCATGTCGTGTCATGTTTCGATTTATGGGCAGGGTGGGATATATAACGGTATACCGTTTACCAAAATAGTAAACGGTATACCGTTATAGTAAACGGATTACTTTATAGGTCTACGGTTGACCGTTTTACTGCGAATCTGATACCCTACACACAACAAATCGCGTTATCCTGCGCATAAACATCAAAATATAGGTTCGAGCCGTGCCAGTCATCACCTTCTTTCAAACGAAGGGTGGGACAGGAAAGACCACTTCAGCTTTCCTTCTCGCCGAAATTCTTTCCCGTTCAAACAGCGTGACAGTTGTGGATTGTGATCCCAACAAGCCATTCGAGGAATGGAAGAAAGACGGGGGAAACGGCGAAAAGTTTGACTTCGTCACGGCGCTTGATACCGACAGAGTGCCGATTGAAATCGGTGAGGCGTCCGGGCGTAGCGCTTTTGTCATCGTCGATACGGAAGGCAGCGCCAACCAGACGGCGGCACGAGCAGCGGCAATGTCTGATTTGGTAATCGTCACATCTACTGGTACGCCGCTTGATCAAAAACATGCTGCTAAGGCAATCAAGTTTGTGAAGGCAGCCGGGAAAGCTGCCGGGAAGGAAATCCCGGTTCGCGTGTTGATGACACGCCAGAAAGCCGTAGGTGTTTCGCGGACAGTGAAAGCCGCAATCGCTAACATGGAAAAAAGCGGCATCGACGTTTTCAGTAGCCAGTTGATTGAGCGTGATGCTTTTGCCGCGCTTTTTGGTTACGCCAGTCTGTTGTTTGAGCTTGATCCGAAACAGGTCAACGATCCGATGCGTGCCTACATGAATGCCCGCGTTTTTGTGAACCAAGTCCTTGAGGTGTTGAGGGGCGATCAATCAGGACAAGCGGGCAAACCCAAGTCAAAGCAGGAGGCGGCATAAATGGATACAAAACCCCTTCACGACCCGTTTGCAGATGACGACGAGGCTGACCAATTTGCGGCTAGTTTTGCGCCAACGCCAAAGGCCGAGGTGGAACAACCCCCAGCAAAGCAGGCATCGGCGATTACAGCCGCAGATTCGGTTTCTGCCGAGCAGGGTTTCACGACCCGTAAACGTAGGAAGAAATCGACGTTCCGACGGTCTGACAATTTCCGAACTGGGCGTAATGTTCCTGTCACCATCAAGGCGCGCTCCGAGGACAAGGAGGCCCTTGAGAAGATCGCTTCAGATCGGCAGTGGGTGAATGGCCAAACCTTGCAATATGCTCTTGATGCGCTGATGGAGAAGATCAACGATCCACAAGATTGTTTTTGGGAAACCCATAATTTTCATGGGGTTGATTGATTGCAATCTTAGAATGATCCCATGAATGAAAACCAAACAATTTTCTCTGAATTCGACAACATCACGCCCGCTGATCTTGCGAATGGTCAAAGCTTAACGCTGATCTATTGCCTAGATATTCGGCACGGAGGCAGGAACAGGACAGTATGGATTCGGACGTAAAGAAAATGCCCCCAAAAGACCTTGCGAACAGTCCACAATACGATCTGTTCACTTCGTTTTTTGGCGACCCGAAAGACCTCTCGAACACAATCGAACTTTGGGATTCAATCCCCAAGTACGCTGTGTCTGCCCGCCAGCAAAACGCCTTGCGCGATGGTAGCGGGCGCTTGCCGCCACATGTAGCCGAGTTTGAATACACGTCGGCTTCATTGGATCGGCCAGTGCGCTGCAAGATGATAGTCAAGCCCGCCTTGATCGAGGTGGAAGAGGGGGTTTTCAAAGATTTCTACCCTTCGCAAAGCGAAGAGATTATCGAAGAAGTTCTCAAAAAAATCTTCACCGATCAGCAATACGGAATGCATGCATTTCGTGACGTGGAAAGCTGGGTGCGTTTTACCTTGAACATGATCCGCAAGGAGCTTCGCGAACGTGGGCACACCCGCTCACTGGACGAGATCAAGCGTTCCCTTGAGATCATGCGCAACAGCATCGTCGATGTCGAGATGTCAGGACGGGGCAGAGGGGTTGTTTACGGCAATCCGATCCTGACCAACGTGGTGCGCACAACACGCGCTGACATCGAGGATGATCCGGGCGCGAAATGGACAGCACAGCTCCCCGCGCTCATTTCCAAAAGCATCAACGAGTTGAGCTACCGCCAATTCAACTATGCGCTACACATGCGCCTCAAGACACCGCTTGCCCGGTGGATGCACAAACGCCTTGTGCATCGTTACCGCAATGCCAGTTTGATGACCGCCTATAGCTTCGCCTACAGCTCTGTGGCGCGTGATAGTGGCCTTTTGAATAATAAGCGCATCAGCGCCAACGTGAAGGCTCTCACAGACGCCCTGGGTGAGTTGAGGGATGAAGGCATTCTGTTTTCCATCGAAATCGACAAGCGCTTTGACGGCAAGCGATTAACTGATGCCATATTCAAGGTTTTCGCTACCAATGACTTTACCAAGGAGGTCAAGGCTGCATCTGCCCGACTGAATGACGGACACACACGACTCGGACGTGCCAAGCGGTAGGTACGCGGTGCAGACCTGGTAGGTTTAGCGTGCAGGTGTGGTAGGTAGAAGATGCAGAACCCGGTAGGTTTAGCGTGCAGATCGTACTTGTTCTCGATTCGTATTTATCTTTGAAATCAGAATCTTATGATTCGGTGGTAGGTAGAAGATGCAGTTCCTCAAAAACCCGGTAGGTTTAGCGTGCAGGTAGATCGTAAACGTCGAAATATGGGAAGTGACGTGGTAGGTTTAGCGTGCAGGAACCCCCGAAGTGATAGGTTTAGCGTGCAGATCATTCTGTTAACACATTGTTTTTTTTAATTTATCACCGTTTTTTAGCTCGCTATCCTTTCCTAATCTTATCCTCTATTCCTTATTCCTGTCGGTAACATCGCTCACAACAGAACAAAAATTTAAAGCCTCGCCTACGGCTCAGCCCAAAAGGAAATCGCCACAAGGGCGATTACTCAAAAGGAATTTGGCCTTTAAGTTCGCAAGCGAACGGCCAAATGCTCAGCTCGTCATCTAAGGCCGCAAGCGGCCAGACGAGCAAAAGAAAGAAAGAGTGCTCACGCACTCACCAAAGCAGGGGGATTTTCACCAGCTCCCGCCAACTTTCGACGTTTACGATCCATCACACAGAACCATGCCTGCAACCCCGCAAGGGGGTATTCCGGCAGAACCATGTGTGACGGAACGACACTCAAGCGAAAGCAGGCTCATACGAAGCAGGGGAAAATAGGAACCACCTTCACACACAACAAACAGCGGCAGCGCTGTTCGTCAGGTTCCAGTCAGCTCAGAAGAGCAGGTTGGACTTTCTACCCAATGATTGGGGTAGGCACAGGGGCTAGATAGTTCTTGATTTCCGGGTATCGTATATGATACCGTTACTTATATGATTGAGATCGAAGTTTACACAACGCCAGAAGGGAAGCAGCCATTTTTCAAATGGCTTGCCAAGATCGACAGGGAAACCAGAAAGCGGGTGACTGTTGCGTTAGGCCGATTGGAAGAGGGCAACACTGGAAGCCTCAAATCCGTTGGTGATGGTGTTTTTGAAATCAGGCTCACATTCGGGGCAGGGATCAGGATTTACCTAGGCCAAGAGGGCGATAGGCTCGTGATCTTGCTTCATGGTGGCACAAAGCGCCGCCAGAGCGATGACATCGCAAAAGCCAAACAGCTTTGGCGTGATTATCAAGATGAAACCACAACAGAAAGGAAAGGATAATGCCAACCACATCATACAAAGCCGCCATGAAAGCCATGGTCGATGAAAACCCCGAGCTTGGGGCGGAAATGCTGGAAGATGCGCTCAATTCGTTGCTCAGTGGTGAGCTGGACGAAGGGCGGCTCTTGCTACGTCAGTTCGTCAACGCCACCATGGGGTTCAAAGAGCTGGCCGAACGCACAGGCAAGGTGGACAAGAACCTCATGCGCACCTTGAGCGCAGCAGGCAATCCAACCGCGTCCAATCTCTTTGAGATCGTTCAGGCTTGCATTCAGGCCGAGGGTGTCACCGTAGCCGCTCATGTTCAGCGGCAGGCTGATGGTAATCTCCCGCAAGCGGATTTGCGGTAACTTACCCACAGAAAGGGCAGGGGGCTTTGCTGTTTTCTCTCAGGTGATGGATGGCGAGGCCGTTAAACTGTTGCCATGACAAAGCTTGAAGCATTTGCACTGGCCGTTCTTTCCATCATCGTCATGTTTGGCGTGTTTTGGGTCAAGGCCGTGTACATCGATGCGCCTACCGTGGCGCAGAAAGGCGATAATGAGCTCTATGGAAAACGGGGAACACAAGATATTTGAGACCGCACAATCATGCGGCTATGAGGCGGCGGAGCTGCTATTTCGTGCCGTGGGTTTTGAACCCGCCCAAACGCAAATCCATCAAGCCGCATCCGATAACGAAGACGCCTCATTGAGTGATTTCTACGATGCTGCGTGTATGGCCATTGATGCTATTCGGTTGCGGGAAGGTATTCCGCATGAACCGAAAACGATGTGCGATCTACTGGACGACATTGAGAGAAACGGGAAGGACGAGGGGTCACTTTCACCACGTTCCATCGAATGATCCCATGCACTTGGTTTTGTTCTTGAGTGTGGATAGTTCATCTACCTCGTGTTTTGCGAGTGCTTCCAAACTAACCGGCTGCTACAATTTTCAAAAATAAGAATTTCGATTGAGTGAGGGAATACAGGCATGAATGCTGTTGAGATCGAAGAAGCAATATCGGCATTGGCCGAACTGCCTTTCGATGGTGATGAGTTCCCGTTTGCTTTCCTCTTGGCATTTGGCAACAAAGCCACGACCATCAAAATGTTACGCAAAGGAGCACGAAATAAGTCCGACCTGGGCGGTGTGCTTCAGACCAATAAAATCCACTTGAAAGTTTGCGCTGAAGGCGAGGTCACAAATTCCCTTGCCGAGCTGAAGGCCAGCCCCGCCACGACCAAGGCCAAGGCGAAATTTGTCCTGGCAACCGATGGCCGCGATCTTGAGGCTGAAGACCTGACCACGGGCGAGACGATCGCCTGCACCTACACCGACTTTCCTGATCACTTTGGTTTCCTACTGCCCCTGGCAGGGATCAGCACCGTCAAGCAAATCCGCGAAAGCACCTTTGACATCAAAGCGACTGGCCGTCTCAACCGGCTCTATGTCGAGCTGTTGAAGGACAACCCCGAATGGGGCACCGCAGCGCGCCGTCACGACATGAACCATTTCATGGCGCGGCTGATTTTCTGCTTCTTTGCCGAAGACACTGACATCTTCACCACCCCCGATCAGTTTACCGGCACGATCGAGCGGATGAGCGAGAAAGACAGCTCAAACACCCATGAGGTGATCAGCGAACTTTTCCGCGCCATGAACACCAAAGCCGACGAGCGCACGGCGGCAGGGATTGCCCGTTGGGCGAATGTCTTTCCTTACGTGAACGGTGGGCTGTTTTCGGGCACCATCGACGTTCCCAGCTTCAGCAAGATCGCACGTTCTTACCTGATCCATATCGGCAGCCTCGACTGGACGAAAATTAACCCCGACATTTTCGGATCGATGATCCAGGCCGTGGCGGATGATGAAGAACGCGGCGCGCTTGGCATGCACTACACATCTGTGCCGAACATCCTAAAGGTGCTCAACCCGCTCTTCCTCGATGACTTGCGCGAAAAGCTCGAAGAGGCAGGGGACAATCCCCGCAAGCTTTTGAACCTGCGCAGCCGAATTGCCAAGATCAGGGTTTTTGATCCGGCCTGTGGATCGGGCAACTTCCTTGTGATTGCCTACAAGGAAATGCGCAGCATAGAGGCCGAGATCAACGAACGGCGTGACGAGGCCGATCGGCGCACGGAAATCCCGCTGACCAACTATCGCGGGATCGAGTTGCGTGACTTCCCTGCTGAGATCGCGCGGCTGGCTCTGATCATCGCCGAGTATCAGTGCGACGTGACCTATCGGGGGCAGAAGGAAGCCCTTGCGGAGTTTCTACCGCTTGACGCCAAAAACTGGATTACTTGCGGCAACGCCCTGCGCCTCGATTGGTTGAGTATCTGCCCACCCACGGGAACCGGGGTGAAACATCATGCCGAAGATTTGTTTATGTCCCCGCTTGATCAGGCGCAGATCGACTTCGAAAACGAGGGCGGCGAGACATACATCTGCGGAAACCCGCCCTATCTCGGAAGCAAACGTCAAGGTGCTGAGCATAAGTCAGATCTTGGCCATGTATTCGGTCGATATACAAGTGGGTGGAAGCCGCTCGACTATGTTGCCGGGTGGTTTATGAAGGCGGCCGAGTATGGAACTCACACCGAAACAGTAGCAGCCTTTGTGGCTACAAACTCCATTTGCCAAGGTCAGCAAGTACCTATTCTTTGGCCTGCTATTTTTCAGACAGATCATGAAATTTGCTTTGCCCAAACATCTTTCAAGTGGGCAAACCTCGCCAGCAACAATGCGGGCGTTACGGTCGTAATTGTCGGAATTGGTAGAAAGAGCCGCGCGGATAAAACTCTTTTTTCATTAGATGAGGATCGAAACACGATTTCTCGAGTAGTGAGTAATATCAATCCTTACCTTGTACCGGGTCAAGATACGGTTGTCGAAGGTCAGAGACGCCACATTTCAGGGTTGCCAGAGCTTGATCGTGGTAATTCTCCAACAGACGGCGGAAACCTTCTTCTAGATTCCAACGAGCTGGAAAGCCTCAAACTTTCTAGCGAGCAAAGCGCGAAGTTCATCCGACCTTTCGTCGGCTCAATGGAGCTAATACGAGGAATCCAGAGATTTTGCATCTGGATTGATGAGGAGGACGCCGTTGAAGCGGCAAAGATACCCACACTAGCCGAGCGAATTGAGAAGGTTCGAGAGTTTCGTTTGAGCAGTACTAAGGCGGCAACTGTCAAAGCGGCGGAATGGGCATATCGTTTTGATGAACGGAAGCCTCTCCCTGAGTCGCCATCTATTTGTGTGCCAGTTACGAGTTCGGAAAACAGAGAATATCTTCCCGTCGGCTTACTGAAGCCTGAAACGGCTATTTCCAACTCATCGTTTGGCATGCCAGTTAATGAGCTTTGGGTCTTGGCGTTGGTGGCTTCACGTATGAACCTGATTTGGGTGGCAACCGTGTGCTCGAGAATGAGGACAGACTACCGCTTCACTAATACGCTAGCGTGGAACACATTTTCAGTTCCTAAGCTGACCGAGAAGAACAAAGCCGATCTTACTCGGTGCGCCGAAGACATCCTTCTGGCGCGTGAGGCACATTTCCCTGCGTCCATCGCTGATCTCTACGAGGTGAAGGACGGCGAGAGCAAAATGCCTGCCGATCTACGCGCCGCCCATGATCGCAACGACGAGACGCTTGAGCGTATCTACATCGGTCGCCGTTTCCGCAACGATACAGAGCGGTTGGAAAAGCTCTTTGAGCTCTACACCAAGATGACAACGAAAGTGGGGGCGGCGTAGCATGTTTGAGCCTGTTCCCTATGCCGATCTGAATTCACGCCAGAAGGAAAATTACAACTTTCACAAGGTGGCTGCGCGTCTAGCGGACTATGGTTTCAATTGCCTGCGGCTAACGGATGACTGGCAGGGCGCTGATTTCATCGCTTGCCACATCAATGGCGAGACCTTTCTGAAGGTGCAGCTCAAGGGGCGGCTTGTGATCGACCGCAAGTATCAAAGCAAAGACATCCACGTTGCCTTCATTCATGGCGATGCGGTCTATCTCTACGATCACGATCAGCTTGTCCGACACCTTGAGGATAATGGGCTCATTGGGGCTGAAAGCATAACCTGGCACGAGAAGGGGTTTCGGAGTTGGCCGACCCCTCCTGCCTGGGCAATCAATTTTTTAGACGAGTTTAGGATTTGAAAATGAATAAGAATGTTCCTTCGGTTTCTGTGACCTACGCCCAGAATGGCGGGTCTACCAAATCCAATGAGCTTGGCATGCGGGCGATGCAGGAGCGCGCCTATGAGAAGCGGGGCGAGCAGTATCTTCTGATCAAGTCGCCGCCTGCCTCGGGCAAGAGCCGTGCGCTGATGTTCATTGCGCTCGACAAGCTGGCGAACCAAGGGATCAAGCAAGCGATCGTGGTGGTGCCTGAAAAGTCGATCGGGGCCAGCTTCAACGATGAACCCCTGAGCAAGTTCGGCTTTTGGGCCGATTGGCAGGTCGCGCCCAAATGGAACCTGTGCAATTCGCCAGGAACAGACGGCGGCAAGGTCAAATCAGTTGGGGCATTCCTTGAGAGCGACGATCAAATTCTTGTCTGCACACACGCCACGTTCCGCTTTGCCGTGGAAAAACTCGGGATCGAGGCGTTTGACGATCGGCTGATTGCCGTGGACGAGTTTCACCATGTCTCAGCAAGCGAAGACAGCATCCTTGGCTCGCAGCTCAATGAGTTTATCGCACGCGATCGGGTGCATGTGGTGGCGATGACCGGCAGTTATTTTCGCGGGGATGCCGTGCCGATCCTGGTGCCTGAGAATGAGGCCAAGTTCGACACCATCACCTACACCTACTACGAGCAGTTGAACGGCTACAAATACCTGAAAACGCTCGATATCGGCTATTTCTTCTATTCGGGCTCCTATGCTGATGACATCCTGAAGGTGCTCGATCCGAACGAGAAGACGATCCTGCACATCCCGAATGTGAATTCGCGCGAAAGCACCAAGGACAAGCATCAGGAAGTTGAGCACATCATCGACGCCCTGGGCGACTGGCAGGGAACAGACGATGCGACGGGCTTTCAGCTCGTGAAGACGCCTGAAGGGCGAGTTTTGAAGATCGCTGATCTGGTTGATGATGAAGCGGTGAAGCGCGATAAGGTTTCGACGGCGCTGAAAGACCCTGAGCAGAAGAACAACCGCGATCATGTGGACATCATCATTGCCCTGGGCATGGCAAAGGAAGGCTTTGATTGGATTTGGTGCGAGCATGCGCTGACAGTTGGCTATCGGGCGAGCCTGACAGAGATTGTTCAAATCATTGGTCGCGCGACCCGTGACGCCGAAGGTAAATCCCGTGCCCGCTTCACCAACCTGATTGCTGAGCCTGACGCAGCCGAAGCAGCCGTCACTGAAGCGGTGAACGATACGCTGAAGGCGATCGCCGCCAGCTTGCTCATGGAGCAGGTGCTTGCCCCGCGTTTCAACTTCACACCCAAAAGCCCCAAGAGCGGGCCGGTCGATGGTTTTGACTACGGTGAAGGCGGCTATGATCCTGCGAAGGAGAATGTCGGGTTCAACGAGGCAAGCGGACAGTTCCAGATTGAGATCAAAGGTCTGGCAGAACCGAAGAGTAAAGAGGCCGAGCGCATTTGCCAGGAGGATTTGAACGAGGTGATCACCGCCTTTGTTCAGGACAAGACGACGATCGAGCGAGGGCTGTTTGATGAAGAGCTGGTGCCTGAAGAGCTGACGCAGGTGCGCATGGGCAAGATTGTTGGGGCGAAATTCCCTGAGCTCGACGCCGAGGATCAGGAGGCCGTGCGTCAGCACGCGGTCGCAGCCTTGAACCTGACCCAGAAGGCCAAGGAGGTCGCGCTCGCACATGACAGCGATGAAGTGACTTCCGGTAATACCGCGCTGATCGATGGCGTGCGTAAATTTGCAATGGACGTGCGCGAGCTCGACATCGACCTGATCGATCGGATCAATCCGTTTGGGGAAGCCTACGCCATCCTGGCCAAGACCATGAGCGAGGAGAGCCTGAAGCAAGTCGCGGCAGTGATATCGGCGAAGAAGGTGCAGCTTTCGCCAGAAGAGGCGCGTGACCTGGCGCGCCGTGCCGCAAAGTTCAAGCAGGAGCGCGGACGCCTGCCAGATATTACGTCTTCGGATGCGTGGGAAAAGAAGATGGCTGAGGGAGTGGCGTACCTAGTACGGATGAAGCAGGAGGCCGCCAATGGCTAGAGAGTTTACCCAGGAAGATGATGCGCTTCTGGCCGAGCTTGGCGTCGAGGTGGAGACTAAGAAAGTCGTCACGCGCACACCACGCGAAGAACGCATCATTGCAGGTTTCGAAGAAATACAGCGCTTTGCCGAGGAACACGGGGGCGCGCCGAGCCACGGTGAAGAGCGTGACATTTTCGAACGCCTTTATGCCGCCCGACTGGACCGAATTCGCGAGCTTCAAGAATGCCGTGAGCTTGTTGAGCCTTTGGATGGTCAGGGGCTTTTGACCGGCGCGGTTAACGCACCATCAGCCGCCGCCGAAGAGCTTGATGATGATGCGCTTCTGGCTGAGTTGGGGATCGAGGTTGAAGCCCCTCCGATTACGGAACTGAAACACGTTCGATCGACGGCAGAGAAGAAGGCTGCTGAAGAAATAGCGCACCGTGATAAATGCCAGGACTTTGACACCTTCAAGCCGCTCTTTGAGCAGGTGCAGAAGGAGTTGGATAGCGGTCTGCGCGAAACGCGACCTTTCGAGATGAAAGCTGAGATCGAGAAGGGTCGCTTCTTTATCGTTAGTGGGCAAAAGGCTTACGTTGCGGAGAAGGGTGAGACGACAATCACCGACCAGGGGCGCACGGATGCCCGCTTGCGCGTGATTTTCGACAACGGCACTGAGAGCAACATGCTGATGCGCTCGCTTCAGCGTTCCCTGAACAAGGATGAGGCGGGAAGGCGGATTACGGAGCCGACTGCCGGTCCCTTGTTTTCTGATCAGACGATCGACGGGGACGAAGCAAGCGGAACGATCTATGTTCTGCGGAGCAAGGCAGATCACCCGCTTGTCGCCGAAAATCGGGAGCTGGTACACAAGATCGGTGTAACCAACATGAGCGTGGAAAAGCGCATCGCAGGGGCACATCTTCAGCCGACATTCTTGATGGCGAATGTCGAAATTGTTGCGACCTATGAGCTCTACAACATCAATCGGACAAAGCTTGAAAACCTGATCCACCGCATCTTTGAGCCCGCGCGGCTTGAGATCGAGATTATGGATCGCTTTGAGCGGCCCGTTGTACCCCGTGAGTGGTTTCTTGTGCCGCTCTTTGCGATCAAGGAGGCTGTCGAGCGGATCAAGGACGGTTCGATTGCAAGCTATGTCTATGATCCTCAGAAGGCGTCTTTGGTGAAACGGGCTGGATCATGAGCAACATCAATGTCAGGCGCGCAGTCGAAAATATCCGATCAGGGACAAATGTTTATACTCCGCTTGTTGAAACCGTAGTGAATGCAATCCAGGCGATCGAAGCAGGTTCGCCCGATGCAGGGCGGGTCGATATCTTAGTCAAACGCTCGAACCAGCAGGAGCTAGAAGGCGGACAGCCGCCTGTTGAGAGCTTTTCGGTGATCGACAACGGCATAGGCTTCAATGACGAAAATAGAACCTCGTTCGACACGCTTTACTCAGATCACAAGATCGCCCAGGGCGGAAAGGGTTTTGGGCGATTCACTTGCCTAAAGTACTTCGATGACCTGATTATCGAGAGCGTTTTTGAAGGTGATGAAGGGCGAAAAAAGCGCGCTTTTAAGATGGGTAAGCAGACCGATATCATCGTCAATGAAGCCGTTGAAGATTGCCCCGATGGTGAAATTGGGTCGCGGGTGACAATGCTGAAGGCTAAGCGGCATTTCCCCGATAAGAAGGTGCAAACGATAGCGCGCACGCTTGTTGAGCGGCTTCTTCCCTATTTTATCGACGCCGACTATCAGTGTCCTGAGATCGGGATCGCTGAGGAAGATGGCACGGGCCGCATCATTTTAAACAACTTCGTCAGCAATCAATTGGCCGCGATGATCAAGGAGATCCCGCTCGAAGACGGGGGGATTGTTCTCGGATCAGGTGACAATGAGCAGACGTTTCAGGTGCGAGTTTTCAAGCTCTATTCACCAAGAAATCAGAAGAGCAAGATCAGCTTGGTCGCCGATCGCCGCGAGGTCACAGATACGGCCATCCATAGCTTTGTACCAGAATTCGTGGATGAATTTTTCGAAGAGAAATCAAGCGCAGGCGACGATCGAGACCGCAACTATATCGTCAAGGCATACGTGTTCGGTCCGTATCTTGATTCCAATGTGTCGCTAGAGCGTGGCGGGTTTGTTTTCCCCAAAGGTGATGATCTCTTGCATCCAATCTCCCAGGCCGAGATCGAGCAATCCGCAGCGCATATCGCACGCGATGCTTTGGGGGATACGGTCACGGCTCGCCAAGAGAAGAAACGCACGCAAGTTCAGAGCTATGTCGAGGACTCGGCACCTTGGCACCGAACTATTGCAGAGGACATCGACCTTTCGTCGATGCCATACAATCCGTCGCCGGAACAAATCGAGACTGTCTTTCAGAAAGAGAAGTTTACCCAAGAGGTGGCGATCCGGCAGCAGGTGGACCGGATACTCACGGAAACGGATGCGGATGGGCTCAAGGATGGTCTGCCCAAAATCCTCGACCAAATATCTAAAACAAGCCGGAACGATCTCATCCACTATATTGCGTTGCGCAAGCATGTGCTGACGCTGTTCGGCAAGAGCTTTGAGCTCACCGATGATGGAAAATACCCCTCTGAAGGTACGGTTCACGACATCATCTTTCCTCGTAAGGGAGATACAGCAGCGACAGCATACGAGGACCACAACCTCTGGATAATCGATGAGCGGCTTAACTTCACCAATTTCGTTAGCTCAGACAAGCCACTAGGTGGGGGGACAACCGATCGCCCTGACCTATTGGTGTTCGATAAGCCAGTGCTGTTTAGGGGCGACAATGAAGCGAGCAACCCGATCACGGTTTTTGAGTTCAAAAAGCCAGGGCGCGATGATTTTGTGAACCCGTCTTCGAAGGAAGACCCGGTTCAGCAGATCATTCGATACGTCAACAACGTCAAGAAGGGGAAATTCAAAACCCCAAAAGGGCGGCAAATCCTAGTTGCTGATAACACGCCGTTCTATGGCTATGTGATGTGTGAGATCACGGAGAAGGTCAAAGAGTGGCTAAAAATGGAGAAGGATTTCACGCCCATGCCTGATGGTGGCGGATGGTTTAAGTGGTTCGGGAACAACAACCTCTACATGGAAGTGTTGAGTTGGGATAAGGTGTTGCGGGACGCAGAGATGCGCAACAGTGTCTTTTTCCACAAGCTTGGGATCGAATGATCGGCCCTATGGCGTGCAGAATTATGATTTGCGCGCTATCTGCCAGAACTATGAAACAGGGCAGGGGGCTATGGTCGGTTGGCAAGCAGTGCTGTCACCTGTTCAACTGAATCGACCCATTGCGCCGTACCGCGTCGCCGCCATTCAATAACCTGCCGAATTCGGTCACGATCTTCGGTGAGGTTTCGTGCGAAAATGGGTTCATGGTGTGCAATGCGGTTACGTAGTTTTCGGATTTTTTCAATGTGGTCGAACATTTTAGCGCGTGCCTGCGCGAGCGTAAGAGCCTTGTCATGGTCGGGGAAAGCGCTTGCGAAATGTGTGTCCCAGACACGTGCTTGCTGGCCTTTTACAAACAGATGTTGCCAGAAGGCGAATTTGAGCTCGGCGACTACCTTGCCTGATGTCGGCAGGCGTGCGGCGCAGGACTGAAGATCATTTTTTGGTTGATAGCCGCGTCCACCGCGCAGTACGGGCAAAGTGTAGGCAAAACCACGGTTTAGGTGCCAGTTTGGACCAAACACCGCCTCAACGGCCTCGACAGCACCATTTCGGATCGACAGCTCGCAGAATTGCAACATGACGTAGAGAGCGGCTGAGATGTCGGTGTTCCAGCAGTAGAGCTCCATCGCCTTATGACGATCGCCACCAGCTTCGCGCAGGTATGTCCCAAAGCGTGGAGGTGAAAGCACTGCCTCCAAGTCGAGGATTTGCTGGGCTGTGAAATTGTTTGGCATCGAACGCTCAGGCAACCAAATATTGACAGCCGCAGCATATGAGCATAATTAGAGATCACAAGGCTTTGAGGTTCGCGGGTGCTTGCATCTTCCCTCATCGTCAAAAGAGTTAGAAAGCCCGTTGCCGCAAGGTAGCGGGTTTTTCTTTTCTTCGGCTTCCATGCAGATGGCCTGCATGGGCTTACTACCCGATGACCGGGGTAGGCACAGGGGTTAGACATTACATTTTCTACTATGGGTGACAGCGGAAATCCCATGCACGTGGTTTTCGCTAGGCTCGACCAGGTGCATTCCCGTCCGAACGTGGGAAGCCTGATTTATCAGCTCATAGGGGCAGGCGACACAGCAGCCAAAACCGCCCCGCATGAGGATGTGACTTCAAGCGTTTAAACCCGCATTTTCCACTATTGCTACGCCTCATCTGCATAGGTGACCAAGCGTGCCCGTCGATACCAAAATTCCAGTTTGTAGAACATGGCAAAGGCATCTCGATAAGAAACGCCCACGACCTCTCCCAGCTTCTGAAATTCCTCCACGCTGACCCTTGGTCTTTGGGATGCATCAGCACGAGGTTGCAGACCTAATGCTGATACTATGGCAACAAGCATGCTTTCCCCATAAGCGCCCATATCGCAGATACCCTTGATGTCCTCATACGCTTCCCACAACGCAAGCATGCGGGGGTATCGTTCGGGGGCAATTTCAAAAACTTCAATTTCGGCGGCGGTCAGTTCCGCATGTTCTGTGCCTATTCTGCCTTCCGCAAAGGTAGCACGCCAAAATTTGACGCGCTTTTCGAATTCTATCTTGAAGGCCGACACGGTGTTTTCTGTCACTTTTTTCGTCACCCTCAAATTAAAATACGTCTGTGATCCGTCCTTATGGGTACCACCCAGGAGGCGAATTTTCTACTATCTCCCAGACCGCAAAGCCGCCGGCATGGGTTGGCCGGCCAGGACGTGACTTTTTGGGCCGGCGCACTTCCTAGATTTTCCACTTTACTATGAAAGTGGAAAACGCCGATCTGGTGCAAATATCATAACTTTTGCACCAAGCTCTAAAACCCCGGAAAACCAATGACTTGAAGCGGTGCATATATCAGGTGCAAAATAAAGCATGTTCCGCTACACTGATTTGTATGAAAATCGGATATGCCCGCGTTAGCGACCTCAGCCAGAATTTAGACCGCCAGATCGCCGCCCTGCGCGCAGAGGGGTGCGATAAGATTTTTGCTGACAAGGCGTCAGGGAAGGCCATCAAAGGCCGTCCAGAGCTTGAGAAGGCCATAGACGCACTCGGCACCGGCCACACCTTTGTCGTAGCAGAATGGGATAGGGCGACCCGTTCTTATCAAGATGGGCTAAACATAGTCACTCGCATTGCGCAGCGTAGTGCATTGGTGAAGGTACTTGATCGAGACTATTTTGATCTGACAACCGACCTGGGGAAAGCTTTGCTTGGCCTCTTGTCCGCGATTGCCAGTGATGAGCGCAACAGGATTGTCAAACGCGCGAATGAAGGGCGCACGATTGCCCGTGACAAAGGGGTGAGATTTGGGCGCAAGCCCAAGCTGACAGAACACCAACAACAAAAGGCACTAGAGAGGCTTGCAGCAGGAGAATCTGCGCGTGAAATCGCACCAGATTACAATGTTTCTCACTCGACTATAGTGCGCCTGAAAGCGTGAGGATGTGGAGTTAGAGCATGGTAGAAGCAGCGATTAATAAAAAAGTAGTTAGCCAATCCCAAACAAAGGCACGCGCAGCTCAGTTACCGAAAAACGATAGCAATGTCTCGCTTTCATTCTTTGAAAAGCGAGCAAATCAAGGGGATGAGGACGCGCAGTATCAACTGGCGTTATGTTATCTTGAAGGGCAGTTAGGGCTACCCAAACACTATGAATCTGCGCTTCTATTGTTGCACGAATTGGAGCGGGAAAATCACGCCGAAGCTATCACTAAGCTAGGTACTCTATACGGGCGGGGCGAAGTCGTTGATCTGAACCATGCCCTCGCGTTCAAATATTTTAAGCGAGCGGCCAAGCTCAATCATCCCCGCGCATACAATAATATCGGTGTTATGTATGTGGAAGGTTTTGATGTAGACCAGAGTTACACGCAAGGACGTGAATATTACGAAAAAGCGGCTGATCTTGGCGATGCTCGCGCTCTCACAAATCTCGGATTTCTGTATCAGCAAGGTCTAGGCGTAGAGCCGAGTTTTGCGCGTGCCTTCAAGTATTTCAAGCAAGCTGCTGATCTTGGCGATGATGCCGCCTTCATAAAGCTGGGGTATCTGTATGAGCATGGTTTAGGCGTAGAGCCGGATTCTGAGCATGCCCTGTCTCTCTACAAAAAAGCTGCTGATTTCGGGTATGCTCGTGCGGTCTTGCTTCAGGCACATATGTACAAGGATGGTCGAGGTGTTGTGCAGGATTACGAGCATGCGCGCGAGCTTTTTGAAGAAGCTGATAATCTTGGCGATATTGCAGCCCCTATCAATCTCGGTTTTCTGTATCAGGAGGGGTTGGGCGTAGAGCGAAATTATATTCGAGCTTTATCATTCTATGATCAAGCCGTTGCGGCAGGCGATATTCGCGGTCATACGAATTTGGCGATTATGTACGCAAACGGCTATGGCGTTGAGAAAAACCTACTTACCGCCCGCACGCTCTATGAAAAAGCCGCCGCGCTTGGTGACTACCGCGCCACCACAAATCTTGGGTTTATGTTCAAACAAGGTCGAGGTGTCGTGCAGGATTACGCGCGTGCGAGAGAGTTGTTTGAAGAAGCTGCTGATCTTGGCGATGGACTAGCACAGGCGGAATTGGAAAAGCTTGATAAAAAACAAAAGGATAGTGTATCCTATAACAAAGAGCAGTCCGAACAAGGAAGGCCAGAAACACAGCGCGTAAATGAGGGTGTGACCAAAGGAAGGTCAGACCCAATGAGTGAAAAAGATACGAGAAACGAGCCTTTGTTTGCCGCAGCGGAAGCGAAATCCGTTGGTGAGATGTTCGAACGTGCTCGTGTGGGCGTGGGCTTGAGTAAGGTGGCTGCATCAAAAGTCACAGGTATTGCACGCCCCAGCATCCTCAGTTTTGAGAAAGGGGAACACAGCCCTAGCTTGGATCGTATCAAGACCGTTGCAGATGCTTACGGTTTTGATGTTCGAATTGAGCTGACCCCGAAAGACAAATCCTAAGAATTTGACACTGACAGAAATTTCTGTCATCCTGATTTCATCAGCCTAGAGCTGTCCACCCGTCAACTGACGACGACTAGTCGTCGTTCCTGAGAGCACAGGAGCGACCCTATGAAATTGCTTGTCTGCATCGCTGCGATCTTACTCGCGGTGGGCGCGGTAGCCATAACTTGTGGCGTTGAAACCCTCAAAATCTGGTTTCAGATATCGCTCGGAATCTATGCTCTCATCCTTTGCAACGTAGTCTTGCGCGCACTGGTTATGGCCGTAGCGCAGTTCATCGGGTTCAATCATCCGGCGCTAGAGGCCTATTGGCCTCGGCTGCCGTGGCGCCCCATGCAGGTGGTGCGCAAGACCATCTTGGAAAAATACGAACGTGTTTTTGTGATGGGGAAGCGTAGCAATGGCGGCTTTCTTCCGTTCCTCTCAACTCTGTTGCTGCGCTACCGGAAAGGGATGCTTGTTTATGGTCGTGTGATGCTGCTTGATTTTAAGTGGCCTCAGTATGCGGCTGAAGACATATCCAGGCACCTTTCAATTCTGGGCCAAACGGGTGGCGGTAAAAGCAACTTCCTGGCCAACCTCATAGCAATGACCCCGAACACTGCCTCGATGTTCGTGATTGATCCGAAGGGTATGTTTTCGGCCACGGTTCTGGCTGCGAAAAAGGCTATGGGCATGGCGGTGTTCACCGTTGATGTGCTCGGCACCGGCGGTGCGCTTACGGCTTCTATCAACCCCATAAAGACGATCTTTGAGCTGAATGAGGTCACGGGCAAGGATTACACCACGATCATGGTGGTGGGCATCTGCCTTTCGCTAATTCCCAAATCCAAGTTCGAAAAGCCGTTCTTTCACAACAAGGCGGTGGAGATCGTTTCCGCGATCATCCTGCATGAGATTAGCATCAATCCCGATACCGATCTTGTGCAAATTTGCGATCGCGTTTTTGCGGGTTATGCAGAACATGTTGAGACGCCAACAGACGCGCAAGAAATGCACTTGCGCGCCATGGCCGCGAACCCTTCATTTGATGGGTTTATCTCTCGGATCGCCACACTTGCGCTTTCCATGGATCAACGCACGTTTTCCAACATCATGGCTACAGCCACAGCCCCCTTGCTGTGGTTGATGCATCCCCAGACGAAGAAATTCATCGTCAGACACGATGTCTCAATTCTCGATCTGAAATCCGACAAGCGCAAAGTGATCATCGCGCTTGCCTGCACGCCGACAGCGATGCGGGACGAGTTCGCCGGATACTTCAGGATGATGGTTTTCATCGTTCTCAAGGTCATGGAATTCTACAAGCTTGAGCTCAAAGAACGCACTCGCATCATCGTGGAAGAAATGGGCACGATCGGAGCGATCAATTCGCTTCCTGAAGTCTGGCCGCTCTTACGTGGCTATGGCGGTCTGGGCGTCGGCGTTGTCCAGGAGTTGGAAGGTTTCAAGCGGTATTACCCTGATCACTGGCGCACGATTTTGGGCAACAGTGATGCCGTGGTTTGCTTGCAGACAGAAGACCCGGAGACGCTTGAGCATATTTCCAAGAATTACCTTGGAGAGCGCACGCGGACCGTGAAGGAAAACGGCCAGAAGCGCAGCGTTACCAACCGGGTGATGGAGCCCGAAGCCCTCAAAAGATACCTGGCGTACACCAAGGGTAAGGGCGGGCGCGTGATCGTTGGCCGTGCCGGAAAGCGCCCGTTGAAGCTCTTCATGCCGGAGTATTTTCGCGACAGCCCTGTATTTCTTTACGAGCAGGATGTCGCGCATCGTGAACCGACAGGCCGCGCCTTTGGTCGCTCGCTAGTCGAGCGGTTCAGAGCCTATCGGGCGGTCCCTACAGCCACCCAAGAATTCACTGACGATGACAGCAAACTGCTGTCCGTCATTGAAGCCAAGCGAGGCTCCTAATGCTTCGTACATCCCAACAAATTGAAAGGAGCACAGAAGTGTTTTCTCAGAATAGAATTAACCCGCCTCATTTTGAAAGGGATGTTCTAACGCATCTCATTTCAAACAAGTTTAAGCGGTTGAATCCGCGATATAAAGCGGTCACCAACCACATCATCGTTGGCTCGTCTGGGGCGGGCAAATCCACCGGCCTCCAAGATATCTGTGACACATACGATGTGCCGCTTTTTGTGGTGCAAGGATCAAACCTGGTTTCCCAAATGGAAGGTCAGGGCACTGCCCCGCTTGAAGATGCGATCCTGGAAGCGAGTTTGATCGAGGATGCTTGGATCACTGCCGTCTCTACCGATGACGCGGGCATGGGCGGTGATGGCCGTATCGGTTCGGTCGATAACAAAGCCACGCAAGGCTTTTTCATGTCGTGGTTTGACCGCCCTGGTGAGCTGACCATCGAGCGCCCCAATCAGCGCGCGCGTACTCAGAAGCTGCGAAACTTTCCCGTCAGTTTCATGACGACAAACAGCCTGGACGCGTTGCACCCGCCGATTGTTGCGCCGCATCGCTCGACGATCACGGTTCTTGATCCGCAGGGTGCAGAGAAAGAGATGATCGTTGTCAGCATGTTTTCGACGCTTGGCTGTGAGGATGCAACGAAGTTGGTACGGCATTTTCCAGATCAGCCGATCGCTTTTTTCGCAACGCTGCGAACTGAAGCATCCAAAGATGCCATCATGAACGGTGCTGAACAGCTCAAGTACAAATTCAGCAAAGTGGACTGGGAGAACTTTCACGGCTTTGTCAGCGCGAAGGCTGAAAGCGTCTCTCTCAAGGAACTTATTACAGCGGGCGAAAAAATCGCAGCGCAAGACAGAAGCGCGAACTTTATCGCGCCGCCTAAGCCCACCTTCAAAACGGAGTTCCGCCGCCCCAAGCGGAAACCGCGGTCGAAGGCCAACGGTTCTGAAGGCCGCGTGAATGGTCATGCCACCAACACCCCGAAAACCGACATCACCGCGTAATGAAAGGAGCTTGAATATGGCTACTACGCAAACAAAGACGAAAACGGAGGTTCGGACAAAAACCCGTGTCCGCGTGCTTCAGGAAGCGGCTGAACACTTCATGCGGGAGACAGAAGAAGCGGGCGCAAGCTGGACGCATATCCTCAGGGAAGCGGAGGTGATTTGTGCCATGCAGCTCGTCGATTGGTTCGAGGTTATTGTTCACACCAAGACTGGGCCGGTTGCAGGTGTGCGTATGTCTTTTGACTGGCAGACGCATGAAGCAATGCTTGAGAGCGCAGGCGAGGACTACGACGACGCTTTGCTTGATGGGTATGATCGACCTGGCTCTGTCACGGAGACAATCTCAGCACTGCGCGAATATATCGACGCGATCAAAGCCGAGAGTGACGTGACGGCTGTGAACGCTTGGTATCAAGTCCGGCAAGCGCGCGTTGATGAGCTTGGCATAAAGCGGGTCAACCAGCTCTTGGGGCGCGGTGACATAACGCCAGAGCAGCGCAAGCAATGGGATGAGCAATACACCCTTGTCGAAGAGGCCAGAGCCAAGAAAGGCACCTCAACAGAGGTGTCGGCATCTGACCTTCCCGAAGCAAACC
>Ga0316204_10004305_pt1 | contig 25782 bp, 22 predicted proteins | sample 6monrhotite_MG_2_FD_205661 | JGI IMG/M metagenome (GOLD analysis project Ga0316204, IMG submission 205661) | Microbial mat bacterial communities from mineral coupon in-situ incubated in ocean water Damariscotta River, Maine, United States -... | ecosystem: Environmental > Aquatic > Marine >...
AACTACCACTCCTGATGACTATTGCTGGATGCTTGGTGGGTGCTGAGGGGATCGAACCCCCGACATTCGCCTTGTAAGGGCGACGCTCTCCCAGCTGAGCTAAGCACCCTGTTGAGGCATTATTGTAGGGCGTCTTTAAGCGCCTTACCAGCCTTAAATGAGGGTTGCTTGGAGGCCTTAATCTGAATGGTGGCGCCGGTCTGAGGATTTCTACCCTGGCGTGCCGCACGCTCTTTGACCGCGAAAGAACCAAAACCAACTAGGCTGACCTGATCACCAGACTTCAGTGCATCGGTAATCGCCTGAATCGTACCATTAACAGCCTTGGACGCGTCTTCCTTTGAAAGACCGGCCAAGCTGGCTACGGCATCAATCAAATCAGTTTTTGTCACTATCGTTTCCCCTTCTATTAATTGTTTCGTTGAATCTTGTTGATCGGAACCCGGTACCGACACAACGGTAGGGCATTTATAGCAATGCCTTGATATGCAGTCAAGCGAAGTTACGCGTGATTGTAAAAAAAGCCGGCCGCTCCCTCCCAAAGGGGATCGGCCGGCATCATGCTTAATGTGAAACCAAGCGACCGCTGGACTTTTTGCCCTTTCCTGTCGTCTTCTTGACAGCCACATCGGCCCCGCCAACCGGACCATCAGCGACCGTCGGTGCGGGCATATGCAACAACGCCGTCTCCAGCACCTCGTCAATCCAACGTACCGGCTTAATATCTAGATGTTGCTTGATATTTTTCGGTATCTCGGTCAAGTCGCGCTGGTTTTCGTGCGGAATCAGTACAGTCTGAATCCCGCCCCGATGGGCAGCCAGCAATTTCTCCTTGAGCCCGCCGATCGGCAAGACTTCTCCCCTGAGGGTAATCTCTCCCGTCATGGCCACATCAGAGTGAACAGGGATACCCGTCAGCGCCGATACGAGCGCCGTACACATGCCGATACCGGCACTCGGCCCATCCTTGGGGATCGCGCCCTCGGGGACGTGGATGTGAACGTCTCTCGTCTGATAAAAATCATTTTCCAGACCCAGAAGCCGGGCCCTGCTGCGAACAACCGTCATCGCCGCCTGCACGGACTCCTGCATGACATCGCCCAGTTGGCCGGTGATCATGAGCTTGCCCTTACCCGGTACGATTGCCGTCTCGATCGTTAACAGGTCACCACCCACCTCGGTCCAGGCAAGGCCCGTGACCTGTCCAACCTGATCATATTCCTCCGCCAACCCGTAGCGATATCGCTTTACGCCCAGGTAGTTCGTCAGGTTGCGGGATGATACCGTGACTCGAGTTTTGTCGCTCAGCAGGATGTCCTTAACCACCTTTCGGCAGATCTTGGCGATTTCGCGTTCCAGATTCCTGACGCCCGCCTCTCGGGTGTAATAGCGAATAATGTCCCTAACAGCCCCTTGGCTTAGCGCGAGTTCGTTCTCGGCAAGCCCGTTGGCCTTGACCTCTTTCGGGGTCAAGTAACGTTCGGCAATATGGAGCTTTTCATCCTCGGTATAACCGGAGAGACGAATAACCTCCATACGATCGAGGAGCGGCGCTGGGATGTTCATGCTGTTCGCTGTGCAAACGAACATGACGTCAGAGAGGTCATAGTCAACCTCCAGGTAGTGATCATTGAAGGAATTGTTCTGTTCAGGATCAAGCACCTCAAGCAGCGCCGACGCTGGATCACCGCGAAAATCCATCGCCATCTTGTCGATCTCATCGAGCAGAAAAAGCGGGTTTTTCACCTCAACCTTGGACAGGTTCTGGATGATTTTGCCGGGCATGGCGCCAACATAGGTTCGCCGGTGGCCTCGAATTTCAGCCTCGTCACGCACGCCGCCCAGGGACATGCGCACGAATTTCCGGTTGATGGAACGCGCAATCGAGCGTCCCAAGGAGGTCTTACCGACGCCAGGGGGTCCGACAAGACACAGGATCGGCCCCTTGAGCTTATCCACGCGCTGTTGTACAGCCAGATACTCCAGAATGCGTTCCTTGACTCGCTGCAGTCCGTAGTGATCCTCATCGAGGATGGTCTCCGCATGGCCAAGGTCACGACTGATCTTGGTATGCTTCTTCCAGGGCATACTGACCATCCAATCGATGTAATTGCGGACAACTGTCGCCTCTGCAGACATGGGGGACATCATCTTGAGCTTATTAAACTCAGAGAGCGTCTTCTTCTTGGCTTCGGCACGCATCCCCGAACGCTCGATTTTACGCTCCAATTCCTCGAATTCATTGGGCATGTCCTCCATGTCGCCCAACTCCTTCTGAATAGCCTTCATCTGCTCATTGAGATAGTACTCGCGTTGGCTCTTCTCCATCTGCCGCTTAACGCGGCCACGCACCCGCTTCTCCACTTGGAGCAGATCAACCTCGGATTCAATCAGCCCCATGAGGCGCTCAAAACGGGCCTTGACGTCCAATAACGTGAGTAGCTCCTGACGTTCCTCGACTTTGAGCATCATATGAGCGGCGATGGTATCCGAAAGCCGCCCGGCATCGTCGATATTCATAAGCGAGGTCAACACCTCGGGGGGTATTTTGTTGTTCAGTTTGACGTATTGCTCGAACTGAGCCAGTACCGACCGAGCCAGGACTTCGGTCTCACGGTCACCGGTCTCGACCATTTCCTGAACGACAACCTGAGCGACAAAATAGTCCTCGCCACTCACATAGTGGACGATTCTGGCTCGATCAATACCCTCTACGAGGACTTTGACCGTGCCATCAGGGAGTTTTAGCAACTGCAAAATCGTGGCCGTGGAACCCATTTCATGGATGTCATCCTCGGTTGGGTCATCCTGCGAGGCGCTCTTCTGGGCCGCAAGCATGATCCTCTTGTTGCCCGTCATGGCCGCGTTCAGGGCCTGGATGGACTTCTCACGCCCCACGAACAGCGGCAATACCATATGGGGATATACGACAACGTCACGTAAGGGTAGGACCGGGAGGATGGTCTGATCTCCACCGATTACGCCTGAATTCACTTCCTCGCTCATGGAATCACCTTGGGTGTAGTAAGAGGCATTGCGCAGATTACGCGCCTTATGTCTGCGACATTAGCTTGGATATAAGGACGGTGGCAGCCCATTTCAATCATGAAGGACTATCTATTACTAAAAACTCGGAAACGGACCACCGCACGCATGGCGACATGGTTTGAGACGGATACTGAGGGAATGAGCCGCACACCGCGGCACTCTTATTGCTGGATGGTGAATAGCCGGTCCGGGAGACTCAATGGTCAATGAGCTCCCGGACCACAAACATTAATGATCTTGGCTGGCGGATCCCGTGTTTTGCGCCTCGCCGCCCTGGTAGATCACAAGGGGATCGGCGTCTCCCTTGATGACCCCTTCGTCGACCACGACCTTCTCGACGCCGTCCATTGAGGGCAGGTCATACATGGTCTCCAGCAGGACATGCTCAAGAATTGACCGGAGCCCGCGAGCACCGGTCTTGCGCTCCATGGCCTTTTTCGCCACGGCCGAGAGGCAATCCTCGCGCAGAATCAGTTCACATTGCTCCATTTCGAAGAGCTTCACAAACTGTTTGGTAATGGCGTTCTTGGGCTCGGTCAGAATACGCACCAGAGATTCTTCATCCAGCTCATCCAGGGTTGCAACGACCGGCAAGCGACCAACGAACTCCGGGATCAGGCCAAAACGAATCAGATCTTCAGGCTCAACGGTGTGAAGGACCTCGCCAACCGTCTTTTGCTCGTCTTTACCTTTGACCTCTGCCGAAAAACCGATCCCGCCCTTTTCCGAACGATCGCGGATAATTTTTTCGAGGCCGGCAAAGGCACCACCACAGATAAACAGGATATTACCGGTATCCACCTGCAGAAACTCCTGCTGGGGATGTTTACGCCCGCCTTGCGGCGGTACAGAGGCAACCGTACCTTCTATCAGCTTCAGCAGCGCCTGCTGAACACCTTCACCTGACACGTCCCGGGTGATGGAGGGGTTATCGGATTTACGCGAGATCTTGTCGATTTCATCAATATAGACAATGCCTCGCTGGGCCTTCTCAACATCGTAATCACATTTCTGCAATAACTTCTGAATGATGTTCTCGACATCCTCACCGACATAACCGGCCTCGGTCAGAGTCGTGGCATCGGCAATCGTGAATGGGACGTTGAGAAGCCGCGCAAGGGTCTCCGCCAGCAGCGTTTTACCGCTTCCGGTGGGACCAATTAGAAGAATGTTGCTCTTCGAAAGCTCAACTTCATCCTTCTTGACGCCCACCTCAAGCCGCTTGTAATGATTGTAAACGGCGACAGCCAAGACCTTCTTGGCAGGTACCTGGCCGACAACGTACTCGTTCAGGATATCGTTGATCTCATGAGGCGTCGGTAGCTTCCGGCCCTTGAGCGTGGAAGAGGATTCCTGGACCTCTTCCCGGATAATGTCATTGCAGAGCTCTACGCACTCGTCGCAAACAAAGACAGAGGGGCCGGCAATGAGTTTACGCACTTCATGCTGGCTCTTGCCGCAGAACGAGCAATAGAGCAGCTTTTCATTTCCTTCGTCCTTACCCGTCTTATCATCGCTCATAACCCACTACCTCACTCGTAAGTCGAACTGGCAACGACCGTCTTAAAGGGCGCATCCAATGTCACCAACCCGGCTGGCTCACAAACAATTTGGCCTGTCATCATATCAGGCTATGGCATCACGGTGCGACAGCACGCTGTCTATCAGGCCGTATTCAACGGCATCGCTTCCGGACATGAAGTTATCCCGATCCGTGTCCGCGCGAATCCTTTCCAAAGGTTGGGAGGTATGCTCGGAGAGGATATCGTTGAGCGTATCACGGACGCGCAGGATCTCTTTGGCGTGGATATCGATATCCGAGGCCTGGCCCTGGAAGCCGCCCAACGGCTGGTGAATCATAATACGTGCATGCGGCAGCGAATAACGCTTGCCCTTGGCGCCACCTGCCAGCAATAAGGCGCCCATGCTAGCCGCCTGACCGAGGCACATGGTGCTGACATCGGGCTTGACGAAGCGCATGGTGTCATAAATCGAGAGCCCGGCACTGACCGAACCGCCAGGCGAATTAATATAGAGGTGGATATCCTTGTCAGGATTCTCAGACTCCAGAAACAACATCTGAGCCACGATCAGATTGGCGCCATGATCCTCTACAGGCCCGACAAGAAAAATCACTCGCTCCTTGAGTAGACGGGAATAGATGTCGTATGCGCGTTCCCCTCGCGAGGACTGCTCTACCACCATAGGCACAAGATTCATTCGGATATCCCCGCTGTGATCAACATTCGTCATATCGGTCAGCCTGTATCATCCTTTAGTTGGATTCACCTGCGTCAGCGGCAGCAACACCACTCACGACCTCGTCAAAAGAACTCGTTACGTCATTCACTTTGGCCTGATCGATTACCCAGTCGACCACCTCATCTTCCAGTACCAACGCCTCGACATTGCCCAAACGCTGCCGGTCACCGTAGTACCAGGCGATCACAGCATCCGGGTCGTCATAGCCAGCCGCAATGGACTCGACCCGCGAGCGGACCTTAATCGCATCGGCCTTGAGGCCATGATCCTTAATAATTCGATTGACGACAATTCCGAGCGTAACGTTGCGTTCCGCGACTTTTTTCAACTCGGCCGTCTGCGAATCATCCGGATTTTGGGTGCCTTGCTGCTTGATCAGATCCTGCAATACGGCGTCAACCTGGGATTTGGGAAGCTCGATCGGATTACGCTCAAAAAGGGCGTCCATGATCTGCTTCTTCATCTTCAGCCGGATAGCTTCATCGAGCTCGATTTGCATACTGTTAAGGACCTCCGACTTCAAGGTCTCTACATTGCCGTCCTCGACCTCATAGGTTTGAGCGAAATCCTCGTCGATCTCAGGTAACTCGGCCTCCTCGACGCGCTGAACCTTGATCACAAACTCGGTGTCTTTACCCGCCAGTTCCTTATTGTGATAGTCGCCAGGGAAGGTCAGGTTGAGCGTCAGCTCTTCGCCGGTCTTGCTCCCGGAAAGACCCTCCTCGAAGCCGGCAATCATGGCCTTTGAGCCCAACACGACAGGCACATCCTTACCGGTGCCACCCTCAAAGACCTCGCCGCCGGTACTTCCCTCAAAGTCGATAACCAGGCGATCCCCATCAGCGGCCGCCCGATCCACGGCGCTCCAACGACAAGATTGGCGCTGCAATTTAGCGAGCATCGCATCGAGATCCGCATCCCCCAAAGTCACCTGGGGGCGAGTCAGTTCGAGACCATCCACAGGTGCGGGCTCGAACTCAGTCATAATTTCAAAGGTAGCCGTGTAGCTGTATTCGTCACCCTCATTGAAGGTTTCCTGCTCAAAGGCCGGATAGCCAGCCAAGCGCAGGTTTTCCTGGCTCAGGGCCTCGTAGAAAGTATTGCGCGTCAGTTCCTCAAGGACCTCGTTGCGCACACTGGCCCCATACTGGCCCTTGATAACCTTCATAGGCACCTTGCCGGGACGAAAACCCTTAAGGCGCACCGTCTTGGACAAAGACTGAAAACGCCGGGCCATTTCGTTGCCCACCTTCTCGGCAGGCACCGTGACCTTCATCCGCCTTTCCAGGCCTTCTGTCGTCTCTATTGAAACTTGCATGACATTACTCCAACCACCCGATATCAATTAAATTTAATCACACATTTTATAGCGCCGCGCTCATTGCACTGCGCGCGGACATCATCATTTTAATGGTGCGAAAGGAGAGACTCGAACTCTCACGGGTTCCCCCACAGGTACCTAAAACCAGCGCGTCTACCAATTCCGCCACTTTCGCAATTCTTTAATTACTGCTACCTCAACCCATACCGCTATCAAGCGCGCATCCCGGAATCACATCGGACGTGGGTGCGCCGCTGTCGATCATGCGCATCTTCAGGAGGTGCGGTCTCAGCTCTAGACAAGTCGTGCTGTCCGATATTCAGAGACGCTCTGATGGGTAAATAATTATAGACCGCTGTCAGCATACACTTTGTTAAGCTCAGACCCAACAGGGATGGACGGGGATTCGCGTCCACCGCCGCTTGTGAGAATGGTGGGCCGTGTAGGGTTCGAACCTACGACCCGCTGATTAAGAGTCAGCTGCTCTACCAACTGAGCTAACGGCCCATACTCACAGTAGTGAATCATATTCGGATGATTTCACAAAATGCAACAACATCGCAATTCGGGGGGCAGAAGACTGGGGTGAACGATGGGGCTCGAACCCACGACCACCGGAATCACAATCCGGGGCTCTACCAACTGAGCTACGCTCACCATAAAACAGTCATTCCAAAACCGAACGGAACATCTCTCCCTTGCCCCAAAAACGCCCCTCTGCCGCAAATCCACGAAGCCGTGTCGACTGGATACATCGATATTGGCGCGCCCGGCAGGGTTCGAACCTGCTACCCTCGGCTTAGAAGGCCGATGCTCTATCCAAATGAGCTACGGGCGCAGACCTTGCGCATCGAGCCCTCCCGGTAAACCCGACATCATTAGGCAACCCAATCCCATACCCTGGGTTTGGTCGGGGTAGAGGGATTCGAACCCCCGACATCCTGCTCCCAAAGCAGGCGCGCTACCAGACTGCGCTATACCCCGAACACCACTGAAACAGGCACCTCTTCGCAAGGCAGAGCATGATACGCCGCCATGGTGTTATCGTCAAACCAAGATTACTGAACGCTTCGCGGCCTGCACACGCGTCGTTCGTGCGACCGTTCCAAAATAGTCCTGAAGACTGTATTTCAACACATTTCGAGCTATAATGCTGCGTTTTTGCAATAGAATCTGTCCCGTGTGGGCGCCCATGTGACGAACCGAAAAAATGAACGAACATCTGATGAATAACTACGCTCGGCTCCCGATCGCTTTCACCCACGGTGAAGGTGTATGGCTTCACGATGAGGGCGGCAAGACCTATCTCGACGCTTTGAGCGGGATCGGCGTCTGCGCGCTGGGTCATGCTCATCCGGCGGTTACGGATGCCGTCTGTAGGCAAGCCGGACGCCTGACGCACACATCCAATCTCTACGGGGTCCCCGAACAGGCGGCGCTCGCGACGAGGCTCTGCCACCTGTCAGGCTTGGATAAGACGCTCTTCTCCAACTCGGGCGCGGAGGCCAATGAGGCCGCTATCAAAATCGCGCGTCTTCATGGTCATAGCCGCGGCATCGAGCTTCCTATCATACTGGTCACCGAAAACAGCTTCCACGGGCGCACCATGGCCACGCTGTCCGCCACCGGAAACCGTAAGATTCAGGCCGGTTTCGAACCGCTGGTAAGCGGGTTTGCCCGTATCCCATTCGACGATATCGGCGCCATCGAGACAGCGGCCCAGAACAACCGCGACATCGTCGGGATACTCGTTGAGCCTATCCAGGGTGAGGGCGGCATCCGCATTCCTGACACAGATTACCTGAAAGCGGTTCGGCGAATTTGCGACCAACACGGCTGGCTCATGATGCTTGACGAGGTCCAAACCGGGATCGGGCGCACCGGTCGTTGGTTCGCATACCAACACGATGAAATCCGCCCGGATATCATCACATTGGCCAAGGCCCTGGCCAACGGCGTGCCCATCGGCGCCTGCTTGGCTCGGGGCATCGCGGCCGAGACCTTCCAACCGGGACATCACGGATCGACCTTCGGCGGAAACCCGCTGGCCTGCGCCGCAGCATTAGCCACGCTGAAGACCATTGAGAAAGATAATCTCGTCGCGAACGCCGAAGAGACCGGCCGCTATCTAGCCACCCAGCTGCAGGACGCGTTGGGCGCGCACCCACGGGTCAAGAATATCCGCGGACGCGGCCTCATGATCGGGGTCGAGCTCAACGAGAACCACAGCGGGCTTCTCGAACTAGGGCTCGGGCAGGGACTCCTGTTCAGTCTGCAAGCAGGCAATGTAATTCGCCTGCTGCCACCACTGATTCTGAGCCGCGACGAAGCCGATGAGGTCGTGCTCAGGCTGACACGGGTCATCGAAGACCTTGATGCGGCCGCTACACCAGCGTAGCCGATTCCACACTTTTGAAATCTGTATAATCGAACCATGACGATGCCAAGACACCTCCTGCGCCTTTCAGACCTATCCGCCAATACTTTTCGCGCCCTGATCAAACGTGGCATCGAGTTGAAGGATATACAGCAACGTGGCGAACTTTACGAACCGCTGAAAAATCGCGTGCTCGCCATGATCTTCGAGAAGTCATCCACTCGGACGCGCGTCTCATTTGAGAGCGGCATGACGCAATTTGGCGGTCACGCCCTATTCCTATCGCCGCGAGACTGTCAACTGGGTCGAGGGGAGCCTGTCGAGGATACCGCTCGCGTACTAGCCGGTATGGTCGATGCCGTCATGCTGCGAACCTTTCACCACGATGACCAGATCCGATTCGCCGCACACTCGAAGGTTCCGGTCATAAACGGGCTGTCGGATCTCCATCACCCCTGTCAGCTGCTTGCCGACATGCAGACCTATTTTGAGAACAGGGGCGATATCGACGGATGTGCGGTCGCCTGGATCGGCGACGGCAACAATATGTGCCACTCCTACATGGAAGCGGCGCGAGTCCTGGGCTTTCAACTGCGAATCGCTTGCCCCAAGGGTTATGGTCCGGATAAGGGCCTACTGATCGAAGCAGGTAACCATGTCGTGGTATGTGATCACCCCAGTCAGGCCGCAGACGGCGCGCACCTGGTCACGACCGATGTCTGGGCCAGCATGGGACAGGAAGAAGAGGCCAGCCAGCGCAGACTGGCCTTCCAAGACTATCAGGTCGATGAGGCACTGATGAGCGGTGCCGACAAGGACGCGTTATTTATGCACTGCCTACCCGCTCATCGCGGAGAAGAAGTCAGCCACGGCGTCATCGATGGACCACAAAGCATCGTTTGGGATGAGGCGGAGAATCGCCTGCACGCCCAAAAGGCCTTGCTGGAATGGATCCTTGATGCACAGCCATAGATCACTGACGCGAAACGCGCGATAAGCAGACTCTCATCGCGCCAACAGCTCGGCGGCCTCCAAACGGTTCCTTATTCATCGGGCAGCCGGCCCGAAATCGTCATGCGCCATTTTCACACTACTTTCACATTCGCGAGCTAGTATTGAGTCAAATCTCATGCTCGCTTGGGCGCAATAGATATCTGGAGCCTCACCATGAAAACAGGTCAATGGTTAGCGCGCCTCAGCGCTGCGGCACTGTTAGCGATCTCAACCGGTGGACAAGCTGCCACGCCCCCCCCTCCGAATTTCTCTATGGCTGTTACTGCGGGCAGCAGCGTGACCTCACTGAACGGCAGTATGCTTGCCCTGACCACCACCGACAATACTATATATTCGACATCCGGAACGCGGAGTCTAGCGGGAATTTGGACCTATGACTGGGCCTTATCGGTCAAACCGGATCCGGTCATTGCCGGTATCTTTTCAATCACCAACATGAGTACTGCGACGCAAAGCTTTAATATCTCGCTGAACCTTCCTGTGTCTGTGGGGTTCGCTCCCGCCCAGCAGTCTGGATCATTGGGCCTGACGCTTACCGACCTGAACAACGACGGCCAAGCTCAGCTCACCACCCAATCCTGGACGGGTCTGATAGACGCCACTCCCGCCATGTCCCTGTTTGCTACCGACCCTCTAATATGTTTTGGCCTGAGTGGGACCGGGTGCAGCGCCACGATCGCACCGGTAAGCTCGGGGCCATCGATCTACGCCGCCGGCATCAGCAACGTCATGGGTATCAACACCTTTTTCAATTTGGGCGCCGGCGACAAGATCAGCTTTACGACCAATTACACCGTTGCGCCGGTGCCGGTGCCGGGGGCCGCCTGGATGTTCGCCTCGGCCCTGGTGCCGCTAACAGCTTCAATGCGTAGAAGGTTCCGCAGAAATAAATATAACCTAACTTTATCAGATACTTAGAGGATTGCGGCGCTAAAAACTTGAGCTCTAACGGGTATAATACCTCGAGTTTGGGACGACATTGATCATCACCGACTTCTCTGGAGTGAGGTGACGGGAGAACACATATAGCGACGGAGTCAATCCCTATGTCACGCATCTATGCCTTTTTCATCGGTTGTCTACTGACCCTGGCCGTCGCGCAGACCGCCTCCGCCTCGATTATCGGCCTTCCGGCATTCGAGCTTGCGCTCACGAGCTCGGGACACGCCACGGAGACCCTGAGCGGATCGAACCTCGGACTAGCCTCAACAAATAACGGCAACTTCACGGCGAACGGTACGCACACAAGCCTTTCGGGTGATGCCGATTATACCTGGAGCCTGCTACTCGACCCTGACCCGACGATCGGCGGCACCTTTAGCTTTACGAATCTGCTAAGCACGGCCAAGGACTACGACCTGAATTTCATGCTGCCCGTCGGCATGGGATTCTCGCCGGCAGTGGTCAACGGACATTTCGCCGGCGCCGTGGCGGACGCCAACGGCAACGGCAATGCATACCTGAACAACGTCAGTTGGCTGAGTCTGGTCGACGGGGTATCTGTCATGAGCGCGGGCCCCACAAGCTTTGCTTGCGCCACCATAAACTGTACATCCGTCCAGCCAACCACTTACCTGGATCCCTTGAACTATCTGCCCGGTGTATCCACCAGTATCTCCACGAATGTTTCCTTCACGCTGTCGGCCGGAGACCGAGTCACCTTCAATACTTACTTCGACGTCGCGCCGGTGCCCGAGCCGGGCACCCTGATGCTGCTAGCGGGCGCGCTCGTCATCGCCCCCTGGATACGCATTCAATCAAAGAGCTGCTTGATCTCCTGGATCTCATCGTGTGCCGCCTTCATGGCCTCGATACTGGCCTCGGGCGTTAGTCCAAGGTTGGCGAACGCCGGTATCCGGGTCCAATCGACTTGTGTGCAGGGATGGTCGCTACCGATATGGCTTAGCAGATTCGCCACCAGTACGACATCGACATAATCCGCCTGCCAAGCCGCCGGCCTCATATAGTCGTCGTGTTCCTTGACAACTTTAATTGTCTCCTCGGCAAACTGCCACCGCTTCAATATCAACTCACCCGCACGCCCATGTAGAATGGACAGTACCTTGTGAAGATTTTTGGGCTGATCAAAGAGCTCTGGAACGCATTCCAGGTATTCAACCAACGGTAGCTTTCCTATATCGTGTATCAGTCCGGCAAACATCGCCTTTTCGGGCTCGAGTCGCGTATGGCCCTGAGCAATCACATGACTTAGGGCGGCCACGTGGGTACTGTGAGACCATATCTCCCGCAGCAAGCGCTTGCGCATCGGGTGCTGCACCAAATTGTTGGCGTAGACCTGCTCGACCGCGTAACTCATGACGATCGAACGAACGCCGGAAAGCCCCAAACGGGTCACGGCGCCTTTTAGGTCGTAGATATTCTGTCTGCCCCGGCTCATCGGACCGTTTGTCGCACGAATCAGACGCGATCCCAGGACAGGGTCGCTATTGATAATCTGGGCAATTCGCCCTGATGTTACATCAGGTTCGGCGAGCAATTTTCGCACCCTCAGGGCGATCTCAGGCATGCTCGGAAACAAGATGCGGTTGGCCCCAACGTCACGGACGAAATCGTGCCAAAGATGCTCGAGCCTGAGTGAAACATCGTTTTTCATAAGACTACCTTCCATTCGCGCAGTGCGCGCCATAATGTAACGCCACAGTGGAACATGTTCTCGTTTAGCGCCTTTTTCCGCATCATTCTTGAGTATGAGCAAGATTATCGGTTGCAGCGTACACTGTATAATCGCTCATCATAAAACATTCAAGATTGTGACCGACATCAAATCTCCGCACGTCAAGATCAACAGGAGACCGACCGCTATGATAGATTTAGGGTCCTAGCCCCTGGGTATTGAGATTCCAAAGATGCGCTGGTTCAAGTGGCAATACGCGCTGTTCCTCGCCATGGGCGTGTCCATGACGACGGCTATCGGCATTTGGTCCCTGTGGCGAGACGCTCAGCTGACGCCTCATCGTGACCTGAATCTGATCAAGGCCGAGAAGACCCTGACGGTCCTAACCCGAAACGCGCCCACCACGTATTTCCAAGGCCGTGACGGACCCACTGGATTCGAATATCAGCTCACGCAGGCCTTCGCCGAATATATGGGGGTCAGCGTACACTACCGCTTCCTGGATTCCATGGATGACATCATGCATTCCGTCCGCACGGGCTCGGGCGATATCGCGGCGGCTGGCATCACCCGGCTATCCCAGCGCGACGGAATCGGTCTGTTTACCCCGTCGTATATGGACGTCAGGCAACAGGTCGTCTGCCGACGGGGGACCCCCACCCCAAAGCGAGTCGAAGACCTCGCCGGGCTATCCATACTTGTCCCGGATGGGACCAGCTATGTAGTGACGCTCCAAAAGCTGAAGGGATCGCAACCCGATTTAAACTGGGCCACTACGGATTCGCTCTCGACCGAACAGTTGTTCGAACAAATCACCGAAGGTACCGCCGACTGCACAGTCGCGGACTCCAACATCGTCGCCATCAACCAGCGCTTTTACCCGCATATCAGGGTCGCCATGAACCTGACGAAGCCCCAGCCCTTGGCCTGGCTGCTTCCGGAGCGCGCCACCGCCCTGCACGCATTTGTGAGCCAATGGTTCGAACTGATTCGAAAAAACGGACAGCTTAGGGATATCTACGAGCACAACTACGGACACATCAAAACCTTCGATTATGTCGACACCCGGGTCTTTCAACGCCGCATTCAGCGCAGACTGCCTCGCTACCAGCTACACTTCGAGGAGGCTGGCTCGCTACACCAACTGCCCTGGACACTGATTGCCGCATTGGCCTATCAGGAATCCCACTGGAATAACCGCGCCCGCAGTCCCACCGGGGTCAGGGGCATCATGATGCTAACCCTCGACACCGCGCGCACCTTGGGTCTGAACAGCCGCCTCGATCCCGTACAGAGTATTGAGGCTGGCGCCCGTTATCTGAGGAGACTCATCAATCGACTCCCGAAAGCGGTTACGGGCGAGGATCGAATCTGGATCGCACTCGCTGCATATAACATAGGTATGGGGCATATCACGGACAGCCGCGTCCTCGCACGCCGCCTCGGCAAGAACCCAAATAAATGGGCCGACCTCAAAACAGTGCTCCCGCTACTCACCCGCCGCGACTATTACAAGACGCTCCGTAGCGGATATGCCCGAGGCACCGAAGCCGTCAAGTATGTACAACGTATCCGCAATTACCGCGACATCCTGGAACGAGACCTGCTCGCGGGGCAGATGACGGCCACCCTCCTCTAGCTAATCCACCACCCGCAATCCCAAAAAGCGCTGTCACCGCCCAACATCCAGGCACGATAACGACTCGGGGCCGAAATTAAAGGCTCGCCCAAATACGCCGCAATAGTGGTTGACCCATCGACCGAATGAGACCAATCACTATGACTTCTCTGGCAAAAATCGACGAGCACGCAACCGTGACCGATGTCTTCCGTCAGGCCCTGGCGGAAAAAGTCGAAACCGAGTCACTTGATCTACCGATGCTCCCTGAAGTGGCCCGGGAAACGCTCTCGATGACCCGCGACGAAACCAGCGACGCGTCCGAACTCGCGAAGCTCATTTACCGTGATCAATCGCTCGCCGCCCACTTGCTGCAAATCGCCAATTCCGCCGCCTACCTGGGCAACAACAAGATCGTTTCGCTGCAACAGGCGGTCGCCAGGCTCGGTTTTCGGGTGATATCCGAAATCACGCTTGCAATGGTCGTCAAAGCTCAGCTATTTAACGTCAAGGGCCAGGAAAAAACGCTTGCCTATCTGTGGCAACACGCCCTGGCCTCTGGCGCGTGGTCCAAGGAGATCGCACGGACTCTTCGTTATAACGTCGAATCCGCGTTTTTGTGCGGCCTGCTCCATGAAATCGGTAAGCCCGTAACACTCCAGGCGATGATCGATATCGGCGCTAAAAACGAAATCACGCCCAGCCTTGAGGACATCACGACCCTCATGGATGAATTCCATACCCCCATCGGTGTCATGCTGGCCACTAAATGGAAGCTCCCAGACCCGGTCATAGAAAGCATTGCATACTATCAATCCTACGAGTTCGCGACATCCTTCGCCAAAGAAGCCATGATCGTCCATTGTTCGGATGCCTTCACGACGACAATGATTCGTGACCCGAAGATGGATGAAGACTATCTGCGTAACCTCCCGGCGATTGCGGAGCTCAACCTCTATCCCGATGACGTAACGGCGCTCATTGAGAAGCAGCCTTTGATCAAAGACACGATCGAAGCCCTATCGCTATGACTATTTCGAAGACATTCGATTTCGTAATCATCGGAGGCGGGCCCGCCGGACAGAAAGCCGCGATTAAGGCCGCCAAGGAGGGGAAGAGCGTCGCGCTGATCGAAAGGGACCGCCAAATCGGTGGCGCCTGTGTGCACCGCGGCACGATTCCCAGCAAGACGCTGCGTGAGAGCGTCATGCAGTTTCAGAGGGCACAAAACGCAATCGAGCCAATGGGCGTCAAGAGCGATGGCGTAGTCGAATTCTCGGGCTTACTCAGCCATTTGCAATCGGTCATTCAGGCACATAGCGACTATATGTTCCGGCAGATCGAGCGCAACAACATCACCTATATGCATGGTCAGGCGCGTTTCCTAGACCCGAACCACATCGAGATCATGCGGCCCAACGGGCAAAAGCAGACCATCAAGGCACGCTTCGTCATCCTGGCAACCGGTACCCGACCCAGAAGCCCCGACGATGTCCCAATTGATCACGAACACATTTACGACAGCGACTCGATCCTGTCCATGATCTATGTCCCTAAGTCACTTACCGTGCTCGGGGCAGGCGTTATCGCCACCGAATACGCATCCATTCTGGCAGTACTGGGCGCCAAGGTCACGATCATCGACAAAGGTGACCGCCCTCTGAGCTTCCTGGAGCCGGAGCTCAGCCAGCGCTACGTTGATAACCTGGAGAATTTCGGAGGTCGCTATGTCGGCGGCCAACGCACCAAATCTGTGACCTGGGATGGCGTCGCCAGTGTTCAATGTACATTGGAAAACGGCGAGGAGATCGTCAGCGAAAAGGTGTTATTTGCGCTAGGTCGTGTCGCCAATATCGAGACCCTGAACCTGGACTGCACCGGCGTCGAGCTAAGCTCCAGAGGCCTGATCGAGGTCGACGACTATTTCCGGACCGCAGCCAGGCATATCTACGCCGTCGGTGATGTCATTGGACCACCAGCCTTAGCGTCTACCTCTATGGAACAGGGCCGCCAAGCCGTATGTCACGCCCTGAACCTGCCTTCAGCACACCTAGCCAGAACGATTCCAATCGGTATCTTTACGATTCCCGAGATGGCTTCCGTCGGGCTCTGCGAGGCCGCAGCCCGCGAACAATATGGGCCGGTCATCGCCGGTACCGCTCGTTTCGACGAAATCGCCCGCGGACACATATCAGGAATTCAGGACGGCCTGCTCAAGATCGTGGTGGGCGCCGATAACGGCCAGGTGTTGGGTGTCCACATCGTCGGTGAGGGCGCAGCTGAACTCATCCATATTGGGCAGATCGCCATCCTCAAGGGAATGCGCGTCGAGGAGTTCGTGGAAAACATCTTCAACTTCCCAACACTTGCCGAGGCCTACCGTGTCGCCGCGCTAGACGCCTTGCAAAAAGTCCATCGACAGCCGCCCATCAGCGGCGTCAACATCGCCACTGCCGGCGGTTAATGGTCATCGCGCACCGCTACGGACCGCTGAGATCTACGAGACGATACCTTCGCTGTTTGCACGCACTTGGCCCATCTGGCCATCCGCAAAGAACTTATCCTGCCCTAAGCTCAGGTGTTGAAAGACCATAGCCGCGTCGATATGAGCATCGTCGCTGAGGGTGTGGAGAACGCGGCTCAGCTTGAATTTCTGCTGATTCAGGATTGCTACGAGTTTCAAGGATTTCTCTTCAGTCGGCCGATATCTGTAGACGACGCGCCGGACGCTGCAGTTAAAACACCGCTGGAACGTCATGACAGACAGCATAGATCAGGACATCTACAGGAGCACCCATGATGACCCCGAACCCCAGGGAGAACAAACATGAGCTGATCGGCCATCAAACCTTGGCTCGTCTGGAAGAAAAACTCCAGGACCTCCCGATGTTACCCATGGTTGTGAGCCGCTTGATCTCTCTGGATCCCGACTCCGACGCCTATTTCGAGCAATTGCTCTCTCTCGCCGAGACCGATCCTCCGTTCGCAGCGCGAATACTCAGTATGGCCAACTCGGCCTCCTCCCACCCATCCAAGCAAATCGTTCGACTTTCCAGCGCCATCGTCCGCGTGGGATCGCGCTCGATCGCCAACTTGGTCTCCACGATGGCCGTCATGCGCGTCTTCGTCCCGACGACGAGTGGACAGCGTTTCTTATGGGCTCATGCCATTGAGGTCGCGGTTTGCTGCCGCATCATCGCCAGAAACCGAGAGGTTCGTGGACTCTCAGAGGAGGCCTATCTCGCCGGGTTGCTGCACGACATCGGCCACTTCGTCATGTTCGACAAGGCACCGGAGGAACTCGCTCAAGTCGAGGCCACCAACTGGAGTTCGCCCACGGACATCGTCCGTGCCGAGCGTGATCTCTGCGGTTTCACGCATTCGGAGCTGGGTTGGCATATCTGCCAACACTGGGAACTCCCCGACCTCGTGAGCCAGGTCGTCCACAACCACCATACCTATGACCCACAGCACTACACCGACAAGGATATGGACGACACCACCCAGGAACTGATTCGTATTGTCCAGATGGGCGATATGCTGAGCACCACTGTGTTCCGGGACCCCGATTGGATCAACCTCGACGAAGAGGCCCTGGAGGCCCGGTTGATGGAAGATTGCATGCATCCCGACTGGCCACGTCCGCCGGTGTCGGCCCGAGAGCTACTGGGTCACATCGAATTAATCCGCGAAGAAAGCCAGTCTCTGATCAACTCGCTGGGCATTTATCCCCAAACGCCCGACTGGTCGCGCTAAAACGCTGGCAGCGCGCGTTATCTAGCTAGCCCCACCCATCCATCGACATTCGCCGGAGCATGACCCTATACTGTCCCGAAATATACGCTGATCGCTCGGCAGCTTGAGCTAAATGGGGCAAGACACGGCCAGGGATCTACTTAAGATCAATAGAGAGGGGGGTTGTCCATGAATACCGAAAAGGTCGTTTTCGGTTTTTTCATCGTCCTGGCCATGACGTTGAACTTTGGGTTTTTCATCGGCGAGTACAACAACCCGCTGCATCATCCCGTCTACGAGCTGTTCGCGGCCATCGTCGTCAACCTGATCGCCACGGTGCTCAAATTCGGCGACCGCACCCAAATCGGCGCCATTCACCTGTCTACCAGCCTAGTCGCCGATCTTCAACTGATTACAGCAGCCATCGTCTGGAGCGCGGTTACAGACATGGGAGAGGTCCCAACGTCGGATCTCGTCAGTCTGGGCAGCGTAGTATCGCTGTCGGGCGGCGCCTTTCTGGCCAACGTAACCTCGGTCGTGGTCCTGATCGTCGAAACGGTAATGACGCGCCGTTAAAGGGCTGCATACCGACGATCTTGACGGACCTAACAAACAGCCCGTTGAGTCGGCACCCAGCGCCATGAACAGCATCATCTTTCTCGTCCTGAGGCGCATGCGGGTCCCGTTGATCCTGCTGATCCTGTGCTATGCCATCGCCATGATCGGTTTGACCTTGATGCCGGGTATTGATGACCAGGGGCACCCCTGGCACCTATCGATCTCCCAGGCCTTCTACGTCATCAGCTATACCGCCACGACAATCGGATTCGGCGAAATCCCGCACCCCTTTTCCACGCCACAACGACTCTGGATGCTGTTTTCGATCTATCTAACCGTCATCGCCTGGTTCTATGCCGTCGGAAAAATCATCACACTGGTCCAGGAGCCTACCCTCAAACGGGCCATCACCGAACAGCGCTTCTCGCGTCAGATCAAACACCTGAAGGAACCTTTCTTCATGCTCTGTGGTTATGGCGAAACAGGTAGCAACCTGCTTGAGGCCCTTGACCGCATGGATCTCCGCGCCGTCGTGATCGATATCAATGAGGCGCGCCTGAACAACCTGCAAATCAGCAATTTTCACTATGACATCCCCACGCTCTGTGGTGATGCTGGCCTCCCGAAGGTCCTAGAGACGGCAGGTATCAATAGCCGATACTGCAAGGGGGTGTTCGCCCTGGCCGACGATGATCATGCCAATCTTGCCGTTGCCGTCGCCTTGAGCCTTCTCAACCCGAAGCTACCTCTGCTCTGCCGAGCGGAACAGGAGACCATGGCCGAAAACATGGCGGGCATGGGTGCGACCGCCGTCATCAACCCTTACCGTTCCTTCGGCGAGCTGCTAGGCATCGCCATACGCTCAATCCATCATTACAACCTGGAGGACTGGCTGACCGGAGTCCCCGGACAGAACCATCTGACGATTGAGCCGCCTCCCCGTGGACGATGGATCGTATGTGGATACGGGCGTTTTGGAAAGGCCGTGGTCGCTAACTTGCGCCAAGAGGGCATCGAGGCCACGGTCATTGAGGCCGATCCGACCCTGACCGGATGCACCGATTGCATCGTGGGTACCGGTTCCGAAGCCGGCACCTTGATCGAGGCGGGGATCTCCGATGCCGTCGGCATTGTCGCGGGCACCAACGACGATCACATGAACCTAGGCGTCGCCATGACCGCACGCAAGCTCAATCCGAATATCTTTGTCGTGACACGGAAAAACCATCACTTCAACGCCCCGTTGTTTGAACACTTCCGGGCCGACCTGACCATGCAGACCAGCCGCATCATCTCTCACGAATGTCTTGGACATCTGGTCTGGCCGCTCCTGACAACATTTCTGGCCCTGATGAAACGCAAACCTAGTGACTGGGTGGAACAGCTCTATCGGGATGCCATCCATCACATCGGCCAATGGTCCCCGGAGACTTGGGAGATCACCATCGGCCAAGAACATACCCCGGCAATTAGCGAGACCTTGGATCTGGGACAGGATGTACCGCTTGCGGCCCTGCTGCGCGACCCCAGCGACCCGGAACAAGGGCTCCGCTGTATTCCCTTACTGCACGTCAGGGCCGATCGCAAACGAACGGATCTCCGACCAGATCTGATGCTGGAGGAAGGCGACTGTCTCCTGTTCTGCGGCCGAGACTCGGCCCAACGGCAACAGATGCAGGCCTTATGGAATACAAACACCCTGGACTATCTCCTGACCGGCGAGATAAGGCCAAACGGCCTACTCTGGCGCTGGTTCACTCAAAGATCCTCAAACTGATGCGATGAGAAGCATCCACGATCCACAAAAGGCGCGCTTATACCCCTTAAACGCGATTGATGGTGAATGCCATAACCTCATCAATACGACTCACTCCCCGACGCAGCATCAGCAGGCGGTCGATGCCCATGGCCACACCAGAGCACTCCGGCAGACCCGAGACCATGGCCGCATTGAGCCGTTCGTCAAAGGGCACGGCGGGTAGATCCTGGCGCCGACGCGCGGCCTCATCCGCTAGATAGCGACGGCGATACTCGGCTGCATCCGTCAATTCCTGATAGCCATTGGCAAGCTCAATTCCCCGGAAAAAGAGCTCGAAACGCTCCGCGACTCGAGCACCGTCCTTAAGCACGCGCACCCGGGCAAGCGCGGCCTGCTCAGGCGGGAAATCAACGACGAAGACGGGACCATCCGCCCCCAGGCGATGCTCGATACAGTGGGAGAACAACAGGTCGAGACAAAAAACCCGCCAATCCGCCTTGGACTCCGGTCGAGTCACATAGGCCAAGCCGCGCTCTTCCAGCGCAGTCAAGAGCATATCCAACGAACACAACAATGGGTCGAGTCCCAAATAGTCCCGGAAGAGGTCGCGATACGAACGACAAGGGAAAGCGGCGGGCATCTCCAGCACCCTGGCCACGAGCGCCGAAACCTCGGTCCGCAGAGCCACGCTATCCATCCCTGGCCGATACCACTCGAGCATCGAAAACTCAGGGTTATGACGCAGACTGAGTTCACCATCGCGAAAGGCATGGCAGATCTGAAAGATCGGCCCGCTTCCGGCTGCTACGAGCCGCTTCATCGCGAACTCAGGCGACGTCTGTAGAAAATAGGGTACCTGACCACTCCCTGGGATGCCGGCGGTCACCGCCAAGCTCGTCAGATGCGGGTCGCTCGCCGTGGAACGGCCCAGTTGCGGGGTATCCACTTCAAGGACACCTCGCTCACTAAAAAAGGACCGTATCCCGGCGACAACCTCCGCGCGCTCACGTAGGACCTCAAGCGTTGTCCCCGGACGCCAGTCGCTGTTCAATTCTTGACGCGCGAAGAATACTCACCGGAACGGGTATCCACCCGAATAACCTCGCCCTGATCCACAAACAGAGGCACCCGAACCACGGCCCCGGTTTCCAGCGTCGCCGGTTTGCCGCCGCCCCCCGAGGTGTCGCCGCGCAGGCCCGGATCCGTCTCCGTGATCTGCAACTCGACAAAATTGGGCGGCACCACAGCGATCGGCTGTCCGTTCCACAAGGTTACCGTACAATCCTCCTGGCCCTTGAGCCACTTGACCGCATCCCCCATCGCGGTGGCATCGACGGCATACTGCTCGAAGCTCTCTGGGTCCATGAAGTGCCAGCTCTCGCCATCACCATAGAGAAACTGCATATCGGTATCGATAACATCAGCACCCTCCAGGGACTCGCCCGATTTATAGGTGCGCTCAAGGACACGTCCTGTCTTGAGGTTGCGCGTCCTGACGCGATTGAAGGCTTGGCCCTTGCCGGGCTTGACGATCTCGTTTTCCACGATGACACAAGGGTCGCCATCGACCATAAGTTTAAGGCCATTACGGAACTCGCTGGTGCTATAGATTGCCATTACTCTGTCCCATTACTCTGTTAAAGGTGCCAGGTGATCAACCAGAGTCCGTAAATGAACCGGTCAATGGTCTTCCCGTTCCCGCCACAGTCCAATAAACTGCCCGGGTATGAATGCAAATCCGGCCCATGATAACGCGATCTCCGCCGTCGCCAAACACCCTGTCGCATGGCAATCGGAACTGGGCCGTGGAATACGGGATCCAGCCGAGTTGTGTCGCCTGCTGGCACTCCCCGAGCAAACCTTTTCGGGGGTCGACATTGAATCCCGATTTGCCACCCGCGTGCCCCGGGGCTTCGTAGCTCGCATGCGCTCCGGTGATCCAAACGATCCCCTGTTGCGTCAGGTGCTGCCTTTGATCCGTGAGACCGAGCGGGTGATCGGCTTCGTCTCCGACCCCGTAGGCGATATGCCAGCGCTCAAACGGCCGGGATTGATTCATAAGTACCGGGGCCGCGCCCTGGTCATGATGACCGGCGCCTGCGCCATCCACTGCCGCTATTGTTTTCGGCGTCACTTCCCTTATCAGGACGAGACGCCCCACCGCGACGACTGGCGAGACCTGCTGGATCTGATCCGCGGCGATGCATCCATCCATGAGATCATATTGAGTGGCGGCGATCCGCTCATGGTTCCCGACCCTCGCCTGTCGACCCTTGTCGAGGAACTGCTTGAGATCAATCACGTAAACCGGATCCGTATCCACTCCCGACTCCCCATCGTGTTGCCCCAGAGGATCGACCGGGACTTCCTGGACTGGTTTGCCACTCTGGGCAGGCAAGCCGTCATAGTGGTTCACTGCAATCACCCCAACGAGATCGACAACGCGGTCGAGGAGGCCTTGCTGCGGCTCCAGGACACGGGTTCAACCATCCTGAATCAGGCGGTTCTGTTGCGCGGCGTAAACGACTCCGCCGAGGTCCTTCATGCCCTGAGCGAGCGCCTGTTTTCGATCGGCGTTCTACCCTATTATCTGCACCTCCTCGACCGCGTCCACGGGGCCGCTCACTTCGAGGTTCCGCGTGACGAGGCCAGAGCCCTATACCGGGACCTCCACGCCAGACTGCCCGGATATTTGCTGCCCAAGCTCGTCGAAGAGATCGCCGGTGCTGCGGGAAAGACCGTTATTCCCCCTCTGTAGGCATGTAGAAAACCCGAATGATATAGGCCACGAGGTCATCGATCTCCGTCGGCTTCAACACCTTGCTCCAAGCCGACATCGTGGTACCGGGCAGACCGTCGCGGATCGCCCGACGCAGACCCGCCCGGTTCAGGTGACCCATCGCCTCCAGATCGGTGAGGTTGCGCGGATGGCGTTTCAGGAAGCTGCCGATCCAACCCTTTCCGGTCCCGTCAGCGGCATGGCAAAAGGCGCAATTGGCCTGAAAGAGGGTCTCGCCTCGACGTTCGCTGGCGGACAGATGAGCGACCTGTGGTCGGCGGTCATGGAGGGCATAGGGTGTTGCCGAAGACGTGGCGTCGACTCGCCTGCCCGTGCCCTGGGACCGATGCGAATAACCGCCCCGTGGGAAAGATACGGCCGAGCCATCCCAAAGCGGGCCGGGCCGATCGGCCCGCGGACGGTCATGACAGGTAATACAAGTCGACATGAACAAGCGACGCCCTTTACGCTCGACCGCGGACAACTCCGACCAGGGCCGATCAATTGGCGTCTCGCCCAACACGAAAGAATAAGCAAGATGATTGCGGCGCTCGTGGTCAAACCAACCGTTTTCCGGGCTATGATAGCGCATATTGCTATCCTTGCCCGCCATGAATGCGGTACGGACGAAATGGACCACGGCGCCGATCTGTTCCGGGCTTAGTCGATCAGCGAAAGCCATCATTGCGCTACCCGCCCTGCCGTTCGATACCGTCCGAATCATGTCCGCACGGCTACGGTCTGTGAGTTTCAAGGCGGTGAAATCGCGTGGTTTCGGGTCGAGATAGCCTGTGGCAAGCGTCTTGGCGTCACCCGCGTATCCATGGCAGAAATAACAATGGTTGTTATAGATCTCGCGTCCAACCTCGGTCCCCGGATCGGGCATACGGCCGGCTACGGTTTTTTTTTATCTCCGGCGTTGCTCGCAGCAGGATGTATAAATGCCGAGTACACGAACTCAGCAACATTGGCGATCTGCTGTTCATCGAGCACCTTGGACCAGGCTGGCATCACGGTTCCGGGTTTGCCGATCGCGATGGCGCGAAACAGGGTGGGACGGTTATATCGCTGGCGGGCATCCGCGCTCAGGAAGTCGCGCGGCGGCGGATTGATGAATCGCGACCTAGGGCCCTTGCCGTCACCCTTGCGGCCGTGACAGGTAAAACAATTGGCCATGAAGAACGAACGGCCCGCAGCCACATCGGGCCGCAAACCAAACGGCATGGGTGCATCCATATCAACAGGCTGAATCGCGGCAACCGGTGCGGCGATGCTTCCCCCTGCTCCGTGGTGACCATGCGACGGGCCAGCGGCTACGGCAGGAGCGCTCGCGCCGTTACCGTCACCCATAAACGCCCCCCTGACGTAATCGACCACGGTCTCGATCTGAGCCGCTGTCAGGCGCTTCTTGAACGACATCATGGCCGTGCCCGGACGCCCATGGCTGACCGAGGCAACCATGCGTTCCCGATTCAGCTCAGCCTTGGAAGCTGGGGCGGTAAAATCGCGTGGAGGCGGATTGAGGCTGAATCGAGTCCATTGCGCGCCGGCGCCTTTGTCGCCATGGCAGACCGCGCAATGCTCACGATAGATGGCATCGCCAGCGGAGCGCTCCTTTACGGTCGGAGGGCGCATGAATTGAGTCCGGATATAGTCGACAATGGCCGCGATTTCGACCTTCTCGATCCGGTTGCCGAATCCAACCATGGCCGTACCCGGACGCCCATAGGTCGCCGACGTCAACATACGTTCACGGCTCAGCATTCGCCATGACTCGGGGGTCGAGAAATCCCTGGGCGCCGGGTTCAGCGCGATGCTCGCGCGGCTGCGGCCATCGCCACTCTCGCCATGACAGGCCGAGCAGTGCTTCTGATACAAGGCCTGCGCATCAATCTCACCTGATTTCATAGCGGCATCAGCAAGGGCGCCGCCCGAAAACGGAACAAGACAAAGGATAGCGACGCACCAGGCAAGGGCGCGGCCACATCTGGATATTTGGGACGATCCATTCATGACGCGCTATTGTGAACGAAAATAGTTAACGGCGCTATTCGTTGTCGGCAGGCACCCCGGATGCTCCAAGCCGCCGACTCGTATGCGACCATACGCAGGAGGGGACGGCCACGTGGCCAGGTCTTTCATCGCAGCACAGACCTGTTTCCCATTGGTGTTTGGCTTGGCCATTCGCACCTTACTTGGATAGACTAGCTCGACAGGTCGCGTCAATTCGATATCGAGACTTGGCATTAGCGTCGCACACCGTCATGTCCCCTGCCTTTTGGACGGTAAAAAGGCAAAGACCACTACACAGGTTGAGCAGTCATGTCCGAACTTGTCACCTCGCCGCACGAGCAAGATTCATCGCATGCCCCCAAGATCCTGACCAGCATCGCGCCGCGCGGACTGGCGCATCAGCAACAGGCCGTCGCCAGTTGGAAGACCCTGGGTTTTCATGTGATTTCCCTGAATTGCGCTGAAGAAATCGCCGTCTTGCGCGACGCCTTTCCCGATGTCGAGTTTGTCGAAGTGACGCGTGATGGGCGCGACCGTACCGGGCGGCCTCTGGTCTATTTTGATGACATCCTGGCCTATTTCCGTCAATCCGGCGATGTCATTTGTGGGATCGTGAATTCTGATATCCTGCTCAAGAACGACGCGGCGTTTCTGGAAATCGTC
>Ga0316204_10004308_pt1 | contig 25772 bp, 25 predicted proteins | sample 6monrhotite_MG_2_FD_205661 | JGI IMG/M metagenome (GOLD analysis project Ga0316204, IMG submission 205661) | Microbial mat bacterial communities from mineral coupon in-situ incubated in ocean water Damariscotta River, Maine, United States -... | ecosystem: Environmental > Aquatic > Marine >...
CGTGCCAAGGCCCGCAGATTGCTCTGCGACGCTATCATCCCCGGTGGCCTTACCAATCCGCGGCGCATGGTCAAATCCGTCCAACATCGCCTGCGCCATCGGCACATGGGTTTGAATATCCTCCTCGCGGAGTTCCATCGCATCTGAAATCTGGCTCATCTTGTAAGGGCCTTCCCTTTTTGGCTCTAAATATTCCCGCCGGAGGCATAAAATTTAATAACGCAGCACTTGCCCCGACCCGCTCACCACAAATTTGCGCACGGCACCAAACCCGGGCGGGTTTTGTTCTTCCAAAACCTGATAGGGCCGTTGCGGCAGGATGATGCTGCGCTCTTGCCGGGTGGCACCTAGATCGGCGCCCTTGCCGCCAAACGGATCCAGCGCAAAGACCTCCCGTTCAACGGTGCTAAACCAGCCCGATTTTTCTTCGATCACGCGATCGCTGACCAATTCCTCTTCGGTCCAGACCAAAGCCCAATCCTGCCCCTCGGGCGCTTTGGCGCCAGCCAACACATCGCGCAGCGGGCCAGCCTGCCGGGTAAAGGCATGGCTGTACATCGGACCCACATGAAACCGCCGCAACCGCTTGGGGTGCAGGTCGTCAAAATCCTGATCAAAACCGCGCGCAATTGTCACCAGCTTCAGCCCGCCCAGCGCCTGCGCCGACAGATGCGCCTGCACCTCCGGCCAGCGCCGTTCATCCTTGGGCAGCCCAACCTTGCCGCTATCCTCCAGCTCCAGCAGATAGATCACCGGTAGGTTCACTTGGCTGTCATAAGTCGCCCAATGCAGCCGAAAAGTGCGCCGCCCTTCGCTCAGGTTTCCGGTCCAGTCGGCCTGCGGATCATTCTGCACCCAGAACAGATCCCCCTTGATCAGCTCCTCATAATAAAGCCGCTGCGACAACGCGAATTGCAGCTTGGACGGCACCTTCCTGTCGCCCAGGATCATCTGGACCATTTCGTTCTTGAGCGTGGCGACAGAAGGCATGTTTTCCAGATGTTTGGCCGCCTGCTGGGCATCATTGGCCATCGTCATCAGCTCTTCCGCCACGGGAAAGCCACTGTCGCGGTTGTCGATACTGAGCGAGCCAAAGAACCGCCCCGTCTCGCGCCCCACCAACAGATACTTGAGGCTCAGCGCCTTGAACGTATGGGTCAACATCACCGCATAGCGGGTCAGGATTTCCACCTCGTCCCGATTCAGCTTGCTTTCCGCCTCCATCACACCGGCCACACGCAACATATGCTGCATGATGCCTTCGAATTTGCGGAAATACCGGCGCGAGGCAAAAGTATCCATAAGGCCAACGTGGTCGCGGGCGGGGTCAGTCATCTTTGGTGTTCCGCAAGAACAAGCTGATTAAGCCCCATACTGATTGCTGTCATGCTTCTCGATGATCTTCTGGAACCGGCGGGCGAAGCGTTCGTCGGCCTTGGCTTTGGCCTCCAGCACTTCGCGGGCAAAGACCATGTGATCTTCGTGCTTCTCCATCATCTCGGCCATACGCGCATTGGTGGCGGCCCCGATCCCGGCCATGGCAGATTGCGCCTCTTGGTCGGTTTTTACGCCGATCTCGTTGATCCGGTGCGCGACGTCCTGCTGCTGTGCTGTCTTGAGCGATTTGGTCAGCGCATCATAGAGCACAACCCGCTGCTTGGTGTCTGTCTGCAACTTGTTGATCAACACCATCTGGGTCGCCGCCTGGTTCTGCAATGAATCGATCCAGGTCTTGCCCTTTTCGATGTACCGCTCCAGCGTTTGTGATTTCGCCAGCTTGACCTGCTCTTCCTGCACCAACGCATTGTAGCGGGTGTTCATCTCGGCCAGTTCGGTTTCCAGCTTGGTGCGTTTGGCGGCATCGGTTTCGCTGGCAATGGCATTTTCCAGCTTGATAATATCCGGGTCCATCCCGCCGATGTCGCTGCGAATGTTCTCAAGCTCACCCACCGTCATCTCGCGTTCGTCCAGTGTCTCGGTCAGGTTGGTTTCTACCTTCACCTTCTGCTCTTCCAGCATCGCCAGCTGTCCTTCGAGCAGTTGCACGATCACGTCGGACTTGCCGATCAGATCCTGCAACTTGTCATCAATAGAGGCGGAGCGCACCCGTTCCTGCCGCATGCTGTCCGACTTGGCACCGGAAAAGATCCCCACAAAGGTTTCCCAACCGGTCTTGTTGCGCATTTCATCAAAATCACGGCTGAACCCCGCGGTCACATCATCCAGCCCCATAATCAGCTCGGCGATATTGGCGTTCATCACCTCGGTATGGGCATGCACGTCTTCGAGCGTGGCATTTTCGATGTCGATCATCGCATCGTCGCCAGCTTTCAATTTGGCACGCGCGGTCTCAATCCGGCCGGTCAGTTCGGCGATCTTGCTTTGCGCCTCTGCAACCTGCGCTTGGGATTCTTTTACCTGTGCATCCAAATTGGCCATCAAACGATCCTCTATTTCAATATCTTAGCCCATATATAGGCAATGTTATGCCGATTTACATCAGCCAGTTAAAAAGTTTTTCCGATTGTGCCAAATGCCCCTGATCTTGAAAAGGGCTGATCAGTCCGCCTGCGCATCCGGCTGCACAGCCGCCCATCGCACAGTCATAAGCAAAGCCACCAAACACAGGATGCCCGCGACTGCATACCACCCCAGTGTCATGCGAATATCACCATAGGCCATGCCCGCCCGGTCGGAAACTTGCACCGACGCGAGCAGCAAACTGCCCGCAAACAGCAACCTACCCGCAAAGCTTTGTACAGACAGAAACGTCGCCCTGCCTGCATCGCTCAGCAACGGTTGCATGCGCGCGATGATAAATGGCCGGGACAATGAATTGGGCACCATACGCAGAAACAAAACCCCGATGGCAAAGATGCTGTTGGTCACGGCCAAGGTGGCAATCAAACCGACCTGAATGCCAAAGGCCAGCATCAAAAGCGCCGCCAGACCAAACCGCCTGCGCAGCCGCAGCGCAAACAAAGTGGCAAGCGCAGAGGTCAACATCATGATCGCAGAGACACCGCCACTGACCATCGGCGCATCCCCTTGCAATCCAATATTGCGCAAGGCTTCGGCGATGAAAGGCTGACCAAAAACAAAAGGAATATGGCTGAACCCATACATCAGCACAGAAAGCGTGAACAGCCAGACCAAAACCGGAACCCGCATCGCAGATTGAAAGAGCCGTGCTTGAAACACCGGCCCGGCGGTCTCAGTTCGGTTCACCTCATGCGGCGGCTCACAGAACCGCAACGCCACAACAAAACAGGCTGCCTGCGCCGCAGCACCCGCCGCAAAAGCCAGACCATACCCCCATTGCGCCATCAGCCCGCCCGTGAACGCCGACAGCGCAAGCCCGATCAACGAGAACTGCCAACTGCGGGTTTCCTGCGCCTCGGTTTCATCCTCCCGGCCATCTGCTGCCAGGGATTCATACAAGAACGCATTATCCGTCCCCGATGCAAAAGCCGCACCTGCGCCCAGCAACACTTGCGCCAAGGCAAAGACGGCAAAGCCATCTCCAAAAGCGATCAACGCCGCGCCAGCACTGGCCGCAAGCCCCGACGCAATCAGCGTCCGCCTCCGTCCCAGTCGATCCGACATATAGCCCGACGGAACCTCCATCGCTGTCGTGCCAACATCATAGATCGCGTAAAGCAAGATCGCTTCGGCACCCGACAGCTCTTTTTGGAAGAACAAAAACCAGATTGCCTGCCAGAACACGAGGTTCTGGAAGAACTTGAACCATGGATACAACGCGACATTGCGCGCTGTTGGAGTGGCGGCGATCACCCGCTGACCAGAATATTGGTCAACTCATGATCGGGATCGGCCAGTGCATCAATCACATCAAAGTGGTGTTTACCCGCATCCACCACCTGCCTTGCGCCCCAAGCCCGCGCCAAGGCTTCGGCCTGCTCCAAGAATGCCGGACGCTCATCCGCGCCCACCCAAACCGTCACAGCCACCCCATGCGGCGGCGTCATGTTCACCGGGCTTTCTGCAATGGCTTCTGCCTCATCCAACCGCAGATCGTCGTTCATCGAGGTTTGCAGCAGCGGCAGCAGATCCGCCACAGGCGAGATTGGCACAACCGTCTTGATCCGGCCTCGCACATCCCCCGGCAACACCAGCGGATCCATCATCCGCGCCACCAAATGCCCGCCCGCCGAATGCCCCGCCAGGGCAATCGGCCCAAAGGTTCGGTTGGCAATATGGCTGACCGCGGCGGCAATCTGGGTGGTGATTTCGCCAATCCGCGCCTCAGGGCACAGCACATAACTTGGCATGGCAACCGCCCAGCCCCGCGCCAGCGCCCCGGCGGCCAGATGCGACCACGCGCTTTTGTCAAAAGCCTTCCAATACCCGCCATGCACAAAGATCAACGTGCCACGCGACACGCCTTCGGGCTGAAAGAAATCATAGGCTTCCCGTTCCGACGCCCCGTATGAGACATCAACCTGCGCCCGCGCCCCGAGTTCGGTGCGAAATGCCGCCGCCGCCGCCGCCCAACGCGGCGGATATTCGTCTGCACCATCAATGTAAGCACCATTGGCATAGGCATCATCAAGCTTCATTTGGGTCTCCTGTAGGTATTCCGCCCATAAACTGGACCTAGACAATCATAGACTTACTTGCTTTGGGTAGCACAACCAAAACGCGGAGACACCCAAATGACCGACGCTACAACGAATCTCAAATCCCTGCTCAAAGATCCAAGCCTGCTCGAAACCCGCGCCTATATCGGCGGCAAATGGGTGGACGGCGAGGATGGCACCTTTGATGTAACAAACCCGGCCCGCGGCGATGTGATCGCTCAAGTGGCCAATCTTAGCCGCGCTCAGGTGGCTGGCGCCATTTCCCAAGCCGAAACCGCCCAGAAAGAATGGGCCAGCTGGACCGGCAAGGAACGCGCAAATGTTCTGCGCAAATGGTTCGACCTGATGATGGCGAACCAGGATGACCTCGGCGCGATCCTGACCGCAGAGCAGGGCAAACCACTGGCCGAAGCCAAAGGCGAGGTGGCCTATGGCGCCTCTTTCATCGAATTCTTCGGCGAAGAGGCCAAACGTATCTACGGTGAAACCATCCCCGGCCACCAGCGCGACAAACGCATCACCGTCCTGAAGCAACCCATTGGCGTCGCGGCATCGATCACGCCTTGGAACTTTCCCAATGCAATGATCACCCGCAAGGCTGCACCCGCCTTGGCCGCTGGTTGTTCTTTTGTCGCCCGCCCCGCCGCCGAAACACCGCTTTCCGCCATCGTGATGGGCGTGCTGGCCGAACGCGCAGGCATCCCCGCAGGCGTATTTAACGTCGTGCCGTCCTCCTCGTCCTCTGCAGTGGGCAAGGAATTTTGTGAAAACCCGGCCGTGCGCAAGCTGACCTTCACCGGTTCAACCGAAGTTGGCCGCATCTTGCTCAAGCAAGCCGCCGACAGCGTCATGAAATGCTCAATGGAACTGGGCGGCAACGCGCCCTTTATCGTGTTCGATGACGCCGATCTGGATGCCGCTGTCGAAGGCGCGATCATGTGCAAATTCCGCAACAACGGCCAAACCTGCGTCTGCGCCAACCGCATCTATGTGCAATCCGGCGTCTACGACACCTTCGCCGAAAAACTCAAAGCACGCGTGGAACAGATGAAAATCGGTGACGGCTTTGAAGAAGGCGTGGACCTCGGCCCGCTCATCAATCCTGCCGCGGGTGAAAAGGTAAAAGAACATATCGACGACGCGATCAGCAAAGGCGCAACCGTCATTCTGGGCGGCAATGGCGCAATGGACGGTAATTTCCTTCCGCCAACCATCGTCACCGGCGTCACCCAAGACATGCAGGTCGCCCAAGACGAAACCTTTGGCCCCTTCGCCCCCTTGTTCAAGTTTGAGGACGAAGACGAAGTGATCGCCATGGCCAATGACACGATCTTTGGTCTGGCCTCCTACTTCTACGCCAATGACCTCAGCCGGGTCTACAAAGTGGCCGAAGCGCTGGAGTATGGCATCGTGGGCGTGAACACCGGCATCATCTCCACCGAAGTCGCACCATTTGGCGGCGTCAAACAATCCGGCCTTGGCCGCGAAGGCAGCCACCACGGCATCGAAGACTATCTTGAGATGAAATACATCTGCATGAGCGTCTAAATCAAAAAAACGCCGGACCTGTACTGGGTCCGGCGTTCTGCCTTTTTGGCCTTAAGTACCTCCGGGGTGTTTGAGGGGCTGGCCCCTCAATCCCGCAGCCAAGGCAAAACCAAAGGCCTGTTCAGTTGACCGACTTGGCTTCAACCACATCTTTCTCCAGAACAGCACGATCAGAGGCAATCTGGATCTGGCGTGGTTTCAGCGCTTCGGGCATTTGCCGTTCAAGATCAATGTGCAGCATCCCGTCGGCATGTGCGGCACCAGTCACATGCACATGATCGGCCAAATGGAACCGGCGCTCAAAGGCGCGGGTGGCAATGCCGCGATGAAGATAGGTTTTTTCTTCGGTCTCATCCGCTTTGCGGGCCGAAACGATCAGCGATTTTTCCCGCACCTCAACACTCAGATCATTGTCTGAGAAACCGGCAACGGCGATGGAAATGCGATAGGCATCATCGGCCGTTTTTTCAATGTTGTAAGGGGGATAGCTGGGTGTGGCACCATCATTGCTCAGCACGCGGTCCATCATGTTGGCGATCTGGTCGAACCCGACAGTGGAACGGTAAAGCGGTGCAAAATCATAACTACGCATTTGGTCATCCTCATCTTTGAGCGATTGAACATCCGGACCTTCCACCATTGGACAGGCCCGTTTTTCTTTGCCCAAGACCCTCACTAGGCGCCTTGAACATCTCTCATGTGGGAATGGTTATCGGGCCTTTCAAGACCCTTTGGCGGTCACAAATTTTGCACCAGTGCCGCTCTTGTCGCCCCCGACAGTCAACCGCTTGACCCGTGCGCGCGGCGCGGGCTTGTTGGCCCGCATCTGACGTTTCAACGCGCCAACAACCTCTGGCAGGATCATCCCGAGCGCCACATCTTTGCCGCCCCATGATCCACCACCCGAAATAAGCGCAACGATTTGCCCGCGCCCGTTCAAATGGGTAAACACCGGCGCACCGCTGGAGCCAAAGGTCAGATCACAATCCAAGGCGATCAAACCGGTCTGAGTATGCACCACCTGACATTGATCTTGCCGAGACAAAGCCTCAGAGCGGCCTTTGCCATAGGACACAACACTGACCGGCCCTTTCGGCAACTGCCCTGAATAGACAACGAAGGGATCAAGTTCATGGGTTGGAATACGCTCTGCCAGACGGACCAGCGCAACATCGGTCCGGATATTCACCGCACTCATGCCATTGGCCGGATCATAGGTGTTGAGCACTTCAATCTGCGACACTTGGCGTTTGGCCGCCGCTGTCCCGTGAGTCAGCCCTGCCTGAAACGTCAGATCGGAGGGTTTCACCAGATCATTTCCTGCAAAAACACAATGCGCCGCCGTCAAAACAAGATCGGGCGAGATCAGCGTGCCCGTGCAATAGCTGCCCTTTACGCTGTCCAGCCGGCCAATCGCCTGCCAGACCAAGGCTTCGTTTTCGGTGTCGAGGGATCGCAGGTCTGTTGTCCCATTGCTTTGTGCTAACACCGCCCCTGTGCATAAGCCAAGAGACAGGGCTGTGCCCGCAATATGGCGCAACAGCTTCATCATGGTTTGACAAATTTCGCGCCGGTGCTCCGGTTGGCGTCACCTGCAACGATCCGCTGCGGCGCTGCATTAGAAGAAGAAAACACACCCTTGCCCGCAACCAACTCTGCCCGCAACATGGCAAGCGGTGCGCCCAAAGAGGTTCCCAGCGACACGTTCGATCCTTCCACTTCAGCTTTGGCAGACACAACCGAAACAATCTGCGGAGCGCCATTGGCAAAGGTAAAGATCGGCGCACCGCTTGAGCCAAAATCAACCGCGCATGACGTAACAAGCACACCTTCTTGTTGAGCCAACACCTTGCACCGTTCCTGAAGCGATGGCGCCTCAGATCTGTCGCGGGCATAGCTCACCACCCCAACAGGATCACCCGGGCGCGGCCGCGCCGCGGTGGAAAATGGGGTTATCGTGGTGTTGTTGATCGGGCGCTGCAGCTCCAGCAAGGCCAGATCATTGCGGACCCGTTGCGAAGAAACCTCGCCGTCGTAAACGTAATCAGGGTGCACCACGGCGCGGCGCACATCGCGGTAGGCGCCCGCGCGACCGTTGCGGAACCCCGCGAGGAATTGCACCTTGCCGTGATCAATCCGTTGTTTTGTGTCCTTGTCAAAAAGGCAGTGCGCAGCGGTCAAAACCAGCCGCGGCGCGATCAATGCGCCGGTACAGAAGCCGCGCCCGCCAATGTCCAACCTGCCGACCGCTTCCCAAGCTTTTCCGGTCACCCCGGTTTCCAACCGCTTGAGCCGCGAATCCTGTGCATATGCTGCCGAAGTGACAACAAGAGCCATAAGTGAAAGAGCCATCCAGCGCCGCAAAAGACCATCCCCGTTCTTGTCTATACTTAGGCACTACGGGGCAGATGCGGCAAAATTGCGGCAATTTTTCAACGCAAGCGGGGCACGCCCTGATTGTGTGCATTTCCGCTGGTCATCGCAGGTGGTTTTGGCCCGCCAGTGGCCCAATCAAGCAGTTCGACCGTATGCACAATCGGCACAGATGCCCCTGATCCGATCTGCATCATACAGCCGATATTGCCTGCCGCGATCACATCAGGGTTCTTGGCTTCAAGGGTCTTGATCTTGCGTTCTTTCAGTTGCCCCGAAATCTCAGGCTGCATCAGATTATATGTCCCCGCCGATCCACAGCACAGATGCGGGTCCGCCGGTTCCACCACGGTGAACCCTGCCCGTTTCAGCAGATCCTTGGGAAAGGTCTTGATCTGCTGACCATGCTGCAACGAACAGGCCGCGTGATAGGCCACGGTCAATTCCTCAGGCGGCGCTTGCACTTGGCCTTCGTCCAACAGATCCATTAATACCTCGGACACGTCCCTTGCGATCCCGGACACCCGCGCAGCATCCTTGGCCAAGGGCGCGTTGCGGAACATATGTCCATAATCCTTGACCGTTGTGCCGCAGCCCGATGTGTTGATCACAATCGCATCCAGCCCACCTGCATCCATTTCCGCTGTCCAAGCCCGGATATTCTTGGCAGCCGTGCCGTGGCTCTCGCCGGTTTTGCCCATGTGATGGGTCAACGCCCCGCAGCATCCTGCCCCTTCGGCCACCACCACCTCGCTGCCCAGCCGGGTCAGCAGGCGGATTGTGGCATCGTTGATATCAGTGTTCAGCGCCTTTTGCGCACAGCCCGTCATCAAAGCCACCCGTTTGCGGCGCGGCCCTTGTGGCGCAAAACTCTGCGGATCATCGTTGCGGCTGACCGGCGGAATTGTCTTGGGCGCCATCTCCAGCATCGCCCGCAGCCGCGCATCCGGCATCAACCGCGCAAAAGGCCGCCCGATCTTGGCCCCCAGAAGCGCCAGTCGAAAGCGTGTCGGATAGGGCAAAATCCGCGCCAAAATCCAGCGCAATGCACGATCCGTGAAAGGCCGCTTGTACCGCTCTTCGATATATTCCCGCGCGTGATCCACCAAATGCATGTAATGAACACCAGATGGACAGGTCGACATGCAGGCCAGACAACTCAGACAACGATCAATATGCTTGACCGTCTTTGCATCCGGGTCACGGTCGTTCTCCAGCATATCCTTGATCAGGTAGATCCGGCCACGCGGGCTATCCAGTTCGTCGCCCAACACCTGATAGGTCGGGCAGGTCGCGGTGCAAAATCCACAATGCACACAGGCCCGCAAAATCTCGTTGCTGCGGGCGATGGCCGGATCGGTCAATTGTTCGGGAGTAAAGGTGGTCTGCATCGTGGTTCCGCCAATCTAAAACTGTATCCGGGCGCTTGTTATAGCGCCGCGCCCATCAGGCCGCTGTTGAAAATACCGCGTGGGTCAAACCGCGCTCTCAGGCCCGCCGTGAGCCGCGCCACACCGGCAGACTCGGGCTGGAAAACGCCCTGCAATTTGCGCATATCCTCCGCGCCGCGCATGAATGTTGCATGGCCGCCAAACACGCCTAAACGCGCCCGCACATCCGTCCCCGTTGCCGTCCGCAACCAGATCAAGCCTCCGGCCCAGTCGTAACAATGCGCCTCTGCGCCCGCTTTGGCGGCCAGCATGGGCGCATCCGATGGCTTGCACGACACGCGCCAAACATCACCCGCATTCTCAGCAAAGGCCGCAACATCCCGCTGCGCCGCCCAGAATATCGCTGACGCGGCCGCATCCCATTCCGCAATGTCGCCGCCTGCGTTCTTCAGCAATTCTTTCAACCGCTGCATCCGGTAAGAGACCGACGATTCAAACCCTTCGATGCGGATCACGCAATGCTGCGCCGCCGGATCATAAGCGGCTCCAGTGACCTCAAACGGGCTGCCCATCGCGCGGGCCAGCGCGGCAATTGCTTGGGCATCATCCAGCCCATGAACAACAAGGCTGGCCTCAGTCTCGGGGCAGGGCAGAACCTTAAAAGACACCTCGCTCAGCACACCCAGCGTTCCAAAAGATCCCGCCATCAGCTTGACCAGATCATAGCCCGTGACGTTTTTCATCACCCGGCCACCGTTCTTCACAACCGCGCCAGCGCCATCCACAAACCGCACACCCAGCAGAAAATCCCGCGCGGCACCAACGGCGATCCGCCGCGGCCCACTGACGTTTGCGGCAAAAATGCCCCCAATCGTTGGTGTGCCTTTTGTGCCCAGAAGGCTACGATGATCCATCGGCTCAAACGCCAGCCGCTGGTTTTCTTTCGCCAGCGCCGCTTCGATCTCGGCCACGGGCGTGCCGGCCTGCGCCACCATGGTCAGGGCACCCGGCTCATAAAGCGTGATCCCGCTCAGCCCCGCCACGCTCAAAGGATCACCAGATGGCGCAAAGCCCCGCGTCCCGCCGCCCTTCACCGAGAGCAGGCCATCTGCGCCACGAACGGCTTCAACCAAGTCTTCTTCTGATTTGATGTCCATATTTCTTTCTGGCCTTAAATATTCCGGGGGTTCGGGGGCTGGCCCCCGATCTTGCGCTGCATCACTCCGCCGCCAGTGCCGGGGCACGCCGCCCCTCGGATGCATCCAATGGAAACACCTTGGCGGGGTTGAGCAACCAACCGGGATCAAACACGTCTTTCACCGCCATCTGCGCCTCAAGATCCGCAGGCGCGTATTGCACATGCATCAGATCGCGCTTTTCAATACCCACACCATGCTCACCGGTCAGGCACCCGCCCGCCTCGACACATAATTTGAGGATCTCGGCACCAAAGGCCTCGCACAGCTCCAGATCACCGGGCTTGTTGGCATCGAACAGGATCAGCGGATGCATATTTCCGTCGCCAGCGTGAAACACGTTGCCGACTTTCAAACCGAATTCTTCCGACATCTCGCCAATACGCCGCAGCACCATCGGCAGACTGCTGACCGGGATTGTGCCATCGAGACACATATAATCGTTGATCTGCCCCATCGCGCCGAAAGCCGATTTGCGGCCCAGCCAGATCGCCGCGCTTTCTTCTGCTGATTTGCTTTCGCGCAATTCCACCGGATTGTGGCGGCGGGCAATTTCCATAATCAGCGACAATTGATGATCAATTTCGGCTTCTGATCCCTCGACCTCGACTATCAGCAAAGCCTCGCACATCGGATAGCCTGCTTTGGCAAAAGCTTCGGTCGCTTCGATGCAGGGTCGGTCCATAAACTCAATCGCAACCGGCAGCACCCCCGCCTTGATGATGTCCGACACACAGGCACCGGCCACCTCGTTGTCGTCAAACCCCATGAGCACCGGGCGCGCGCCTTCCGGCTTTGGCAAGATACGCAAGGTTGCTTCTGTGACAACACCAAGCTGTCCTTCAGATCCGCAGATCAGGCCGAGCAGATCCAAGCCGCCCGCATCCAGATGACCGCCGCCAACCTCGACGACCTCGCCATCCATCATCACCATGGTCACGCCCATCAGATTGTTGGTTGTCACACCATATTTGAGACAATGCGCCCCGCCCGAGTTCATCGCGATGTTGCCGGCGATAGCACAGGCCAGCTGCGATGACGGGTCCGGTGCATAGAAAAATCCGTCTTCTTCAACGGCGCCTGTCACACTGAGATTGGTGCGCCCGGTCTGCACCCGGATCAGCCGATTTTCATAATCGGTTTCGATCACGCCATTCATCCGCGCCACCCCAAGGATCACACAATCCGCCGTTGGCAAGGCCCCACCCGCAAGCGACGTACCAGACCCGCGCGGCACCACCGGCACACCCTCTTCATGGCAGATCCGCAAAACCGCCGCGACCTCTTTTGTATCCTGCGGCAGCACCGCAACCATGGGCGGACATTTATACGCGGTCAGCGCATCACATTCATAGGCGCGTGTCTCGCGTTCATCGTGAATGACCGCACTGTGGGGCAAAACATCCTGCAAACGGGCCACAACTCGTGCTTTTCGAGAGAGGACTTTTTTGTCCGGTTTTGGCATTTCCATGGGGGTACCTCCAATTTGGTAAAGTTATATTACCAATTTATCGTTCTGGCAAGTTCTATCCACACTCGCTATCACCCGGTCATGGATTGGCCTGCACAACTCACCCTTTTTGAACCGCTCGACTTTGCTGCTGTCGCCATCAATCTGGCACTTTGGCTGATTGTTGGCTGGCGGGTTGAGCATCCGCCCGCAGGGCGGCCATCGGTGTCGCGGATCATGGCCGAATACCGCCGCGAGTGGATGCGGCAGATGATCACCCGCGAGCCGCGCATCTTTGACGCGCAAACAGTTTCGACCCTGCGGCAGGGCACGTCTTTCTTTGCCTCAACCAGCGTCATTGCAATCGGCGGCACCCTTGCCTTGATGGGCAACGCAGACAGCCTTGCCGATGTTGCACAGGATCTGACCACAGAGGCCCAACCGCGCATCGTCTGGGAGATAAAGCTGCTGCTGGTCGTGTTTTTCCTGACCAATGCATTTCTGAAATTTGCCTGGTCAAATCGCCTGTTCGGCTATTGCTCGGTGGTTATGGCGGCGGTGCCAAATGACCCGGCCCATGGTGACGCGATCCGCATGGCCGACAAGGCGGCAGAGCTGAACATAACCGCCGCACGCAGTTTTAACCGGGGTCTGAGATCTGTCTATTTCGCGTTGGCCAGTGTGGCTTGGCTGGCGGGCGCCGTGCCTTTGATTATTGGTGCATTTATCACACTGATTGTGATCTGGCGGCGGGAATTCGCCTCTTTGTCACGTGAAATTCTTTTGAAAACTTGAAAAGAATACCTATATCAAACCCGTTCCGAAACAATGGTGACACCATGTTAAAACGCAGTTTGCTTGCCCTCGTGGCCTTCACATATCCCGCCTTCGCTGATGCGCCGGTGATCAAAAACGTGAACGCAAAGCAGGTCGGTGACCTTTGGACCTTTGATGTGACATTGCGCCACGGCGATACCGGTTGGGACGATTACGCCGATGCTTGGCGGGTTCTGGACAAAGACGGCAAGGTTCTGGGCCTGCGCAACCTCGCGCATCCCCATGTCAACGAACAGCCGTTTACCCGATCATTGTCAGGCGTTTCCATTCCAAGCAATGTCAGCGAAGTCGCGGTGCAAGCCCGTGATTCGGTTGGCGGCTGGTCGCCTGCAACCGTCACGATCAAATTGCGCTAACTTCAGGTGCGGTGGTAAGGCCCGCCGGACAGGATTGATGCCGCGCGGTACAATTGTTCTGACAGCATCACCCGGACCATCATATGCGGCCAAACCATCTTACCAAATGACAATGCATGATCCGCAGTGCCGCGCAGCGCCGAATCAATCCCGTCAGCGCCGCCAATGACAAAGGCCAGATCGCCGCGCCCCATGTCGCGCCATCCGGCCAGGCGATTGGCAAACTCAGGTGACTTTTCGACCTTGCCGCGCTCGTCCAGCACACAGATCACCGCCCCTTGCGGGATCGCCTTTTGCAGCAGCGCGGCCTCTGCTGCCATGCCGCCACCTTTCTTATCCTCAACCTCAACGACCCGCGCCGGACCAAGGCCAAGATTGCGGCCTGTCCGGTCAAAGCGGGTCAGATAGTCGTCAATGAGGGTTTTCTCGGGACCGGCGCGCAACCGCCCGACAGCACAGATATGAACACGCATCAGCGGCGTTCAGTCAGTCAGGTCAGCTTTGCGGTGCGGGCGCGTCGCCCCCAACCCACATCTTTTCCAACTGATAGAATTCACGCACTTCAGGGCGGAACACATGCACAATCACGTCGCCTGTGTCGATCAAGACCCAGTCGCCAATGTCTTTGCCTTCCACCTTGGGCGTCCGCCCGAACTCATCCTTGACGCGCTGAGCCAGCTTTTCAGAGATCGCGGATACCTGACGGGTCGAACGGCCCGAACAGATGATCATGTAATCGCCAATCTCCGTTTTGCCGCGCAGATTGATCTGCACGATATCTTCGGCTTTGTCGTCTTCAAGGGATTTCAGGATTGTCGCCAAAAGCGCATCGCTTGTGGTCATTTCACCGGCAACAGACATTATAGCCGCCCCGGTATCCGCAGCCGTGGCTGCGTTCGCTTGGATTGACAGGACATCGTCCTCCTTTTTGGGCGCCGCCGGACCCCCGGCGCTGGGGATGGGCCCAAGATAGCAACGCCAAAGTGACAATTCAATGACAAGCAACCCCGGTAGCAGGAACCGGCCAAAGGCTGTGACAATGTTGCTTGTTCAGGTTGCTTGTGCCGTCCGAACCTAATCCAGCGCTTTGCCCACGGGTCTGCTCGAAACGGCAAGCTGGCTATCTTCCAACATGCGCACTTCGCGCTGTGGGAAGGGAATTGAGATGTCGTTCTCTTTGAAGATATCCCAAAGCGCCAGATAAACATTGCCTCGAATATTGGTCAGCCCCCCGGTTGGATCTTTGATCCAGAACCGCAGGATGTAATCCACACTGCTGTCTCCAAATCCAACGATATGACATACGGGCGCTTTGAAGCTGAGAACGCGGTCAACGCCTTTGGCCGCTTCGATGGCCAGTTTGCGGACCTGATGGGGATCGTCGGAATAGGCCGTGCCGAAATAGATATCGAGGCGCACAAAATCATTGGAATGGGACCAGTTGACCACCTGTCCGGTGATCAGATCTTCGTTCGGGATCAGGTATTCCTTGCCGTCCCGCGTCACCACCGAGGCATAGCGCGCGCCAAGGGTCTGTATCCAACCAAAGGTCTCACCAAGGCTGATCACATCGCCGGGTTTGATGGATTTGTCGATCAGGATGATCACACCCGAGACAAGGTTGGACACCACTTTTTGCAAACCAAAACCAAGGCCCACACCAATCGCGCCCGACAGCACCGCAAGTCCGGTCAGGTCAATGCCAACGGCCCGCACCCCCATGAAAAAGGCGATGCCATAGAGGAATATCTGCACCCCTTTGACAGCCAGCACCTGCATGGAGGGGCTGATATCCTCGTTGCGGCGGATGCTGGCGGCGGTGGTCGTGCTGACCAATCTGGCAAAGGTGAACAAAACACCGATCACCACCAAAGCCGTGATCATATCCAGCAATGACAGGCGGAACTCACCGATCTTGAGGGCGACACCTTCCAGAAAACTCGACACCTCGTCCGAGACATTCAGGAAATACAGCGTTGCATAGATCCAAAGCGCCCATGTCACCATGCGCCGCAAGAACCGGTTGCGCACCAATCGCACCGCAAATGCGATCCCGACCCATACAATTGCCAAGGTGGCTGCCAACCCAATCAGATAGGACCGCGACGGCCAGGTCACGTTCTGCATGACCAGATAAACACCAGCTGCCATCAGGGCGAACCACATCAACCCCAAACGCCGGCGGACCTGCACCACAATACGCAGCTGCCATTTCGACCAGCCCTCGCGGGACCGCACCCAGTTTTGCAACGCCCCATCAGACAGGCGATGCAAACCCCAGGCAATCAACGCCAATGCAATCAGGATCAGGATCTGATTCTGCCGCCAACCCGGCGTGATCACCCCTTCAAGGAAATTCATCACGCTGGCAAACAGGGTTTGTAGCGACAAAAGGAAATCCACATAGGGATCAACAGGATCGGTTTCCGGCGTCATAGACAAAGACAACCACAGCCAAAGCCCAGCGGCAAGCTGCGTCAGGCCAAGACCCGCGATATTCGGACGCGGCGCTTTGCAATCCCGGCAATTCCCTTGAACCGTGGGCCATTTCAGGCTAGTCCGCGGTGCATGACACAGGTGTTTGATCTGGACGACCGCGCGCGCCTGCGCGAACGCTTTTTCGGAGCGCGGCACAGCGTGCTTGCTTTTCTATAAGCGGCACCCTCCAATCTCACACCATCACCCAAACAATACGGGAGAGGACCATCATGTCCCCCAAAACGATCTACGATAAAATCTGGGATGCCCATGTCGCGCATGAAGCGGACGACGGCACCTGCCTTCTTTATATTGACCGCCACCTCGTGCACGAAGTGACGAGCCCGCAGGCGTTCGAAGGGCTGCGCATGACAGGCCGGTCCGTGCGCGCGCCGGACAAAACCATCGCGGTGCCAGATCACAACGTGCCCACCACGCTGGACCGCGCCAATGCGGCGACCATGACCGAAGACAGCCGTATTCAGGTCGAAGCGCTGGACAAGAACGCCAAGGATTTTGGCATTCACTACTATCCTGTGTCTGACGTGCGTCAGGGCATCGTGCATATCGTCGGCCCCGAACAGGGCTGGACATTGCCGGGCATGACCGTGGTCTGCGGCGACAGCCACACCGCCACCCACGGTGCCTTTGGCGCATTGGCCCACGGCATCGGCACATCTGAGGTGGAACATGTTCTGGCCACGCAAACGCTGATCCAGAAAAAATCCAAGAACATGAAGGTCGAGATCACTGGCAAGCTTAAGCCGGGTGTGACTGCCAAAGACATCACGCTGGCTGTGATCGGCGAAACCGGGACCGCAGGCGGCACCGGCTATGTCATTGAGTATTGCGGCGAAGCGATCCGCGATCTGTCAATGGAAGGGCGCATGACCGTCTGCAACATGGCCATCGAAGGCGGCGCACGCGCGGGTCTGATCGCGCCGGATGAAACCACCTATGAATATGTCAAAGGTCGCCCACACGCCCCCAAAGGCGCACAGTGGGAAGCGGCGCTGGCATGGTGGAAAACCCTCTTTACCGATGAGGGTGCACATTTTGACAAAGTCATCACCCTGCGCGGTGAAGACATCCAACCCGTGGTCACTTGGGGCACCTCGCCCGAGGATGTTCTGCCGATCACAGCCACCGTGCCCAGCCCCGAAGATTTTGAAGGCGGCAAGGTCGAAGCGGCACGCCGGTCCATTGAATACATGGGCCTCAAGCCGGGTCAGAAACTGACCGATATCGAGATCGACACCGTGTTCATCGGATCTTGCACCAATGGCCGCATCGAAGATCTGCGCGCCGCGGCCGAGATCCTGAAGGGCAAAAAGATCAAGGAAGGTATGCGGGCCATGATCGTTCCCGGCTCCGGCCTTGTTCGGGCCCAAGCCGAAGAAGAAGGCCTTGCCGATATCTTCAAAGAGGCCGGTTTCGAATGGCGTCTGGCGGGATGTTCCATGTGTCTGGCGATGAACCCCGACCAACTGGCCGAGGAAGAGCGCTGCGCCTCCACATCAAACCGCAACTTCGAAGGCCGTCAGGGCTACAAAGGGCGTACGCACCTTGTCTCTCCGGGCATGGCCGCCGCTGCCGCAATCACCGGCAAACTCACCGACGTCCGGGAGATGATGTAATGGAAAAATTCGACAAAATCACCGGGATCGCGGCGCCTATGCCGCTGGTTAATATCGACACCGATATGATCATCCCCAAAGTGTTCTTGAAAACAATCAAGCGGTCCGGCCTCGGCGTGAACCTGTTTGACGAAATGCGCTTTGACCGCCAAGGCAACGAAATCGAAGATTTTGTGCTGAACAAACCGCAGTACCGCGAGACAGAGATCCTTGTCGCGGGCGACAACTTCGGTTGCGGATCATCGCGCGAACACGCGCCATGGGCGATCAAGGACTTTGGCATCAAATGTGTGATTTCCACATCCTTTGCCGACATCTTTTTCAACAACTGCTTCAAGAACGGCATCCTGCCAATCGTCCTGCCGAAAGATCAGGTCGATGTTCTGATGCAGGACGCAGAGAAAGGTGCCAACGCCCGTGTGACCGTTGATCTCGAGGCGCAGACCGTCACAACGTCCGACGGCGAAAGCTTCTCCTTTGAGGTGGACACCTTCAAAAAGCACTGCCTTATGAACGGCTTGGACGACATCGGCCTGACCATGGAAAAGGCCGCGTCCATCGACACTTACGAAGAGCAAGCCGCGCAAAGCCGCCCTTGGGTTTGACCCCGCGCCTCATTCGTTAACAAACAAAACACATATTTAAGTGTTTCTAGTGGGTGCCCTCGTGGCACCCACAACATCTTGGTCACCGCCTTCTTGTGGCCATCAAAATGATGCAAGAAGGCACCACCTTCATCGTCAAAATGCCACAACTCTTAGCTTCAATGCGTCTAGCGACTTGAGAACTATGGCAAAAGAAGGCACAAATCGGGCAGAATTGAGGCGCCCCTGAAAAACAGTGGGCAACAAGTTGGAATAGGTCGCGGCAACGTATCGGGACTGGCCAGTTTGGAAAGGCGCAGTAGTGATTGGACGAATGACAGGCGCGGCAACGCGTGGCCTTTTGGTGGCGTTGCTGATTGCAACACCGGCATTGATCTTGCCCGGTGTCGCCGCAGACTCGACCCAAATCACCGCGCTGATGGCCCTGCTTGCCGGTTTCCTGACCTTTGTCGAATACAATTCCAGCTTTCCCAGCATTGTCGAGTTTCGCGATGCCCCGCCGTTCAACCGCCTTCGGTTTATCGCCCTTTTTGTGACCGTCGTGATGATCACCCAAGTGATCAAAAGCCATTCCGAAGTGACCCTGCTCAGCGGTGCGTTGTTTTCATTGGGCACAATCATCGGCAACGCACTCGATTTCCCTTATTCCCCGGTGCGCCTCGCCGTTTTGATGCTGCCGGAAACAGCCAGCCTGCAACTGGTTGAGACCATTCGCGCGGCGGCTGGCCTTGCCTATCTGGTGGCCGCGATTGCCCTGATCGTTTTTGTTCTGCTCGTGCGCGTTCTGGGCTGGCCCACCCGGCACGGCGCATTCAACGTTTGGGTAAATCTTCCGCTTTTTGATCCAACAGCGGGCGGCGACGTCATCTCGCGGCTACAGCGCGATGCGCGCATCAATATTGCGCTCGGCTTCTTGCTGCCTTTCTTGATCCCTGCGATGGTCAAGCTTGCGTCATACCTGATTGATCCGATTCCATTCGAGAACCCGCAAACATTGATCTGGACCGTAAGTGCATGGGCCTTTTTGCCAGCCAGCATGATCATGCGAGGCATCGCCATGAACAAGGTGGCCGGCATGATCGAAGACAAGCGCCGCCGCACCTATGCCGACGCGGAAACCGAAGCAGGTTTGCAAATCGCCTGATCACACCGGCGGCGGCCCTCTTTCTGTGGGTGTTGCCTGCTTCGGCTGACACGCTCAGGGTCGCTACCTTCAACACTGAATTGTCCCGCAAAGGCCCTGGCCTCTTGCTGCGCGATATTCTCAGGGGGTCCGATCCACAAATCACCGCAGTGATGGATCTTTTGGTACAGGCAAATGCCGATGTGGTCCTGTTGCAAGGGTTCGATTATGACCTCGAAAACCGCGCCCTCAGCGCCTTTGCCGATGCATTGAAAGCAAACGGATTCCCTACCCGCATCTATATGCAGCGCCGCCCAATGCTGGCCTCCGAACCGGGCTGGATCTGAACGGTGACGGGCGCAAAGGCGGGCCGGATGACGCCCAAGGATATGGCCGGTTTTACGGCGCTGGAAGTATGGCCTTGCTGTCCCGCTTTCCCATTGCGGCCGATCAAGTGCAAGACTTCACGCACATGCTTTGGCGCGATTTGCCCGGTGCAGACTTGCCGCAAGAGGATGGCAATCCTTTCCCCAGCGCCGAGGCGCAATCGGTGCAACGCCTGTCATCCCGCGGGCATTGGGTGGTGCCGATCTTGCACCCGGAAATTGGCTCGATACCGATCCTGACTTTTCACGCCACACCGCCGGTTTTTGACGGACCCGAAGACCGCAATGGCAAACGTAACGCCGATGAAATCCGGTTTTGGCAGCATTTCCTGAACGGCGAAATTGGCCAGGCGCCATCGACCCGTTTCGTTTTAATGGGCGATGCAAATATCGACCCGAACAAGGGCGCTGGCCGCCGCGATACAATCAGAGCCTTGCTGGATCATTCTGCATTTCAAGACCCGCTTCCCGAAAAGCCAACCGTCAATTGGCCGCAAACCGGGCCTATGCGGGTCAGTTACATCCTGCCGTCTGCTGGGTGGCGCATTATTGATGCGCAAGTCATGCCGCAAATCGCCGCAGCCAGCCGCCATAACCTGCTTTGGGTAGACCTCAAACAGTAGGTTATCTTGACCCTCCGGCATCCACGGGCTAGGCCGCTTCTGATAGTTTTTTCAAGGAGCGCCCCATGGCCAACCCAACTCTGCTTATCCTCGCCGGTGACGGCATCGGACCGGAAGTCATGGCGCAAGTCACCCGCGTCATCGACTGGTTTGGCGCCAAGCGTGATCTGGCCTTTGATGTGGAACATGATCTGGTCGGCGGCGCAGCCTACGACAAACACGGCACGCCCCTGCACGATGACACGATGGCCCGCGCGCTTGAGGCGGACGCGGTTCTGCTTGGTGCGGTCGGCGGCCCCAAGTATGACGAGCTGGACTTCAGTGTAAAACCCGAACGCGGCCTGCTGCGTCTGCGCAAGGAAATGGACCTCTTTTCCAACCTGCGCCCGGCCCAGTGCTTTGACGCGCTGGCAGATTTCTCGTCTTTGAAGAAAGACATCGTTTCCGGCCTCGATATCATGATCGTGCGCGAGTTGACCTCTGGCGTCTATTTTGGAGAGCCCCGCGGTATCATCGAAGAAGGCAACGAACGCGTGGGCATCAACACCCAACGCTACACCGAAAGCGAGATCGACCGGGTTGCCCGCTCTGCCTTTGAACTGGCCCGCCGCCGTGGCAACAAAGTTTGTTCCATGGAAAAAGCCAACGTGATGGAAAGCGGCATCTTGTGGCGCGAGGTTGTTCAGCGGGTTCATGACACCGACTACCCCGATGTCGAACTGAGCCATATGTACGCCGACAACGGCGCGATGCAGCTGGTGCGCGCGCCAAAACAGTTTGATGTCATCCTGACCGACAACCTCTTTGGTGACATCCTGTCTGATTGCGCCGCGATGCTGACCGGTTCGCTTGGGATGTTGCCATCTGCCTCGCTTGGTGCGCCCAATGCCGATGGTCGCCCAAAGGCGCTCTATGAACCGGTCCATGGTTCTGCGCCTGACATCACCGGTCAAGGCAAGGCCAACCCGATTGCCTGTATCCTCAGCTTTGCGATGGCGTTGCGTTATTCCTTTGATCAGGGTGACGAGGCCGCGCGTCTGGAAGCCGCGATTGAAAAGGTACTCGCCGATGGCGCCCGCACGGCGGACCTGATGGGCGAAGAGGGCGGCACACCGATCAGCACCTCAGACATGGGCGACGCCATTCTGGCCGCGCTTGACGCCAGCCTCTAAACGGTCTCTAGGTTCGGGACTTCGAAAAGCAGCGCTTTGGCGCTGCTTTTTTGTGTCCGCTATTTGGGGGTTGCAGGAATTCCATGCTATCTTGACCGCCTCAATTCAAGGAGGTCGCAATGCGCTGGAAACCCGAAGGATACTCAAGCGTCAGCCCATATCTGATTGTCCCAGATGCCGAAGCAACGCTTGCCTTTGCCCAAGCCGTTTTTGATGCCGAGCGCTTGCGCCTGCACCGCCGCGATGACGGCGGGATCAAACATGCCGAATTTCGCATAGACGACACCGTTGTCATGGTGGGCGAAATGCCCGGCGGCGCTGCGGCCCACATCCACGTCTATGTGCCAGATGCCGATGCGGCCTTTGCCCTTGCGTTGGCAACCGGCGGCAATACCGTTCAGGAAATGACCCGCGCAGGCGACGGAGATTATCGCGGCGGGGTTGCAGATGGCAACGGCACGGTTTGGTGGATTGCCCAACAGGAAGAATACCGCGAATAACCCATGTTTCGTGACGCTTCGGCACTTTGGTTTGCGCCCCTGCAATGATTGCTTGCGCCCTGTTTTTAAGGTATGTCAGCGGTAACATTTCTGGATAAGAGAACACCCTTGAACCAAGCGCAAAAAACCGACACCCCTTTGGATCTTTTTGTGATCGGCGGCGGCATCAATGGCTGCGGCATTGCCCGTGATGCAGCAGGGCGCGGCATGTCTGTTGCCTTGGCAGAAATGAACGATCTGGCCTCAGCTACGTCGTCCGCTTCGACCAAATTGTTTCATGGCGGCCTGCGCTATCTTGAGTATTTCGAGATCGCGCTGGTCCGTCATGCCTTGGGCGAACGCGAGACATTGCTGAGGGCGATGCCGCATATTTCCTGGCCGATGCGGTTTGTCCTGCCTTACCACAAAGACATGCGGTTCGAGGCCGACACGCCAGCCTCCAAAATCCTGAATTTCGCGATGCCTTGGACCAAGGGCCGCCGCCCCGCATGGCTGATCCGGTTTGGACTGTTTCTTTATGACCATCTGGGTGGTCGCAAGATTTTGCCCGCAACGCGGACCCTGTCACTGAACGGCACGCCCGAGGGCGCACCGCTGCAACCGCAGTTCAGCAAGGCCTTTGAGTATTCCGATTGCTGGGTCGAAGATGCGCGGCTCGTCGTTCTGAACGCCCGTGATGCCGAGGCGCGGGGCGCCAAGATCATGACCCGCACCAAGGTCACCAGCGCCGCCCGCAAGGGGGATCTTTGGGAGATCACAACCGAAGACACAAACTCCGGCACGCAGCAGATTCATCACGCCAAGATGCTGATCAACGCAGGTGGTCCATGGGTGGGCGACATCATCCAAAGCAAGGTCCGCATCAATTCCCGCGAAGGCGTGCGGCTGGTGCGGGGCAGTCATATCGTCACCAAGCGGCTTTATGATCACGACAAATGCTATTTCTTCCAAGGCACAGATGGGCGGATCATTTTTGCGATCCCATATGAGACCGATTTCACCCTGATCGGCACCACCGATATGGATCACCCAGATCCATCGGTGCGCCCCGAATGCACACCAGAGGAACGGGACTATCTGATCAATTTCGCCAATGGCTATTTTCAGCAGGATCTGAGCGCTAGTGATGTGGTCTGGACTTATTCAGGCGTGCGACCGCTTTATGACGATGGTGCCAGTTCTGCCGCCGCAGCCACGCGCGACTATACGCTCAAGGTCGATGCAAAAGGCGGTCCGCCGATCCTGAATATCTTTGGCGGAAAAATCACGACCTACCGAAAGCTGGCCGAAGACGCGATGGACAAGATTGCACCCTTCTTTGAGGGCAGCGCAGATCACTGGACCGCAGGTGTCCCTCTGCCCGGCGGTGATTTTCCGGTGGGTGATGTGCAGAAACTGATCGACCTGTTGCTGTCCGATTACCCATTTCTTGACCGTGTTTGGGCCACGCGCCTGATCCGCGCCTACGGGACCGAAGCCCGGCACATTCTGGGTGATGCCCAGTCAGCCGGTGATCTGGGCAAGACCTTCGGATTTAACCTGACCGAGGCCGAGGTGCGCTGGTTGATGCAACGCGAATATGCCCAGACCGCCGATGATGTTTTGTGGCGGCGCAGCAAGCTGGGTTTGCGGTTGTCTCAAACTGAGGCAAAAGCGCTGGATCACTGGATGCAGCAACCTCCGGCATCTTGACAACATAGCCCCTGAAAGAAACCATTCTACAACCTAACCCAAAGGCCCGTTATGACCCATATTCTTGCTATTGATCAGGGCACAACGTCCTCCCGCGCGTTGGTGTTTGATGGTAACATGAACATCGCGGCCACGGCCCAGCAAGAGTTTGCGCAACATTTTCCGCACAGTGGTTGGGTCGAGCATGATCCATCCGACCTGTGGTCCACGACCCTGCAAACCTGCCGCGATGCGATAGCGCAGGCCGGTTTGAACGCATCAGACATCACCGCAATTGGCATCACGAACCAGCGAGAGACGACCGTGGTTTGGGATCGTGAAACGGGCGAGCCGGTTTACAATGCCATCGTCTGGCAAGACCGCCGCACCGCCAAATACTGCGCCGAGCTTCGCGCAGATGGCCATGACAAGATGATCACCACCAAGACCGGCCTTCTGGCTGATCCGTATTTTTCCGGCACCAAGCTTAAGTGGATTCTGGATACCGTTGAAGGCGCAAGGGACCGTGCCAGCGCTGGCAAGTTGTTGTTTGGAACAGTTGATAGCTTCCTGATCTGGAAGCTGACCAATGGCGTATCCCATGTGACCGATGCCACCAATGCCGCCCGTACCCTGCTTTATGACATCCACAATGGCCGTTGGAGCAAGAGTATCTGTGATCTGTTCGACATTCCGATGGAGATGCTGCCCGAAGTGAAGGACTGCGCCGCCGATTTTGGCGTGACAGACCCTGCACATCTGGGCGCGGCCTTGCCCATTCTTGGTGTTGCGGGCGACCAGCAGGCCGCGACCATTGGTCAGGCATGTTTTGAACCGGGCATGTTGAAATCCACTTATGGTACGGGGTGTTTTGCGCTGCTCAACACCGGCCAAAATGCGGTGGTCTCCAACAATCGTTTGCTGACCACGATCGCCTATCAACTGGACGGCAAAACGACATATGCTCTCGAAGGGTCGATCTTTGTGGCGGGCGCCGTTGTACAATGGCTACGCGATGGATTGCAGATCATCAAAGGTGCCGCAGAAACGCAGCCCTTGGCCGAAACAGCAGATGACCAGCAAAACGTGATCATCGTGCCTGCCTTTACCGGCCTTGGCGCCCCCTATTGGAATGCAGAGTGCCGGGGTGCGGTTTATGGGCTGACCCGCGGATCAGGACCAGCCGAATTTGCCCGCGCCGCATTGGAAAGTGTCGGATATCAGACCCGCGATTTGATGGAGGCCATGCATGCCGATTGGCAGGATGAAGGGGCCGCCCCAACCCTGCGCGTGGATGGCGGGATGAGTGCCAGCAATTGGGCCATGCAGTTTTTGTCAGACATCATCGATGCACCGGTGGACCGCCCGCATGTTCTGGAAACCACCGCAATGGGCGCGGCATGGCTGGCCGGACAACGGGCTGGCATCTATCCGGGTATGGATGAGTTTGCAAAAAGCTGGGCCAAGGAGCGCAGTTTTGCACCATCTATGGACGAAGAGGTCCGCGCGGAAAAATACGCCGGTTGGCAACGTGCGGTTGCTGCAACTCTGTCGGTCTAAAACGGAGGCTCAGTTGCGGACGCGGCCAAAAGTAGACAGGCGGTTTATCTCGTCCAACCGCTCCAGATTGACCACAGTAGACAGCATCAACCGGTCATGGCTCCAGTCACCGGGGCGCTGAATTGAGATTGCCGTCAGGGTCGTCACCGCAAACAACGGCAAGATGACCGCAGCCAGGATCAAGCGCGGATGGTTGACGCGCCGTGCATCCAACAGCGACCTGATCCGATGCTCAAGAAAGCTGGCTTTGCCTTCGCGCAGGGTT
>Ga0316204_10004309_pt1 | contig 25771 bp, 21 predicted proteins | sample 6monrhotite_MG_2_FD_205661 | JGI IMG/M metagenome (GOLD analysis project Ga0316204, IMG submission 205661) | Microbial mat bacterial communities from mineral coupon in-situ incubated in ocean water Damariscotta River, Maine, United States -... | ecosystem: Environmental > Aquatic > Marine >...
AAACTTAATAATGTCCCCAAACTTAAAAAATAATAATTAATCAATAGCTTATATTTTTATAGTTACAAAGAGCTTATTTAGTTGTTATTTAATTTTTTTATTTGACTGATCAAATTATAACCAATCTAGAACAGCCAATTAACCGTTTGTCGTAATTTTAGAAAAAACCTGTTTCCATCAGCAGAAATGTATTTATTTTTTTAACTGAGATATTAAACCTAAGCTGATGAAAATATTATCCTTAAATTAAAAGTATTCTTCCGTTTGTATTAAATATTTAATAATCGAGATTTTGAAAAATAGATATACAGCATAAGAAATACTAATAGTTTTTCACTTCTTTACATATAAATAAATCTAATTTTATTATTTTAAACGTTAGGTCTAGAGTACTCTGTTCAAATTATCACTTTTGTAATTATCGCTTTTGAAACTATTAACGCCTAACTGTTTCGATATCTGATTATTACTAGACTCAAGTTGTACAACATTAGCTGTAAATCGTATCAACAACGATGGGAGATGGAAATGTCCCTTGCTAAACAGTTTCACCTAATAAAGTTTCAATCTATACCAGCAATTCGGGTCGCTGTTATAGTTTGTGTGCTTCTATTACTTATGCCAGTAAAATCTTACGCATCGCAAGAAATCAATATCATCGAAGATAGTGGTGTTTATCAGATTGTAGTTAAAATAAAACTGAACGTAGCGGCTAATTATGTACGTAATGTTTTAATGGATATTGATCATATTTATCGACTCAACCCTTCTATTATTGAGAGTGAAACACTTGCATCACATATCAATAACGAAGCAAGAGTTCGTACCAGGGTACTGATATGCGTACCTGTGTTCTGCCGAGAAGTAGAAAAAGTCGACGCCGTTAAAACTCTGCCATCAGGAGAAATACAGTTCACAACTATCCCGGAACTTAGCAACTTTTCGTCTGGTGTTGCACTTTGGAAGATAACCTCACTTGATGATGAGCACACACACGTATATTTAAAGGCGAGCTTAACACCTGATTTTTTTATTCCCTCCAAAATAGGAAAACAGGTTGTACGTGAACAATTTAGCATTACTTTTAACCGTATAGATCACATTGCTAAAATCAATGCAAAAAGAGATATGAGAAACAATCTTCTACATATTCATCTTGCGGCGCAGGACAAATTTCAAGCACGTGAAATAACACTTAATAATCAGTTGAAATGAATTATCACATACGCATTGCTATTATTTTAGGTATATCATTTATCGCCGCCTGCACAACGCATCAGGTCAGTTACCAGATGGATATTGATCCAATTCTGAATGATAAATGCATTACCTGCCATACAGCCCCAAATGGTATTGGCTATAAAGCAACAGGACTAAAGTTACATTCCTATGAGTCGCTTATGAATGGCACCATATACGGCCCCGTTGTACTAGCCGGTGACAGCCAGAGAAGTATTATTAATATGCTTGTTGAAGGACGAGCCGGTAAATTACAACAAATTATGCATGATGAGGATAAAGCACTTAGTAATGAAGAAATCATGTTACTTAAGCGTTGGGTTGATCAGGGTGCATTACATAATTAAAATAGAATTAAATAGTAATAAGAAGATGAGCAAAGTACAGATTTTTCTAATATTAGATACAATTTTGCCCTGCCTCCACTTAATATAGCCCTGCTTAATGCATGAAATTAAATATAACCTTCGCATGTACAAACTCATGACTCACTCTAATTCAACACCAGCGATATTAAAGTTAATTAATTAGTTCTATAAAAAACGTAACTTTATAAAATATTTTAATTAGCATCGTAAATTTAACGAGAGTACTCTAACAAGCAATGAAACATGTATAACAACTCGATAAAGCAAAATAGTATCAATTAAAGTAATCGATGAGTGACAATCCGTAAAGACTCAACGTTAATGACATCTATCACTAAGGAAAGTGCGAAGAAGATGGAAACTTTAAATTTAATTACAATCAAACGGTTTCACGGATTAGCATCCCGAACCTCTAACCTCAGAACACCATCTCATATTAAAACTACCCAGGCGCTAGCCAATCAGTTTTCTCTGTTAACCTCCCCCAGTTTAAAAATTTCGCAGTTTATTTTATTCGCCGTTATATCGACATCAACACAACGCATTATTCATTTAATCTTTCAAAGGGGAAATTATTCATAATTACACTAAAACTATATTACACAAGCAGTAGGAAATGACAGATCTATCCGTCTATAACGTCTTAACATAAAGGGTATTTATCATGAACAAGGAACTATTCGCTCGTAAAACGGGCACACGCCATATCCCAATATCACAACCTCTCATACCGCAACCTATGAGTCGAGCCGGTGTTATTGATGAGCAGACTATCATCCAGAAGGTCAATACTGAGCAGATTTTAGAGCACTTCGAGTTTGAGAAACTTTGGCCATATAAATTTTGTGGCATAAAAGAAGGCTGCTGGGAAATAGAATTCACACCAAAAACAAAAGCTTACCCGATCTTTAACTACCCACTCACTCGATATAAAGGCACCCTTCGAGTAGAACGGGATGGTCATGCCCACACCATCAGTGGTGACCTTTATAAATTTCGCCAATATCTTTTTGAACTTGAGAAAATTGGTATCCCAGTTAAGGCGGCTAATAAATGGCAAAATACTATTTACCGTAACGAGTTCGGTTCTTTCAGCCGATATTTTCCGAAGAAAAAAAAGTGCCCTGTTCACCCACGTAACAAATACCACTCTTACCTTGAAGGCACCAATATTTTATATAGCTATTTTTCACGCTCTGAAAAATGCAGTTTCACACTCGACTTTGATCAATGGTATTACACACATCCAGCCAGCGGGTTCGATGGCGACTTTAGTGGCTCAGCGAATCGTTCCATCCGTATGGAAATTAATGAAGTTACTTCCACCAATTTTGTCGGCACTGTCTATACTGGCACTACAAAAATTGGAGACGTGAAACTGTGGTGGCGCTCCAGTTCTTTCCGAAAAGCACATCTCGAAATCTTTACTCTGGAGGGTGCTGAGCATCCACCCACAACTGTAGCTGATGGCAGTGGCGGCACAGAATCTTTTGAAACTATTTTTGAAACCGCAGGCTGGAAATTACACGTAACTCGAAATACAACCAAAGTACCACTACCCGCTTCACTGGCCGGAACAGATATTAATGCTTGCTGGGATTGGGATGACCTTCATGACGTAATGGATTCCACGCCCGGTTATGACAATACTGAACTAGAAAAGAAATGGCGCGTCTTTCTGGTCTCCGTACCCGCCACACTTGGCTGCTCACGTGGTGTCGTTTTTGACCAGACAACAGGCGATACAAACAGCGTTGACCGTGAAGGTTCGGCTACCTACAGTCATGATGGATTTAACGCCGGGCACTCATCAAACTTTGGTGCCGCTGAAGACGATATGATGAAAGACTGGCCACGCGGTTTTCTACGCAGTGCAGCACATGAAGTTGGGCATGCTTTCAACCAGTATCACCAGCCACAACAAAACTCAATTATGTGCCCAACACCAAGTGTGGCGGATGCAATAGCAGCATCGGGAGACACTTTCCCTGATGACATTGATCTTGCCTTTAACGACACAGTACGACACAAGCTTATCCACCAACCTGACCCGGCAATACGACCAGGAGCAATGGACTGGTCAGCCGCCTTCGGTGTACCAGAAGCTGACGATGTAAACTTCTACGATTCCGATGACCTCGAACTGAAAGTCAAAACGAATAAAGGTAATATCAACATCGGTGAACCGATCGAAGTCAGCTGGACAATCACTAATAAAATGACTGGAGCGGTTCGCATCCCTGGTAGTATTGGTCCAGACCAACACACAACACGTGTTAGCGTGTCAAAACCCAATGGTGACATTCTGCATATGCGCCTGCCCCTTGACGCCCATGATGAAGGCCACAACCCTCAGCCACTCGCAGCAGGTAAATCAACCTCTTCTGAAACGATGCTTTTCTGGTCACGCAAAGGTTTTGCTTTTGAACAACCCGGACGCCATGAAGTTAATGTGATATTGATCTGGGAAGACAACGGCGTCTTTTTCTCTGTCGAATCTTCAACCGAAGTTTGGGTAAACTATCCCATCTCCGAACGCGATAATGAAATCGCTGCACTGATGATGAATGACGAAGTTGGCCGATTCATCCTTACCGGAAACCAGAAGCGCTTTCCCAAAGGAATAGAGCGTATAAAGCAGGCTATTTCCAAACATAAGAATCACGATGTAAGTAAAACAATGATTCACTTACTGGATAAAAAACCTTCAAAAATAAAGCGTTAATCTTTTCAATTGCAGGGGCTCGTAGACGCCCCTGCAACTAATTTTAATACAGCCGTCATTATAAATCGCATATTAGTAAAAACTGTGTTCTTAGCCTATTTATTTTTCGTTCCTCATAAATTTAAATTTCTTTAATGAATTTTAGTTACCAAACAGATTCTTCAGTTTGTCTTTAGCTTTATCCTTAGCACTATCTTTCTCCGCTTCTATCTTACTGTCGACTTTTGTCTTAAGCTTAGCTTTTTCTTCATCAATTTTTTGTTGTGCTTTTGCTTTAAGTTTATCTAATTCTGCATCGATAATATCTTTTTTAACAATATCACTGGCACGGTCGGTTAAGCGTTTTAGTATTTCACTGGCAAGTTCAGTAGCCGAAGCTCCCTTAGTCCCGCCAAGGTTTGTCATATCCAGGCCCGGTAACTTGAGTTTATATTCTTTATTATCCAGTGCCACTACCTTTGCCTGTATGGTGCCATCGGCAAATTTAAGCTTGCGTATTATCAGACGTGGCTCTGTTGCAGCGGGCTGAGCTTGAGTTTCTTGTGCCTTAGTAGTCGAACCATCAGTAAGTGTGTTCTTAAGTTCATTAAGGTTAGTTTTATTGTCTTTATTAATTTCAACGAACACCTGCGGAGCTAACACGGTAATTTCATTAATAATGTAAGGTTCTTCCTGCAAAGAAGGCAGATCAATGGCGGCACGAATTTCTCCCAGAGAAAAGGCATGTGTAAAATCATAACCGGCGGGGTTTCCAACTGTCAGCCCTGAAATGCCTGCGGCACCGTCAGTAAGGTTAATCTTGACGCTATCAACCAGCACGGATGTCTGTGTCGCTTCACTACCATACTTTTCAATAGCCGCTTTAACCAGAGAGTCGAGGTTAGTCAACAGGTAATAAACACTGCCACTTATAGCGATAATAATAACCAGCATTACACCAAGCATAATTTTTTTCATATATTTCCCCAGATTTTAGAAATTGTATAAATTCATATATAAACTCGTGCCAGAGCACAATTGTTTATAATATTGATAATGACATCTATTTTAAACATACCGACGCCCATTGTTTATCGCATTAGCCAGGTTTCTGTTTTTCCTTACGCAGGCGATCACGATAATTCCCCCTCGCCAATGCCTGCATATCTTCTACAACATCACTTTCGTCGACAATTTCCCGCCCCAGTAAGGTCTCTATCGCATCTTCCAGTGTGACCACACCAGCAGGTTGACCGAACTCATCTTCAACAAGAAACAGGTGCATCTGATTTTTGATAAACATATCCAGTAATTGCTGGACAGGAAGTTTTTCAGAAACCCGAATAATACTCTTGGCGTATTTGTGAATCGGGTCTGAACCATGCCCCGCACGCTCCGCTTCAAATAGATCCCGTTTTATTACCTTACCGATAATATTATCTTGATAACCATCATAGATTGGTATACGTGTGAACTGTGCACTTCGCTCGTGATCAAGGGCCTCTGTTACGCTGATGTTAGCTTCAAGCATATGCACCACGCTACGCGGTGTTAGAACTTCTTCCGTAGGTACCTCACGCAGGCTCAGCAAATTGGAAAGGTACTGGTTTTCCTGAGTGAATAACGTACCACCTTGGTGACCAAGTGACGCCAGAGCAATAATCTCTTCCCGTGTAATCTCATTGCTTTGGTTTCTGCTAAACAGTTTTGTCAGGCGTGTTGAAAACCACACTAGCGGGTAGACCAACTTAACCAGCCACGAAATAATATAAACTGAAGGCACGGCTAACCTTCGCCAGAAAGTTGCACCCAGGGTTTTAGGGATAATTTCAGAGAAATACAAAATAGCGAGTGTCAACAATACAGCAATAAGTGTTTCCCACTTATCACCAAAAATACGCACCGCCTGTGAGCCTACACCGGCGGCCCCCATTGTGTGCGCAAACGTATTAAGAATTAATATGCTAGAAAGCGACTGGTCGAGTTTAGTCCGGGAGTTTTCCAGCAATTCACCAGAGTGCGGACTGCTTGTTTTCACTTGTTCAACATAACCGGGTGTTATAGATAACAGCACCGCTTCAAGTATGGAGCACAGAAAAGAAATGCCAATTGCAATGGCAAGGTAAACAAAAAGCAGCGTCATATATTAACTCGTTTTCATATTTATAATGTAATTGGTGACGGAGTACACACTCCAATACTATCAAAAATTGTGCTGCAAAACAGAAAAACGAAAACTGCAACGAATACAGATTCAGGTATTGCCTTTTGTTTTTTTGTTAACTATGGAGTAAAGCACAAGACTTAAGCCCCACTCACCCTGTTACTATTTGTTAATCCTCAAGTTTTTTAAGCTCCGAAGGCTCGCCTTTTGGCCATGCACCAAAAGGATATGACTTATAGTCGCTATTAAAAGTAAGAAACTGGATAATCTGATATATATAAGTAGCAATAGCCTGTCCTAGTTTTTGCAACCGTGAGTTTGTTTCCCCGGTAAATAAACTCAACAAAAACTGGAAGATCACCACTGCAAATAAAACGATTTCAGCAACACTGTAAAAAAAAGCAAGCACCAGCATATATAAACCACGTGTCCAGGTGGATTGTTTCTTTAGGTTTTCTTTAATTTCGTCTGTCATTTTATTTTCCTCAGTGAATGATTACAGATTAAAGCTTTAAATGTAAAAATATTCGTGTCAAGGCACAATTGTTTCATCATAGAGAATATTGTGCTGAGTCACGAATCATCTTACATTAAATGAATGATTTTCTTTAACTATTAGCAAGTTAGTGTTGTTTTACGAAGATTTTTGAGTGTTTTTTGATCAATTTAAGGTTTTAAAGGGACGGAGGGATTATTATTTAATCCCTCCGTCTCCTTTAAAAGCAAGGCTCAATAGTACGACAGTTTTAAAAATTCCGTTTTTATGCAAGGTGTAGCTGCACGTAATACCAACTATTTTTGGACTATCACACACTACTAGTAGCTTCGAAATAACTCTGAATACTAACACCTCACTCATTTACTATACTCATTAATAACCACTGCAAGCAGTGTAGAAGTAGACGCCTTAAAGAAAGACCCTGAAGAAAGCCTGTGGTTAGGCGGCGTATATAGTGGCTCTTATATAAAAATCACTGAAGATAAAATATTAAATAACAAATTGTACCAAGGTATTATTTTTTTTCGACCAAGAAAAAACCGTTTGGTATCGTGGTCCATTTGAATTAGTTGGCTATATTAAGCTTACAATTAATAACAATGATTTATATTTATTTTGCGATGGTAAGTTGCTTCATTTAAAAGAAAACACATAGTTTGAGCCAGTGAACTATACCTCTCTTATAAAAAATAGATTAGAATTATAGGGGCACAAAACTTAACCACTCAATTACAGCAATAATTAAGCATCCTGCCCCATAACTTTCTAACACCTAATTTAGTTAAGGCGCAACCACATGACCATCAGTTAGTGTTTGCATAAATGAAACAATTGCATCTTCTTCTGCATCACTTAATCCTAAATCACCTACAAATTTTCCGTCTATATTATCAGGCACTTCAGGCACAGGCCAAACACCTGGAACATCTCGTGTGTTATAAAAATTCACGACTTCTTTTAATGTTTTTAAAATACCGTTATGCATATAAGGCGCGGTTGCAGTTATATTGCGTAGATGAGATGTTTTGAACTGTCCATTGTATTTGGTATTGTTCAATACGCCACCCAAACCTAAATCAGCGACCGGGTTTTCGATTAAACTATAGGGATACTCCGTATTTCTGGGCAGTCCTATATTGTGATAGCTAAAGTCAGAAAACACATCAGCTTGTTTGCCACCTCCTAACTCATGGCAATGGGCACATTTACCGCGACCAGTAAACAGATCAAAACCTTCCTGCTCCTGAGCTGTAAAACTTGCAAGACCAGCAATGACTTCATCATACTTTGAAGTAAACGGACTCAGCTCAGTTGATGACTCATAAGTTGCGATTGCATCTGCGACATTGTCATAGGCCTGTTCAATATTATTAAGTGCACCCTCACCATAAACTGCTTCAAAATCAGCGACATAAGTAGACGCAGCCACATCTGTAATTACGCTAGCTTTATCCGGGTTATTCATTTCAACAGGATTAAGAAAAGGTCCTTTCGCCTGCTCTACTAAATTGGCTGCACGACCATCCCAGAATTGCCCGCCTCGCACTCCACCTTTAAGTGTAAATTCAGGTGAGAAAACAGCATAAGAAGCGGTCGGTGAATTACGACCACCAAAGCGACCCGCGATAACACCCTCAGACACAGGAAGGTTTTGATCTGGATCTGCAAAACCCGAACTCGGCAAATGGCAACTTGCACAGGCTTGACCATTTGGTTCTGAAAGATTTTCATCAAAATAAAGCTTTTTACCTAACGCTTCTTTTGCTGAAAGTGCGTTAGCTGAACCAACCATGTCAAAGATAAGGCAGGCGGTTAAGCCAACCAGTGATATTTTATTATTAAGTTTCATAGATACCCTTTTATGTTTTTGTCATTATTATGAATGTAGATTTTTCAGTACTCAAATCACAACATAATCGTAAGAAGAACAGGCTCGATTCTGTTGTATAAATGTCAGGGTGAAATATATCAATATAAAATAAAAAAAATATGACTTACGTCTATTAGAGAGTAGGTATAAATATAAAAGGAATTTATCCTATTATATTTAATACTTAATTATGAATTATTTTAAATATAAACGGTTGTTTACAGATCACGCGATCAAGCCCCGTGCATTTACTCAATAAAAGTTTCAGGAAAATTTTCGGAATAATTTCAGGAAAATAATTCCAGAGAAATAATTCCAGAGACACGATACTTAATTACTTAATTACAAGCGAAATTAAATATCGTGTCAGCAAAATGTTTAGAGCGTTATGAACTCTCAGGAAAAAATAAAGCAAACGGAGAGATTAAAAAATAATCTCTCCGTGACTTACTTTCTGCTTATATTTTGTTCTCGTGACAATCAACACAACTCACTTGATGTGCTTTTGGAAATAACTGTTCTTTTCCATCAGGACAGAAATCCGTTTCATCTTTACATCTGAGTAATCTGTCAGTGAACATACTTGAAAGCACGGTGCCTTCACCGTCTGTTCCATGACAACTGCGACATGTATTGGAATTGTTTTTTGCCATATTCGCATGCCCGCTACGTGCAAAACGATCACCCGCATCACCCACTGGATGCATGCCATGTGGCCCCCCAAGTGTATTACCAAGGTCACCTGTATGGCAGGTACTGCATTCACTAATCATTCCTGCGTGCCCCTGTAACTGAATAGCCGCGACATTGTCATTGGCATTTGGGTCGGCATTCGGCCAGACCCCATGTGTTGCACCATGACAGGATTCACACAGCACACCTTCGTGCCCTGTGCTCACTCTATACAACATAGGGTTGCCATTAGCTGCAACGGTGTTTTCTGCAAAACGTTTATTGCTTGGTACAATGGGTGTGGCTTTGGCATCACCTACTAACCAGGCTTGCATTAAACGAATGCTGTCGTTGGGTGAGTCAATAGTACCTGCAACGCTTTGCATGTTGTCCATTGCATCACCGGTATGACAAGATCCGCAGCCCGGTTCATTTGCCCAGGGTACACGTGGTGTTTCAGGGTTTGTGTAATAATCGTCATGCAGTTCAAAGGCACCAGCATTGGCAACATTTACATTTCTTGAAAAATCATCACCAACCTGCTGCATATCTCCATGACAGTCCTGACACAACATACCACCACTGGCCATAGCTCCGCGCAAACAATCTGTACGGCGACCAGGGTGACACTGGTAACAGGTCTCCTGCAAAATACCATCAGCCAGCATTGGATCACGCAAATTTCCATCCGCATCAACTGGTGGTGGCATAGCCGGGAATAATAATTCTCCATTTACACCTTCTACAGTAGCATGGTGGCTATGCATAACATTCGACATGGATTTATTTTTCACCTGATCTCGACCATTAGATGGGTCGCCAGGGGAGCTATCATTTTCAGGCCCCCTGGGTCCGACCTGCGCAAGATCCAGTGCCGGCGTGTAATGACAGGTCTGGCAAACAACTGGAGTTGAGCTTTCTAAAGAAGTACCGTGTTTTTGATCGTGTAATCTCAATATATTGATATCTCCGGCGTATTCTTTACTGACTTCTAGTGGCACATCACCCAGTTGCGGGTCATCCAGCGTGGTTGCTACATTTTGCAGCATATGAGTGGCTGCACCATTACCACCGTCTATTGGTGACGCATGGCATGCCTGACAATTTGCTTCGCCTGAAATCGGCACAACCGTATCTACAGATGCCAGGATGCTACCCCCCGAGTCATGTGCCTGTACTCTATAAAGAGGATAAGGGTTTTCACGGCCGGCATCATCAAATGCGGCAATGGGTATGCCTGCTGCCTCAAACCAGTTCACATTAAATGCGGTATAACCAAAAGGAAAATTCAGAAAGAAAGGTAAACTACCGACATATTGCTCAAAGTGCTGCGCATCATTAACTACATAAGGCACACTTATACCTGGCATGTTCTGTTGATCTGCTGCGAGCGTACCGTCACCCAGATACAGGCGTTCAACATCGGGCATAGGAAGGCTTTGGTCTGCCTGCGGTGCGAAGGCATCGAGCACGCCGGGAGGATAAAATGGTCGATAGGCCTTTAAGGCAATAGACTCATTGCTGCCAGTTGCGGTATCCCAGAAATTGGTTTTATAAACCTTACCGGCTGTAACACTCGATAATAGTGGTTTACCCGATGGACTAGTGCCGCCCAGAACAGGATCGACGGCATTGGAGGCCGCTGAATACACCACGCTAATACCATTTTCCTCACCCAGAATTTCAGGCTCAGACCCTTTACGAATGACCTGCGCATGTAAAACATTAAAAGGTGGCAAAATACTCGATATACGGGTATCAAAATCACCACAATGCATGCCAAGATCATTAATGGCAAACACGGTGTAACCGGCCTGACCCGCCAGTGCTAATTCAGGAACAGGTGTACTTAAAGGGGCATTTTGACTGGTGGAATTAATCGATACAGCACCGCCCGTTGGTGGCGGTGGTGGCGGTGGGTTACCTGCGTCACAATCACTGGGAGCATCGGTTACATTTTGCTCATCCATAGCGCCATCGGATTGAACTGCACGCACACGGCAAGGAACAGATGAAGGGTTTCTACTGCGCAAAAGCCAGTTATCACCACGAACTCGGGTATCGCCCAGTACTAGTTCTGAGCTTGCATTACTAATTGTAACCAACAGATTGTCAGTGCCTTTACCTTTTACCACAAGTCGATTTCGTTCATCATTCCATTTAGCTTCACTAATTTTGAAGCCATCTGCAGAAAACGCTATATCAGGTGTCACTAGAGATAATATGAAAATAATTGAAACAACTAATGTTGTTGAGAATGGTGTTTTTATACAGAGTGCAGCCATGGTCTCGTACCCCTTTATTATTTGATCATTTTAAGGACGTCGATTACCCAGTTAAACATTACAGCAGGGCTAAATTCACACAGAATCATAAGCAGAATATTCTGCTCTTTTTGATTAGATATCAGCTTCTAATATATCACTAAAATAAATACAAAACGTGAATAACATAAAATAAAAGTGGTAATAAATATAAAGGGAATTTTTCCTATTACTAAGCCTAAATTAAAGGGAAATTAGAGAGAACGGAGGGATTATTATTTAATCCCTCCGTCGCCTTCATAGTTTTAAAATTTATTAGATTAACATTCATTCAATTGTAAGACCCAGCTGCTGGACTTTCATGATAATTTGACTACCTTCAATAACATAGCTTTAGTTTTTACAGCTTTCATAGGCATCATTATCAGACTGTAATTGGGGAAAGAAGCATCTATATAATAAACCACTTATCTTCCTACATGAAAATATTGCGAAGTAAATCCAAAGTTCTCATTCCTTTATCAGGTGCGTTTGTATCACTCATCACTGTGATGCTGATTAGTTGGTTTATTAGTGCATATTATTCACAAGGGGTTTATACCGTATTAGAGCAGCATACGGATAACAGTGAAAAGAGCCTTATTATCACTGAGCTTCTGGAAATCACCCATTACCGCACACGCCTGACAGCCCAAATGTTGGTAACAGAAGACATATTTGAACGTGACGAAATTGCTCTGGAACTGGATGTTAATGCTACCCGCTTCGCTGTATTACGTTTAAAACTATTAGATCTACCCCTTAATACTGATGAAAAAACCATAATAGACAAACAGACTCAACTCATACAGGAAATACTACCTCGGCAGAGAGCATCTGTTGAATATGCTATGAGTGAAGATAGGGGTGATATAGAAAAAGCACAAAAAATACTTTATGACGAAGTGATTCCTGGGCAGAGAATATTAAGTAATTACTTCATTGATATGGTCACACTATTAAAAAATGATATTAAACAATCTTCAACGAAAGCAATAGCAACTAATAAAAATGCCTCTTTTGTGAATCTGGTATTAATTTGCCTGTTTACCCTGCTCACGCTCTTCGTAGCCTCGATAACTATTCGAAGAATATTAACAATAGAAACTAACTTCAATAAGGCAAATACCGAACTAACACGCCTTAACAATGTAAAAACCGAATTTATATCATTAGTATCACATGAGTTAAGAACCCCCCTGACATCCATCAAATCATTTGCTGAAATTCTTATTGATGATATAGAAGATCTGGATATTGATACTCAGAAACGTTATTTATCTATTATAAACAGCGAAGGTGATCGACTAACCCGCCTGGTATCTAACATTCTAGACATACAGAAAATTGATGCCAATAAAATGAACTGGAACGATGAGTCATTAATAATTAATGATATAGCACAAAAAAATGTTGAGACTTTCAGCGCTGCATACCAGGCAAAAAACATTACTTTAAACATAGCAAGCGTACCCGATGATTTAACCGTCATTGCCGATGCAGATAAGCTGAGTCAGATATTTGCCAACCTGTTATCAAATGCCCTGAAATTTACCTCAGAAGGTGAAGTGCTGGTGTCTATACATCAGCATAAAGACAAAAATGATCGTGACATGGCTATGGTAACAGTCAGTGATACCGGGCCAGGCATACCTGAAGATGAATTATTTAAAGTCTTTGACAGCTTTCACCAGGTGGATAACTCGGCAACAAGAAAAACTGGCGGTAGTGGTCTGGGCCTGGATATCTGTCGAAAAATTATTAACCATTACGAGGGTAATATTTGGGTAGATAGTGTATTGGGTAAAGGCAGTCATTTTTGTTTTGAAATTCCACTGGTGAAAGCTACACGTAAAAGAATTGGTGATACACTGGTGGAACTGGGCATGATTACAGATGAGCAGCTACAAATAGCGCTCGAATCTCAGTCTAACTAATATCGAGAACAATTAATGAACCCTGATCATAAAACTATTCTAGCCTGTGATGATGAACCTCTCATTCTTGAAATAATAGAATATGTAGTTACTGGTCAAAACTTTAATTTAATCACCGCCGACAATGGTAAAGATGCATTGCGACTTGCCCGTGAGGCAAAACCTGATTTAATTATGTTAGACGATAACATGCCTGAACTAACCGGCTTTGAAGTTTGTAAAATTCTGAAAAATGATGATATAACTAAAGACATCATTGTTGTTATGTTCACAGCTAACACACAGGCTAGTGATCTTGAAAGAGCCAAATTATATGGCGCAAATGGTTTTATTAAGAAACCATTTAGCCCGAAAGATTTAAAACTGAAATTACAGGATTTATTAGGTTAACTTATCTATGCCCCACTCTGAAACAGACCAAAAGTTCAATATTCTTATTGCTGAAGACGATGAACATATCTGCCTGGCGCTTAATGCCATTGTTAAGAAGGCGGTTGCCTGTGAGAAAATTGTATTAGCTGAAGATGGAGATCAGGCCTGGGCAGCGCTGCAAAAGTTTAAATTTGATTTGATTATTTCAGACTGGAATATGCCCGGCTTAACAGGTCAGCAGTTGCTAGATAAAACCCGACAGAGTAAAGAACATAAAACCACACCTTTTCTTATGTTAACGGCCAGAGCAGATAAAACCAGTGTTATTACAGCTGTACAAGCTGGTGCCAACGACTACATCACAAAGCCCTATGAAAAAAATATATTAGTAGAAAAGATACATAATTTATTAGCTCAGGCAAAACAAATAAGCTCCAGCATTGATGACCTTCAACAGGAAAATGCCAGTAAAAACCAGGATGAGTCTCAGGATATTATTCAGTATATTCTAAGTCGTTTTAAAGAAGGAAAAGTTGAATTACCCATACTGCCTCATGTATATAATTCCGTTAACAAAGCAATGGAAGAAGACGATGACTCATTTGATAAGATAGTCAGCATAGTTGAAACTGAACCTGCCATTAGTGCCACACTTATTACTATTTCAAACTCATCTTTTTACCGTGGCGCATCAGTAAATCAGACTCTGGAACAGGCAATTTCACGTATCGGTTTAAAAGCAACAAAACATTATTTATTTATGATTGAGGGTAAGTTTTTATTTAAATCGGAGCATCGTGACTTCATGATCATCATGAAAAAATTATGGGAACACTCTTTAGCAACTGCCATTATTTCAAGAACCATATCTCAACATCTTAAAAAAGGCGATATGGATGTTTTATTTTCCATGGGCTTACTACATGACATTGGCAAACTGCCCTTAGTCAATATAATGATAGAACTTTCTGGCAAGCGAGATAACATAGACGAAAAAATGATTCATCATGTATTTGAAGAATTACATACTGATATTGGCGCCATTATGCTAACCCAATGGCACTTTCCAGAAGAAGCCATTAACATTGTAAAGAACCATCACAACCTGTCAGATAAAGACAATCAGAACTGTGATATTTTAATCGTTAATCTTGCAGATATGCTGAGTAGAAAAATAGGCTTTAGTCTAAAGTCAGGTGATGATTTAATCATTGAAGACATTGAATCTGCAAAATTATTAAACCTTGATAAACCCTCACTAGAAACAATCATTAATAACGCACAAAGTGAACTTGAAGAAACGCAGAAACAAATTTGATAAGAACCATAAGTTACCAACACGATAAATATTTTTACAAGGAAATAGCCTCGTATTTTAAAGTGATTATGCCGCCAAAGCAGATACCTATTCTGGCTTCTAATTCAATTAAGGTTTTTCACTCTACGACACTCTTTAACTCTGCATGGAATAAAAAAACAATAGTCATTAATTATTACTTTATTGCCTGCGTGCACTTAATAATAATTAAAGCGACCCAAACTTGGAGAATAAAAACGCATACAAACCAAGCCGTTTATTTCAGGCAATCATTATTGCTGCCTTCCCTCAAATATAGAGAAACATTCTTGCAGGCGTTCTAGAAATCATAGCCCATCAAGTTATTGATAAGCCCGTGTTACTCGACTGGCTACTGGACACCCCCCTCCACTACACCTGTCTTTTCAGAACCCACGTTAAATCGAATTTTGATTTACATGCTCGCATATCAAACTGTGAAGATACTAATATCTTAGCTACCTATTTATCTATTGATTTTGATTTAATATTAGAAAGACACGGTTTACGAAGCCCCGTTGGCTTCACACGTTAACCTGAATATACATAGACGCTACTAGGGTTAAAACACTGACGTTTCAAAGAATCAGTAAATCTGTTTTGACCCCATTTTTAAACTCTGCTTAGTTTAATTATCTGCATTATCAGTTATCACCTGTTCATCATCAGCCTCTGCTTTAGCCCTGTCTGCTTTCGATATATATCGTTTATTCTTAGGCCGGGTATCAAGCTTTGCTTTTGCTCGCTTTAGACGTTTTTTAAACAGACTTTCAATTTTCTTTTTACGATTCATAACTACCTTGATAAACTGTCCGAATCTCTATTGCCGATTTTTAATATTGCTATTTTAGGTCAATTTTAATTAAGTTTCATTACCTGACAAGTCTTTATCTACAGGCTCGCTTTGTTCTTGCTCTAGATGTTTTTGTACGATGGACAATAATGACAGTATGCGTTGATTTTTCTTACTTAGAGTTTGCAGTAATTCAAGCTTTTTCAGTGCCTTTTTATATTTACCTTTTTTAATTAAATTTTTGACTGCAAGCAATTCACTTTCCAGCTCCATGCGTTTATTACTGAGATCCATTCTGTTTATAACACTGTAACGCATATGAATTAATCTGTCGTCATCAGGGTTTGCTATTAACCCGCTATCGACATTATCAAGTGCGTCAAAATAAGCACGCTTAGTTATTTCATTTCTTGCTAGTTGATAATAATGATCGGTAATAACACCTATACCAGCACGAGCCTGAATATTCTCCGGGTCAATTTCTAAAACCTTTTTGTACTCTGCCAATGCAGACAAATTCTCAGGTATAATGTACTGATTCTTCTCCATGAAACCAGCTGCCTTGTTAAGATGCACGGCAGCGATATTATTGGTTTTAATCTGTTCTCTTAAATAGGTGATTTGTCTTTCCTGAATCACGGAAATTTTTCGCTGTTCTTCTAAGTCAGTTATAAACGACTTAGTTAACAGAGCGGTTTTGTCCGCAAACACCTTTATTTGTCTAAGCTGTCTTTCTGTGTAACCAGATAGCTTATCGGATACGATAACTGAGAACGCCAAAACCAATGTCAGCAAAACAGCGCCACTTTTATAGGTTCGCATGCGCTCGCTGCGAACTGCAGCCTCTTCTTTTTTTGCTCTGGTAAGTTTTGCCAGGTCTTCAATTAAATCAAAAGCAGATGCGTATCTATCTTTTGTTTTTTTAGCCATTAACTTATGAACTATTGGCTGGTGCTCTTTAAATTTCGAGTCGAGCTCGGGCGGAGCCTCTTCAAGATGTTTATAGATTAATGCAAAGGGCGTCTCTGCTATAAAAGGTTTCTTGCCCATTAACATTTCATAATAAACAATGCCAAGGCTATATAAATCAGTACGGTGATCAACTTTGTCACTGGACACCTGTTCAGGGCTGGTATAATGAGGTGTTCCCATTACCATGCCATCTATTACAGTTTGTTCACTAAAGCTCACTGCCCTGGCAATTCCAAAGTCAGCCAGTATTGGCTGATCTTCTTCGTTGAAAATAATATTACCTGGTTTTATATCACGGTGAATAAAACCTTTACTATGGGCATAGGCTAGCGCCTCACTTATTTTGGTAATAATACTTATTATTTCTGTCTGGCTTAAACCGCTTTTTATCTTCTGTTTTAAATCACCGCCATGTAAGAACTCCATTGCAATATATAAATGAGTCTCGGTTTCGCCGGCATCATATATTGTAATAATATTAGGGTGATTTAGAACGCCGCAGTTTGCTTCCTGTAAAAATAACTTGGTCAGACTTGAGTCTTTACACAACTTTTTGGGCAGGATTTTTAATGCTATGGTGCGACCAACAGCTTCCTGTATAGCGAGAAATACTCTGGCCATACCGCCTTTGGCAATTTTCTTTAGAATTAAGTAACCAGGAATTCCAGTATCAAACATGAGGCAAAAATTAAAGTATTGTTAATAAGTTAAAAAAACAAATGAATTGAGCCGATATGTACTGGTACTACCTACTCTCGTCAATTAAATTATATCAGTTGCCTGATAAAACACCTAAGTATAGTTTTATTAATAAAATCAATGGAATAAGAAGCATTAGTTAAGAAAACGGTAAACTGCCCTTAAACGACTTAAAGAATCTGATTATTTGAAAACTGGCTTAAGCCCTTATTTACACTAATTATTACATTTACTGATATTTGAGCACGATACCTTCTAAAGTTATAAAAAACTGTGCTCTAACTCTGATTATTGGCGAACTCAACAGCTTCAGCCCATACGACACTAAGCTTATATACTATGGGCAACTCCTATCTCGCAATAACAGCCTATTAGTGGTATTTTGCCCTTATCTTTCGTTACTCTGCTGCATCATGCTGTTCGTTAATAAAATACCCTATAAACTGCGTCTTATTTCGTTTTATATTATTACTACTCTTATTGGAATTAGCCTCACGCTGGTGGCTATTTATAATGCCTCTGAAGAGCAGCTAGCATTAGATCAAATTGATAATCTCCATGAAATTTATAGTGACCATATAAAGCAGCTTGAGCAACCCAGCACACAAAAGAGCGCTATTAAGACACTAGAGCAATTATCTCGTAAACTTCATAGCCCGGTTTACCCTGTCATACCCTATTCACAAACCAACAATATAGAGCACCAGGACACCATCTGCCCGTTCTCATTAAGCCCTAAGAGCCTCAATGCGAACCGTTTAAACCCACGCGGAGGAATTATCGGCTTAAATGACTGTCGTTCAACCTGGGTTTTACTCGATTCAAGCTTTGGCGAAGACTCTGTACTGGTACTACACCGGTTCGAAAGCGATTCAAGTAATGCTATTGTTTCTGCCTATACCCAGCGTTTACTGGTGCCAATGGTCTTTTTTATCTGGATTACGGTCTGGAGTTCTTTGATTCTCGGCAACCTGGTTAATCGATTACAAAAACAGAAAGACGAAGTTGAACATCTGGCACTTCATGATTCCTTAACAGGGTTGCCTAACCGTAAATATTTTCTCGATGCTGTCGCTGAGCTTATCAATTACTCTCAACGTCAACATAGCCCGTTTATATTGGCGATGATTGATCTAAATAAGTTTAAAGCTGTAAACGACAATCTGGGCCACCAATATGGTGACATGTTGCTCGAACAGGTAGCGCAACGATTAAAATCCGGCATGCGTGATTACGACACTATCGCAAGACTGGGTGGTGATGAGTTTGTTTTATTACTGCCTGGAACCGATTTAGAAGCCAGCATGACAATGCTAACACGTATATATGAAACAATTACTGCTCCCTATCAGCTCGACAATAAAACAGCTGGCATAGGCGCAAGCATTGGTGTGAGTCTTTATCCAAAACACGATACAACTTATGCCGAACTGGTACATAAAGCAGACATCGCAATGTATCAGGCCAAGCAGGCAGGCGGGGGTATAACCACTTATGACCCTTCAAGTGCACCGAATCACCCTACCCTAATGGAGGATTGATTCACCCTCAACACCCCCATAAAATTGCATGATAATAAATAATACAACGGCGAGCACCTTCATGAAGTTTAAACGTAATATGGGCCTGTACGACCAGATTTTTCGCACTGTAATGGGCCTTGCCCTGATATATCTTGGACCTTTTTCTGATGTACTCACAAGTGACATGTTATCTGAAAGCCTGCTTGCAGGTGTCGGTATAATGATTATTATTTCGTCACTAATCGGCTGGTGCCCCTTATATCATATCGCTGGTTTTAACTCACATCGGCGCAAGCAAGGTTGAAACTTGCTATATTAGAAACAATTGTGCTCTGACATCAAATAATATATGCAAAACATCACTGACATTGATTTATTGAAGCAGAAAAAATCAAATGGTGCTGTGTTTATTTTGTTTGGCGGCGCACATTGCTCAGTATGTCAGAGCATACTTCCTCAGTTAGAATCTATGCTTAAACAGCAGTTTCCAGAGATGCTTGCATTTTACGTTGACTGCGAAATATCACCAGACATTTGTGCCCAGCATAATGTGTTTACACTTCCCGTAGTTAAAGCTTATATCGATGGAATGAAAGTCGCTGAAGAGGTACGCGCTTTCAGTTTAAAGCAATTAGAAGAGACTATTGAACGGCACTATGCAATGTGGAAAAATCAATAACCACTTAAGCATGCTTAGTACTGCTTTATATTTAGTCGAATTAATTTTTAACCGATAATTATCGAACACTAAATCTTCTGCTTAGATGTATAATATTTATGACGAAAAATATCATATACCCAGTTAAAGACAATGGTATATAACAAAAAGAACAACACTGCACCTATATCCATAATAAGTACCTGAAAGAAACTGAACTCCATAACCCACATGATAACGGGAAAAGAAAAAACAACCATTCCAAATTCAAAGCCCAGGCCATGTGCAAAACGCATTTTTAGTGTACGTATTAACCGATTATATCCATACAGCCGATCAAAACCCAGATTGTAAAGAAAATTCCAGGCCATGGCGATTAAGGAAAGCGTGACACCTAACCCGGTCATATTTAGCACAGCTTTGTTCGTAATCAGCACCGCCAGTGAAACAAAAATTAGCAGTGCAAATATTTCAAACAATATCATATGCAGCACACGCTCCTTTAATGTCATTCTATTATATCCAGTGTTATAAATGTCGATGCGATGATAATGAGGTTTATATAATATTAGAGTTAAAGCATTATCACCATTAATATTATAGACAATTGTACTCTACTCACTACTTTAGCCCCCCCTATTTTAGACACAAGCTAAAAGCTTCATATCAAAGCCATCTGGCTGATTGTTACGTAATGCACTGATTATATTGCGTACATTTACGTTGTTCGCGTTCATTCGCGTTTTCTTTTATTACAGGTTAACTGGGTACATACATAGCTTGCTTTTGTTGCTTATTGTTCAACTTCTTTTGCAGGTTAATTTATGTTTTTTTACAATGAGTAAGATAAGATTCGAGTTACTAAAATTTAGTTATTTTTACTACTATCAAACGTGCTTTCACTGAGTTGCATTCCGGTGACTTTGGGTAAATCTTCTGCTGCCACAGGATGACTAATCAGATTACCTTGCAGTAAATCGCATTCTGTTTGCTTAAGAATGTTTCGCTGAATTTCTGTTTCTACACCTTCAGCCAGAACCTCCATATTGAGCTTTTTACTCATTTGTATAATTGTTTCGGTAATAACTGTATTCGACGAACTCTTTCCCAGCATGTCAATAAAACTTTTATCAATTTTTATCATGTCAAATGGCATGGATGCTAAATAACTCAAGGATGAATAACCTGTACCAAAATCATCCATAGCGGTTCGTACACCCATTTCCCTAAATTGATTCAGTATGTTTATGACTCTGGATTTGTCTTTAATTAAAGTAGATTCTGTGAGTTCAATTTCGAGAGCCTGTTTATCAATAGCATATTTACTGATGCAAGATTCAACATGTTCAACAATATTATTTCCGTATAACTGTAAATATGACACATTTACCGCCATACGCAGATTACTATTGTACTTTGCCTTCCAGGCCGCTGCCTGATGACAGGCTTTTTCGATTACCATATCACCTAAATCTTGAATAATACCGGCCTCTTCAGCTGCGGGTATAAAAGTCACAGGTGAAATCATTCCAAATTCTAATGAATTCCAGCGCAACAACGCTTCAACACCAATCACGTTGAGCCCGGACATTTCTGTTTGAGGCTGATAAACGAGCTCAAACTCATCGTGTGTCATTGCGTCAACTAGCAGACGTTTAATAGCACGTTTTTTATATGCTTTCTTTATTCCGTTACTTGAATATAACCTGCTTAAACTGATAGAAGTATCGGTGTAACCATTCATTGGTAAGATGCCTGATATCATTTTATTAGCTCTGTTTAGTGTTAGTAAGCTTATTTTATTTAATAAGTTAACAACGCACGAGTACCAGCCAGCTCTATTAACATTGTTTAACATTTAAGCAGTTATATAAGATCACACTGAATATAGTTAATTAATCTAAGTCACTGATATTATTATATAAAGTATATAATCAAAGTTAATATATCGCCTTCAAAGCGTCACAGATCTTCTTCCGTTAACGGATATAACAGTACTATCCCCCTGACATTTACCAGAAATGATTACAAAAAAAAGGGCAACACCTTTTGGTGTTACCCTTTTTGCATTCATAAATGAGTGCAATATGACCTGTCATATTCATAACAGGTCATATTCTAAGCGTCATTATATCGCTACGATATTCTCTGCCTGAGGACCTTTTTGACCGTCAGTAACAGTAAATTCAACTTTTTGACCTTCGGTCAGGGTTTTAAAACCATCAGCTGAAATTGCACTGAAATGAGCAAAAACATCGGGACCTGATTCCTGCTCGATAAAGCCAAAACCTTTAGATTCGTTGAACCATTTTACGGTGCCAGTTGTAGTAGACATAGTCTTTTCCTATTAATGTTTAAATATAAAATTAAAACTTCAAATTTGAAGTCGTTTGACTGGAAGGTGTTGCTAGTAATTATGAATAACAGGACGAGAAACTAATGATGTGACATCGAAGAGGTGTTGCATAAATATAGGTAGTACTTTCAAGCTGAATACACAATACGCTTATCGTTCAGCTTTGTCAATAACAAGATTAAAACCCCTTTAGTTAGCGATATCATGCAAGTTAAACTCCTTACGTAATAACGCTGTAAATTCATCAGCTGTCACGGGCCGGCTAAAATAATACCCCTGTATTTCGTCACAACCATTATTTTTCAAAAATTGTAACTGCTCCAGCGTCTCTACCCCTTCTGCAATGACATGCATATTTAAATTATGACCCAAAGCAGTGGTTGCATTAACGATAGCCGCATCATCTGCATCAGTAACTATGTCACGTACAAACGATTGATCAATTTTTAACTGATCGATTGGAAAACGTTTTAAATACGCCATAGAAGAATAACCTGTTCCAAAATCATCTATGGATAATTGCACTCCCATATCATGTAGTTTTTGAAGAACAGTTATGTTCTCCTCTACGTTTTCCATAATAGTGCTTTCTGTTAACTCCAGTTCAAGTTTGTTTGGATCAATACCTGTATCAGTAACGATTTTTTGAATCTCAAATATTAATTGCTGACTTATAAACTGTCGCCCAGAAATATTCACAGCCATACGGATTGAATACAGCTCAGACTGATGCCATTTTTTCTGTTGCATACACGCCGTATACAACACCCATTCACCGAGCTGTCTGATTAAACCACTTTCTTCTGCGACAGGAATAAATATATTAGGTGGTATTAAACCTCTTTCAGGATGCTGCCATCTTACTAAAGCTTCACAACCAATTATTCTTCCAGTTTCTAAATTTACCTGTGGCTGAAAATGTAATACAAACTCATTTTTTACTAAAGCTTTGCGCATATCGCTTTCTAACTGCAAACGCTCTTCTGCCTGAGCATTCATTTCAGCGGTATAAAACTGAAAATTATTTCTACCCTTTTCTTTCGCTCGGTACATTGCCACATCTGCATTTTTCAATAATATATCAGCATCACGAGCATCCATCGGAAATGTGCTGACCCCAACACTACCCGTAACAACAACTTCAGTATGTTCGAGTAAAACAGGTTTAGCCATTTCTAGTAATACTTTTTCTGCAACCATGGCTACATCCTGAATGGTATTAATATCGACTAACAATATAACGAATTCATCCCCCCCCAAACGTGCAACCGTATCTTCTTGACGAATCATCGACTTAATTCGGGTTGCAATATGTTTCAATAACATATCACCTACCGGGTGACCGGACGCATCATTTATAAGTTTGAAATTATCGAGATCTAGATACAATAAGGCGAGTTTATGCCCTTGCCTGTCAGCATGAGAAATTGATTTAGCTAGCTGATCATGAAATGCTGCACGATTTTTTAAACCCGTGACAATATCGTAATGTGCGAGATGGTGAATGCGTTCTTCTGATAACTTTTTCTCTGAAATATCACTAAATATACTTATAAACTGAATCAATTGATTTTGATCATCTCGTACAGCAGTCATAGTTTGCCAGGTTGGGAATATTTCACCGTTTTTACGCCTATCCCATACCTCACCCTGCCAGCTACCTTCATTAAGCAGCTCGTGCCACAACTCATCGAAAAATGCTTTGTCATGTTTACCTGATCGCAAAAACCGTGGGTCACGTCCAATTATTTCAGCATTACTATAACCCGTTATTTTGTTAAAAGCTGAGTTTGCTCTTAAAATAATGCCGTTATTATCAGTAATAAAAATAGCTTGTACACTTTTATTGAACACATTCTCAGCCAGTACTAATTCATTTTCTGCAACCTTTAGATAACTTGTCTGCGCATCTACAATACTCTTAAGTTTACTCTGACTATCGATTAGTTTTTCATTGGCTTTTTTACTTTCATCAACACTCGCAGCTAACACGAGTGTTGCTATCACCATTACACCCATAAAACCCTGCAATAGCAATAATGATTCATTAACAGATTCACTTACAAAGGGGCCATAGCCTTGAGATGTTCCATATATCGCTAGAATAGATACCGTTATCAAATATAATGTCGCACCCTTCTGCATATAGCGGTAAGCAACCCACATAGAGATAGGCAGGTAAATAAATGCAATAGGATAATTATCTTCACCGATAGAAAACCAGTTACTAAAAACAAGCTCAATACAAAAAAAGGTAACACCCGTTATTAACAGTGCTTCAATTAACTGATTGATTGAAAATTCATTTTCATCTGACTTTGCCCAACATAGTAATAAGGGTGCAATAATTAAACCGCCAACAATATCACCCAACCACCAGGTGCTCCATAAAACGCCATATACATTCCAGTCAATAATACCCCCCAAAGCAAGACTTGTTACGCCCACTGTGGCACTCACTAATGTCGCAAGCAACACAATGACAACAAACTTAGTCACATGGATAACTCTACTAAATGGATACATAACCACGAAACGACTAAGCAAATAAAATACAACTATAGCCTCAAAGGTATTACCCACGGCGATACTTAAGGCTAATAGAGCAGGTAAGCCTGTCATTGTGTTAACAATATATGCACCAAGTAAAATACCTGGACTGGCACGTAAGCCAAAATACACCATAGCGGCGATAGCTATACCCGTTGGCGGCCATACGGGTGATGTATTGGCTTGTTCAAAGGCCAGAGACAAGCCTAGCTTTGCAGCAATGAAATATAAGCCTGCAAGTGTGAGCCACAAAATGGCTGACTTCAAAAATCCTGGCATTATAGATAAGACCTGCAATTTATTAATTAATATTAAGATTAGCAGTAAATAATGGTTTATGCGCTAGTTCGCTTACTCTGGCTGGCTTATAAAAGACTTGAGGATGGGGGCTTTGATGATGATTCATCACAAAAACATACTTGCCAATCTGGCTGCTCCCATCAGGCCCACTTTCTCCTGAACCACCATCTTTATAGGTAAGTTTTTCATATTTGGTGTCATTAATCCCTTGTTATGAAAAGCCTTAAGAAATATATCTTTATATTTATCTAGTTTAATCTTTGGTGCGATACCTCCGGCGATATAAACCTCATCTATCGGATAATGATTTAGCACCAGATTACCTGCAGCGGCTCCATATATTTCAATAAATAACTTAAGCGTCTCAACACATAAAGTGTCTTGATCGCTTAGTGCCAGATCTGTAATAATTAATGCCGGATCATTTATGACAAATTGATCAGTAAGATCCAACGC
>Ga0316204_10004310_pt1 | contig 25763 bp, 22 predicted proteins | sample 6monrhotite_MG_2_FD_205661 | JGI IMG/M metagenome (GOLD analysis project Ga0316204, IMG submission 205661) | Microbial mat bacterial communities from mineral coupon in-situ incubated in ocean water Damariscotta River, Maine, United States -... | ecosystem: Environmental > Aquatic > Marine >...
CGTTATTCCATTGCTTTGCAAAACCCAGCGGCAAACTTGAAATTGTTGCTTCACCTGCATAATTAGCGGGCAAACAATCCGCGAGTAAAAATGCAAGGTCAAGCGTGTAATCATAACGTTGTGTGGCGGACCAATCCGGGCTGTACACCTGTTGTTTGACTACCTCATCATGAAAACCGCGATAGGGAAAACCATTCAGGCTAAATAATTCCAAGCCATGCTGGATAAGTGCTACGTTTAAAGGGGAACAACGATCTTGTGCGGCGACCAGCGATCTTGCCAGCTCAGCAGGAAACCATAAGCCTGCTGCCATCGTTTTCAGTCCACGCTTGTCTCGTACCTCAGAAATATAGTGTTGCAGCTGATAACTGACTTCACCCCAATCCTCACCTCCGTGAACATTGCTGCAATAAAATAACTCAGAACGCTGCCAAGCTGTATCCTGTGTTCGCTTCATGGAGTGATGGGGTTCTGCCCTCGTAGCACTGAATTTTCTTCCCAAGTTTTACGTTGATCGACATCCACAGGAGTGCGCACTTCGTCGAGTGTGATACGACCGCTCTGTGCGTAGTAGGTGATCGGATTAATAAATAATACCTGTTCGATATCGTTATCACTAAAACCTGACTCGCGCATTGCCTGCCCGGTTTTGGGTACTTTCAGCGGATCACTGCGCCCCCAGTCTGCGGCACTATTGACGATCATTCTTTCTGTGCCGTATTTTTGCAACAGCGCCACCATCCTCGTCTCAGACATTTTGGTGGATGGGTAAACAGAATGTCCGCGCCAGCAACCACTGCCTAAAACCAGCGGCAACGTCATTTCATTTAGGTGATCAATCACGACCAGACTTTCATCGATACCCACCTCACGAACCAGCCCCAAAGTACGCTCAGTTCCTCTGACTTTATCGCGATGCGGTGTGTGAATCAGCGCCGGCATTTTTAAGTCTCTGGCAAGCTCTAACTGCTCGGCGAAAAAACGTTCTTCGGCATCCGTAACATCGTCATAACCTATTTCGCCCACTGCGACCACGCCGTCTTTGGCCAGATAGCGCGGCAACATTTTCATCACTTCTTCAGCCAACGCAACATTGTTAGCTTCTTTAGGATTGATACCCATAGTGCAATAGTGACGAATACCAAACTGACTAGCACGAAAACGTTCCCAGCCAACCAGCGAATCGTAGTAATCAATAAAACTACCCACCTGCGTTCTGGGTTGACCCTGCCAAAATGCAGGCTCCACCACGCTGACAATGCCTGCCGCAGCCATGTTTTCATAATCATCGGTGGTGCGAGACAGCATGTGTATATGAGGGTCGATATATTGCATAGTCACTCCTTACTCCAAATTCAATATGTGAAATTTAACACGACAAAGACAGTTGCGCATAATGCCGGTGCTCTGCCCCACCCTGCTGCATAAATGTTTGTAACAGTTCTCGTCCCCGCTGCGACGCGTGTGGTGCAATGGCAAGCCAGATATCGGCAGGCACAGAACGGTTGGCATCAATACGCTCCTGTACATAGTCTTCACACATGCGCGCTAGCTCCACATTTACGCGATGCTTTAAGCCATGGATCTGTTCAATATTGATACCAGTAAACAGGCTCTTCAATACCATTTGATTAAACTGTTGCTCTGAATAATGCGCAGCGGGAAAAGGATTGTTAATCATTAGTGATGAAAGCAGAGAAAGACTATTTGCACGACCCGTCTCAAGCGCGATGGGCAGTAATGTTTCACCGCCATTAAAAAGTGATAATCCCTGCGTAATTGCTTCGCGTTCGTTTGCATCACCATACTGATACAACGACATAATAAGCTGACTACATTGTCCATCGTGGCGATGAATACCGGTCAATATTAAAAGCACTCGACTGGCTGTCGCCGTACTCCAACTGCGAATATCAACATCGCCATCATCGCTAGGTATTAATTCGACATCATCCGCCAACACAACCTCACCCATTTCACGTCGCGCCTGTGCGAGCAATATAGCTAACTCGTTTACAGTGTCTTCACAGCCTTCAATATGTAACAGACTTTGTTGTAACCACAGAAATGACTCAGCTCTGCTCACAGACGCTATAGCATTTGATAGTATCTTCGCGTAGCCCATCACAATCGAAACTCTATTCTGGTCAGGTAAAGTGAATATTTAATGCTTCTGATTATGCCACAAATCCAACAAGCACCGCTGACACTGCCGACAATAGTAATAGCAATACAGCAGCAATCAGCCTAATATAAGCTCTTAAAATACACTCCAGCTGCAAGTCAGGTTCGAATGCGATGAAAAACCAGCCAACAAACACTTTTACTGTAAATCATCACGCACTGCTCGGCTTATTAATTTTCCTGGGCACATTACTATTTTTTTCTTCTACGTTGACGGCTCAACCTGATCATGACATCGATAAAATCAATAAAAAACCCAATATTGAAGACTTAGGAAAAGGCCGTTATCGCATCGGATCAATTATCGTCAACAAACCTGAAAAAAGTTTTCAAGTGCCCGGAGAGATATTAAGACTACAACCTCCATTGGAATTTCTTGCTGTAACAAAAGGTGGTATGAAAGGCTATGAAAGTCTTTTAGAATTGGATGTAAATGCCTTTGAATTTAACCTCGCCTGCATTCTGATTGGCTTGAATAAAGAAAAAGCTAAAGCTCCCGAGTTTCATTTTTCAGAAGAGCCTGCGCAAGGTGATCCTGTTTCTATTTGGATCAGCTGGGAACAAGATGGAAAAAATGTGCGGATACCTGCAAGCAATTCATTATTAGAGGACGAAAAAACTATTAACAACAATTGGGTCTATAGCGCATCAGGCTTTACGCCTTCGGGAGAGTACCTTGCCAGCGTCGACGGAACCCTAGTCGGTTTCGTTCACGATCCTGCCAGCATCATTGAACACACCAAAGGTTTAGGCTTGGGAAATTACGGCGCGGTTTCAGGTAATGCCGCCGTATTGCCTGCGGTCGGCAGTAAAATTTTATTTACCGTTGAGCGAAAAATGTAACTTTAAAAAGTACACTCAAGCAACAAGCCTGTACAATTTTTATACAAAAAATCATAACTTATTTACAACTAGCCCCACTTAAAACTTTCACATGTTTTTAATCTTATAATATACAAGGAAATATACCCTCTGAAAGCAACCGCCATACTGCGGCATGAAATTTGCTACCTCTAATTTTATAAGAATAAATATGCGCTAATCTTAAAGTACTTTAAAACGTAACCGGATAGACTCAGACATACATCGCGGCATTTAATTAATTACGAGAAGCACATAATGAAACATGGCATTTGCTTGCGAATCTGTTGCGCATTACTTGCTCTACTCAGTATTCCGATCAACGCCAACTCCAGCACAAACCCACTGGATGAAATCGTCATTACAGGATCCAGAACAGAAGAACCCGCCTTTGAAGTCCCGCAGTCGATTAGCACCATCACACGCAAAAAAATCGTCGAAAATAATTATCGCACCACGCCCGAAGCACTCGCCGATACCGCGGGCGTACTAGTACAAAAAACCGCCCATGGTCAGGGCTCGCCTTTTATTCGCGGATTAACGGGCAAACAAGTATTAATTCTTGTCGATGGAGTGCGGCTTAACAATTCCACTTTTCGTTTTGGACCCAACCAATATCTAGCAACTATCGACCCATCCTCTATTGACCGCATCGAAGTGGTTCGCGGCCCCGGCTCTGTCCTCTACGGCAGCGATGCACTGGGAGGCGTTATCAATATTATTACACGCAAACGAATGGACTATTATCTTCCCACAGCACAAAACTCTGAACTGAATCTAGCGTATGGCTCAGCTGATAACGAGCAAACAGTTCGCATTGCTACCGAAGGCAATGTAGATAACATGGGGTATTGGCTTGGTGCCGACGCCCGCAATTTTGATGACCTGCGTGGTGGCGGAGATGTCGGTACACAGTTTTACACTGGCTACGATGAATACCATGCCAATGCCACACTTAGTATTCTACCTGATGAAAATCAGCGTCTGGATTTAATTATTCAATTCACCCGCCAAAAAGATGTACCGCGCACAGATAAATTCATCAACAGCAATGAGCGACGTATTTTCAACCCACAAGAACGACGATTTCTTTCTCTTCAATGGCATGACAGCGGCATAAAAAATACAGCAATGGATCATCTTCGTGCCAGCATCAACTACCAATTGCAACATGAAGCTTTAGAACGACAAAAATTCACCAGCACCACAATTAAAAATTATGATGACAAAATTAGTAGCACCAGCCTGCTATTGCAGGCTGACAAAACACTCAATACAAAGAATATACTCAGCTATGGCTTAGAACATTACCGAGACCGTGTAAAAAGTACCCGAGTGGACAGTGACACCGGAACAGGAATCAGCACCCTCATGCGTGGAAATTTCCCAAACGGTTCAAAATATTCTATGACCGGAGTGTATCTACAAAACGAATACTCCTTCTCAAATCTATCTACCATTACTGCAGGTATTCGTTTCAGCTCAAACAATGCCCAAACAACGTTGTCGGGCTTCGGTAATCTGGGTGAAACCTACGAAAACATCACTGGCAGTCTACGCTGGTCTAGTGAAGTAAAAGATGGACTGCGACTGTTCACAGGAATATCGCAGGGGTTTCGCGCCCCCAACCTCGATGATATTGCCGTATTAAAAAGCACCAATGAAGGTGAAGATGTTCCCAGCCCCGGCCTAAAATCTGAAGAAAGCATCAACTACGAAGCGGGCTTGAAACTGAATCGAGCTGACTGGGCTGGCACACTAACTACATTCTATTCAGACTATACAAATCTCATCGACCGACGCCCCGGCACCTATCAGGGTCTAAGTTTCATTGATGATAATGGCAATAGTATTCAAGATACTGGCGAAGATAACGTAGTACAAAAATTCAATGTTGGCGATGCCACTATTTACGGCATCGAACTTGATGGCCAATTTACTTTTAATGATGACTGGTCTGGATTCGGCAACATTTCATGGGCCTATGGACTGAATAAAACCAACTCTGAACCTTTGTCACGCATTCCTCCTGCCAAACTAATGCTCGGGGCTCGATGGAAAGTAAAGGGCAGCCCTTGGTGGCTGGAACCCACGGCTGAGTTAAATAGCAAACAAGAGCGACTTTCTGCTCGCGACATATCTGACCCGCGCATTCCAAGTGGAGGAACACCCGGTTATTCACTTCTAAACTTGCGTGGTGGTTGGCAAGACGATCTACAAAGTATCGATATTGCGTTGAACAACATTACAGATCGTAAATATAAAGTTCACGGCTCCGGATTATACGGAGCAGGGCATGAAATTAAATTCAGCTACCTTCGGCGTTTTTAAACAACTATTTCGTAATAAACAGAATATCTAACACTCCTATTCCACCATCGACACTTCATCGTTTAATTTATAAATTCGTTCACTGTTAGCCTGAGTTAACAACCTTTTCTGCAATATATTTTTTGTACGATTTACCGCACAATTAATTGCTGCGTACAAATCAGTCTCTGTATTTTCTATCACTAGACCAGAAGTGTTTCTTAGCTCCACATGAATAGCACAACATTTATCAGACCAACTACGTGGATCATTGACATGAGACAAGCTAACCCTAATACGCTGAATATTTTCAGCTTGGTGACTCAACGCAACTGTGATGGAGCTTACTACATAAGCACGCAAACTATCGCTTAATGGGAATGGAAAATCACAAGCTTGAATATCAATTTTCACGTTTACCTCCAAATATATTTTCCAATACGGTTTTTAAATCAACGCTAGTCCGAAAGTGCAACTGTGGTGACAATAGTTGCGGTAATAAAAATCAAGGTAAGCCATCCATACTCCTCACTCATTCTCTATCCATCGCTAGAATTTGATTTGCTCAAGCTTGAGGATTGCTTCGCTTGTTTTGCCTGCTCTAACGCATCGGCAACCTCTGAAGGCATATACGTTTCGTCATGTTTCGCGAGAACTTCTTTTGCCATAAACATACCGCTGCTATCTAAACGACCCTGCGTGACTACGCCCTGACCTTCACGAAATAAGTCGGGTAAAATCCCAACGTATTTCACTGCTACCGTCTTCGCCATATCTGTAACCAAAAAGTTCACCGTCAGCCCATCGTCCTCACGTTCAACACTTCCTTCTTCTACCACTCCACCCAATCTAAATGTTCGGTCAGAAACTACCTCACCAGCATGGACTTGACTCGGACTGTAAAAAAACACCATATTGCTATTAAAGGCTTGCAACGTTAACGCCGCCGCTACGCTAAGCCCTGCCATTCCAAAGAGAATAAAAGCTATCCTTTTGTGTCTTACTTTCATTTTAATACCGCCCTCTTAATCAACGGGTTGAAATAATAAAGCACCCGTAAAGATCACTATTGCTCTCACGACTAAAATTCCTTTACCCTGAGCTCTATGCTCCTGTCTATTCTTCACATCATCATTAATCAACAGTGCTCGGCCAGTCTGAATTTGAACGCCATACATAACAAATAAAGCTATTACTGCTGCAAGATGCATCCAAACACCAAAGGTAAGAAGATCTTGCTCTATAATTAATCGTTGATACCAATCACGTGTCATAACCAGATAGAGAGGGAAAAACAAATCACACAACATGATCGATACCATCACGGGAACATGGAATATTCTTACCCGTGAATTATAAAAAGCAGCCAACATCACTAAATACGTCGCCACGACAAAAAGTACCGTACCAGCGATCATAAGCTCTTAGGGATCAATAGGAACTTGCTCTCAAAACCACATTACCTCTGCACACTGCTCAGTCACACTCCTAAATATAGACACTCTTTCTTTGTTAAACCCAGCAAAGAACACGGCCAACTATATTCTCAGTAAAAATCACCAGGCACTAAGAATAAGCTGCTTTTAATGTAAGGAAAAGTCGATTATTATCGATTAACAGTTCGATTTTTACGATGATAGATATTGATAGCCATGATAAATTATAAACACCTGCACTATTTCTGGGTCGTTGCTAAAGAAGGCGGAATTGCGCGTGCCAGCGAACGACTACATTTGACCCCACAAACCATTAGTGGGCAGCTCAGCCTGCTCGAAGAAAACTTAAATGAATCTCTGTTCGCAAAAGTTGGTCGCAACCTAGAACTAACTGAAACAGGACGGCTAGTTCTTGGGTATGCTGATGAAATGTTTTCTCTCGGCGGTGAACTCGAAGAAATGGTACGCAACCTGCCTAGCAAGAGGCCTCTAGTATTTAAAGTTGGTGTTGTCGATGTTGTACCTAAATCTATCGCTTACCGTTTACTTGCTCCAGCACTCAACCTACCTGAACCCGTGAGAATTATATGCAGCGAAAACTCGATTAATTCGTTACTCGCTAAATTGGCAATACACCGCATTGACTTAGTCATTGCAGATGGCCCTATCCCTTCAAGCCTAAACGTAAATGGATTCAACCATTCACTGGGCGATTGCGGAGTAGCATTCTTTGCCACAAAAAAACTGGCAAAAAAATTAGGTGATAATTTTCCGGGAAACCTTGCTGGCGCACCAATGCTTATGCCCAGCGAAATGACGATGGTAAGAAACAGGCTAACGCAGTGGTTCGATAAACTTCGCCTTACACCTCGCATCGTTGGTGAATTTGATGACAGCGGCCTTATGAAGGCGTTCGGAAAAGGTGGCGCTGGCGTATTTATAGCCCCTTCGCCCATTGCCGCAGAGGTTGAAAAACAATATAACGTTATCCGCATTGGTCAAACCAACGAGGTGCGCGACCATTTCTATGCGATATCAGTAGAACGTAAAATTTCCCATCCTGCTGTCGCTGCCATCACGGAAACTGCCAGAGATTGGCTGGTATCCAAACCTCAAAAGAAAACCCGAAAAAAATGAATAATAAAAACAAATCAAACAACTCTTCTAAAACAAGTGGAGTTTTCAATTCTCCTTGGGAACAATCCTTCGATAAAATACTCACCCCATTTGAAGAATTTGTACACCGCCAAACTACCAGCGGTTTACTACTCATGGCGACAGCCATTCTTGCGCTCGTACTCGCTAACAGCAGTCTTTCCAACATTTATCAACACTGGATTCAGGCACCCATAGGTATAAATATTGGAAGCTGGTCACTGGAAAAAACGTTACATCATTGGGTCAATGATGGCTTGATGGCTTTGTTTTTCTTTTTGGTTGGCCTAGAGCTTAAACGTGAAATTTTGGTCGGTGAACTGGCTATTCCACGCCAAGCAGCTTTGCCTATTGTTGCGGCGATTGGAGGTATGGTCATCCCTGCATTGATTTATTATTTAATTAACCCCGGCGGAGATGCTGCACGTGGTTGGGGAATACCAATGGCTACAGATATTGCCTTTGCCATCGGCGCACTGGTTCTATTAGCCAACCGAGTTCCCAAATCACTAATTACTTTTTTAGTCGCATTAGCCATCGTCGATGATCTGGGCGCTGTGCTAGTCATCGCTACTTTTTACACTGACAACCTTGTCTACGAGGCCGTGATTGCAGCCAGCCTATTGTTTGCCCTGCTAATAGCATTTAATCGTGCCGGTATTCGCCAGCCCTTACCGTATTTTTTAATTGGCATACTACTATGGTTCGCTTTATTAAAATCAGGCATTCATGCCACGCTTGCGGGTGTGCTAACTGCTTTTACAATTCCTGCGCATCCAAAATATGACCCCACCCGCTTCAGTGAACTAGTGAAAAGCTTAATGTCCCGTTTCGACAACAGCCTAAAAATAGATAAAAACATCATGACGAACGAAGACCTGCGCACACTTGTATCAACACTTGAGAATGGTGTAGACAAAGTAAGCACGCCACTACAAAGATTAGAACACAGCCTGCACATGCCTGTGGCATTTTTAGTTATTCCAATTTTTTCGCTGATTAACGCAGGCATTCCCATAGAATTTTCTAAGCTGGGTGAAACGTTATCACACCCGGTCACGCTTGGCGTCATGCTTGGGCTGACCGTGGGAAAATTTATAGGTATCGCAGGTGCAAGCTGGATTGCATTAAAAATTGGAATCGGCCAATTGCCTGCAAACACCTGTTTTCCACAAGTGGCTGGCGTCGCATTGCTGGCCGGAATTGGTTTTACAATGTCAATATTCATAGCAGATCTAGGGTTTGCCAATCAACCAGAATATTTGCTGATGGCCAAGACAGGCATTCTGATTGCCTCGTTATTTGCAGGTTTAGCCGGTTACGTATGGCTGTGGAAAATCAGTAAAAAATAATTGAAACATGACTACAAAATATACATATTTATCTAAACAACAAAAAGAAATACTCTGTGATTTTTTGTAAACTATCCGCATGCAAATAAACCCATCATTAATTAAAGGCCTCGCACTCATCGCAGGCCCAGCATTAGCATTTTTAACACCCCTGCTAATTGAAATCCCAGAATACCCTAAAGCACCGCTCATGCTGGGCATAGTATTGTGGATGGCAATCTGGTGGCTGACGGAATGTGCACCTCTTGCTGTAACAGCATTAATACCACTAATTGCATTTCCACTGACCGGCATCGCAACTGCCAAAGAAACTGCTCCGCGTTATATGACCAGCATCATGTTTCTGTTTGTCGGCGGTTTTCTCATTGCTCAAGCCATGGAACGCACTGGCTTACATAAGCGCGTCGCGCTAGGCATTCTATCCAAATTACACCAGAGTCCATTACGTATTCTCACTGGCTTTGCCATCTCAACCGCATTTTTATCTATGTGGATCTCTAATACCGCTACAACGATGTTAATGGTCACGATTGGCATCGCTGTCCTTTCACGGCTAGACAATATTTTTGATCACAAACAAATGGCTATATTATCCCCAGCTCTACTGCTAACCATTGCCTACGCCGCAAACATCGGCGGCATGGGCACACCTGTTGGTACCGTACCGAATCTGGTGTTTCTAGAAAACATGCAAACTTTCTCACCCGATCTTGCACCCAGTTTTTTACAATGGATGTTTGTCGGTGTGCCCACCGTGATAATTGGCATCTGCATTGTAATGCTTCTACTCGGCCGTAAAATCAAGGGCCTGCCATGGTCGCATGAAGTAAGCGATGGTTTAGAAAAAGAAATTCACGGTATGGGGAAAATGCAGCGCAGCGAACTACTTGTTGCTTGGGTTTTAGGGCTAACCGCACTCGCGTGGATGACTCGCAAAGGAATACAGGGCGAAAACTTTAATATTCCCGGCTGGTCATCACTGTTACCTTACCCGGGTGTTGATGATGGCACCGTCGCCATCCTTGCAGCGATGATATTATTTCTTGTCCCAGTAATGAACAAAGCACCCATACTAGGAAAAAATGCGATTCGCCATTTACCCTGGGATATATTGATCTTACTTGGCGGCGGTTTTGCATTGGCGATGGGCATGATAAATTCACAACTATCACAGTGGATAGGTGAACAGCTGCAATTTCTATCCGTCGTCCCGCTACCGATCATGCTACTTGGCATCATACTGGCAATTACTTTTTTAACAGAAATTACCAGTAACACCGCAACCACTCAGGTCATGCTGCCAATACTGGCTGCTGTCGCAATTTCCAGTGACTACGACATTACAATGATATTACTCTCGGCAACATTCGCAGCGTCTTGCGCGTTTATGTTGCCGGTTGCTACACCACCGAATGCCATCATTTTTGGTACAGAACGGGTGGGGATGCAAACTATGATAAAGACAGGTATTCGTTTAAATTTGACAATGCCTTTTTGCATTCTTGCTATCGTTCTTTACCTAAGACCACTGCTGCTACCCACCTAAAATGTCATCTGAAGTATTCTGAATTAATTTTGAAAGAGGAAATATCGCGGCTGCCAACCCCGCCCTTCCACGGCCAGTGCCGCACAACAATCTGCTCCAACAGGTAGATCTAACAACTGCCAGCGCTGCACTTCTTGTTCACCGTTTTGATGCCACAGTAGCGCCGCATCATTCTCTTGTAATGAAACTTCAAAGCGATCCAGGCCATAGGCAATACCTTCACCTAAGGCCTTGAGATAAGCCTCCTTACGCGTCCAGCCACGAAAAAAACACTGCCTACGCTGATCTTCAGGGCAAGCCTTCAAAACTGCAAGCTCATTAGCTCTAAACCAGTTTTCACTAATGGCCATAAAATCTGTTTTTTTACGAACAAACTCTATATCAATACCCACCTGTCGCTCTCGGCTAAAAGCATACAATACAACATCACCCGAGTGAGAGAGATTAAAATTGATAGATGCTTCCTCATGCGAGGAACACAATAAAGGCTTTCCATGTGAGCCGAAATCAAAAAACAACTCCGCAGGTGACATCGCCAGATAATCAGCTAGAATCTGCCGCAATCTTGCTCGCGTCACAACAAAACGTCGCCGGTATTGACCGAAACGAAAACGATCCGCCCTGGTCAACTCGTCTTCAGACAACAAGTTTCGTAGTTTTTGCTCCTTCTCAGAATCGATATTTAATGACGCACGCCAGAGATGAACGTCATCTTTTTTAAGCAATAAAGGCGTTGTTGGTATTTCCCAGGAAATCATACTCAAGCTATTCCGCTTATAAATATTTATATCATACAGATAGTTAAAGAAATTTTACGTTATTTATAACGCCATGTAGTGGAAATAAAACATTCCAGATAATAAATTCGCATAAACCATAGACGATGAAACATATAAGCCAGGACAATATTCAACGCTCACGAGAAATGCTTCTTTATACTGTTTTCATATGTTATACATTTGTGAACTTTTCGAGATACGCAAGTGACACTTAAGCAATATCATTGCTTTCATTACAAGACCAATAGAAAAGGATAAGCATTATGAACCGACGCCATTTTATATTCACCTGCATGGCTTTGGCACCACTACCGTTTGTTGCCTCACGCTCTTTTTCAAAAGAAATAAGTTCATCAGACATCATGCCGATCACCAAGTCAGATGCCGAATGGAAGCAACTACTGACGCCCATTCAATATGACATTCTGCGTAACGAAGCTACTGAACGCGCCGGAAGCAGCCCATTAAACGATGAAAAACGTGATGGCCAATACCATTGCGCGGGTTGCGACTTAGCTTTATTCAACTCTGAAATGAAATTCGATAGCGGCACAGGCTGGCCGAGTTTTTATACATCACTACCTAAAGTATTAGAAACCAAAATTGATTTTAAATTAATTTTTCCACGCAAGGAATATCACTGTGCACGCTGTGGCGGCCACCATGGCCATATTTTTTCTGATGGCCCAAAACCAACCGGTGAACGCTGGTGCAACAATGGTGCCGCGCTAAAATTTATTCCTGCTTGAAAACTTACAAGGAACAAACGATGTTACGCAACAAATTATTAGGACTATTGAGCATTGCATTATTGCCTTTTGTGGTTAACGCAATGTCGCCAAACAAAGAAAAATCAATAACTAACGATGGTTATCAAATTGCCACTTTCGCCGGCGGCTGCTTTTGGTGTGTAGAATCCGATTTCGATAAAGTCACTGGTGTCATCAAAACCATTTCCGGTTATACCGGTGGAAAGCAAGACAACCCCACATACAAACAGGTCTCATCTGGTCGCACTACACACGCTGAAGCCGTACAAATCACCTTCGACCCAAAACAGGTTAGCTACGAACAATTACTGGAAACATTTTGGCGCAGCATTGACCCGACGACCAGCGATGGACAATTTTGCGATCATGGTGATCAATATCGCACAGCAATTTATTATCATGACAATGAACAGCTCAAGCTTGCTGAAAAATCTAAATCAACACTGATCATGAACAAACCTTTCAGCAAACCCATCGTGACAGAAATCACCCAGTCCAGTGAATTTTTTCCTGCCGAAGACTATCACCAAGACTATTATATAAAAAACCCGCTACGGTATAAGTACTATCGATACAGCTGCGGACGTGATCAACAACTGACCGAACTTTGGGGGGAAAGCTAGCCTAAGAGCTAGTCTAAGAACTACAGGAGAGCATCGAACAACCGGCTTTATGGCGCGCCCAATCTGGGCGCTTTTTGGCAAACTCATCTTTACCAGGCTGTTCGTCATAGGGTTTACGCAGCACTTCCAGCAACTCATTAACCATCGAATAATCACCTTGCTCAGCTTTATCTATGGCAAGTTGCGCCAAGTAATTTCGCAAAACATATTTAGGATTCGTCGCATTCATACGTCGAGTTCTTTCTTGATAACTCACACTGTCCTTACTTAATCTACTTATATATTCTCTCACCCAACGCCCAATGCGCTGCAGATTTTCACCTTGCAACTGCTCAGGAACATAGTAGGCATCCAATAACGGCGCAATGAGTTGTTCATTTGATTTATCTTCGGTCGATTGACCTTCAACATCCAGCAAGACCAGGCTTCTAAAAAAAACACTCATGTCCGTCTCAACCAATTGCAACACGACAATAAGCTCGTCAATTAAAAACTGATCCGTGTCGGGTTCAAAGTTCGTTATGCCAAGCTTTTCAGCCATCATTGTTTGCCAATTATTTTCGTAAGCTTTTAATGCGTTTTCTAATGCTGCTTGCAAGCTTTCAACATCAGGGATTAACGGCGTCAATGCTTGCGCAAGCTGAGCCAAGTTCCACAAAGCCACCTGAGCTTGCGCACCAAAGCGATAACGACGTCCACCAGCATCGGTGGTATTAGGCGTCCAATCCAGATCGTAATCTTCCAGCCAACCGTAAGGACCATAATCGATAGTCAGACCCAGTATTGACATATTGTCGGTGTTCATTACACCATGAACAAAACCGACCCTTTCCCAATGCAGCACCATGGCCATCGTTGTTTGGCAGACTTCTTCAAACCATGACAAATAAGTTTCTGTTGAAGGTTCGCCAAGATGCGGGAAGTCGGTACGAATAGTGTAATTCACCATTTTTTTCAGCAGCTCAATCTCACCTCTTGAGGTCAATATTTGAAAGCTGCCAAAACGTGTAAATGAAGCTGCGACACGACATACCACGGCTCCTGGTTCATGCTGAGCATTGCCGTCATAAAACATATCCCTCAGCACTTGATCACCCGTTGAAACAAGGCTCAGAGCGCGCGTCGTCGGTACACCCAAATGATGCATCGCTTCACTACAGAGAAACTCCCGTATCGATGAACGTAACACAGCCAGCCCATCTGCAGTCCGACTATAAGGCGTCGGTCCCGCGCCTTTAATCTGCAATGCCCAACGCTTACCAGATTGATTTACGATTTCGCCTAAATTTATAGCACGCCCATCGCCCAGCTGACCTGCCCAACTGCCAAACTGGTGACCGCCATAACATGTTGCATAAGAGTCCATTCCCGACAGCATCCTATTACCAGAAAATACCTTGAGAAAAGCTTCAGACTCACAAATCTCAACCGAAAGATCCAAATCTTTAGCCACTTCATGCGCATAAGCTACAAGCGTGGGCTGAGAAACTTTTTTCGTTTGTACGCGAGAAAAGCAGGATCCAAGCACCTGACGCTGATAATTTTCAGCCACAGGATCGGCAGGCAAATCACGCGTAAAACGATTATCAAAAACCAGCTCTTCGAGATTTTTCAGCATGTTTTACGCTCAGTTTTGAATGTAAAAATTAGAAGTGAAATTTCAATCCGCACTTGAAATAGTGCTAATAGTAATAACATCTGATGAGTGAAACAGGTAAGCTGCATTCCCTCTTTTGCAGAGAAAATGCAGCATAGTTTACAGCTGTCGCCATAAACTACCTTTTTTTACTTGATAAACTTTAGATATGCAACGTGGTTTGCACACGTCTGATATTACCAACTGAACCCGACAACACCACTGTATCAGTCGTCATAAAACGTCCCTCGGCGTCAGTACCCACTTTCACATGATTTACATAGGCACCACTGGTCAAACCCGTTGCAATGAACATGCAATCATCAGAATTCACCAACTCATCACGTGTGATAATACGTTGGGTATCGATACCTTCTTTTTTGCACAATTCGATTTCAAAATCTTTCTGCGGCGCCATACGGCCAAACATTTCAGCACCCATCGCACGTGCAGCACATGCTGTGACAATGCCTTCGGGAGTACCACCAACACCAAACAACGCATCTGAACCCATATTCAGCACCGCTTGAATCGCACCGTTTACATCACCGTCTGTCGCAAGTCGAACTTTAGCACCACAAGCATAGATTTCTTGAATCATGGTTTTATGACGCGGCTTATCAAGAACAAATACTCGGATCTCTTTAATATCTTTACCCAGCGCTTTTGCCAACTGATCAAGTCTCACAGCAACTGGCGCCTCTGCATCAATCTTGCCGCGCGCAGCTTTTGGGTAAACCTGTTTATCCATGTAAAAACATGAACCTGGACGATACATACTGCCGGCAGGTGCTGCCGCCAGCGTCACAATGGATCCCGGCATATCTTTGGCAAATAGATTGGTCCCTTCAATCGGATCAACCGCAATATCAACACCAATACCACTACCTGTGCCCACCTCTTCATCATCATACAGCGCAGGCGCTTCATCTTTAGCCCCTTCGCCAATAACAATGACGCCTTTCATTTCCACCTGATTGATACGCGAGCGCATCGCATCTACCGCTAAACCATCACCCTCATCCTTTTGCCCAGAACCAACAAAAGGTGCACAAGCACGTGCAGCAGCTTCGCACACTTCAACAAGATCGATTTTAAGATCTGAAACAGACGTCATTTTTACTCTCCAAAGTTATCATCGAAACTACAACGGCCACTAAACAAGGAACAACGCCATAGTTTTTAAAATTTAATAAACACATTAATTGGCACACTTTACCCTCAGAAAGCACTGCTAGCAAATCTCAGCAACCAAGAATATTCAGGCATGAACTAGTAATTGGGATGACCGATTATGAAAGCTAACAACCAGAAAATACTCGACATGTTTTAATATGGCAATGTCAACCATCACAGTCTAACCAAGTCCAGATTAAAACGAGATAATCCGTACATAAGCTGTACATTAATCCGTACATTGGAAACTAACAGACATGGCCAAAACCACTGAACGACTAAAGCCGGCAGTTATCCTGACGGCAATGCGCTATACCTGCAAGCCACCAAAATACTTGAGCAAGCTAAACTCCATAACCTTCAAGGAATGCGCACTGGCATACATCAATTCTCACCAAGCAGGATGGAAAAATCGCAAGCACGAACAACAATGGCGCAACACCCTAGAAACCTATGCCCACCCTTTCATTGGCAATAACGGTGCAAGATATTGATACGATAAAATCTCAACTTAGGTAGACAGTTTATACTGTTTTATATCCATATAGGAGTCGAGAGTAACGTACAGAAATGCACAACATTAAACGTGGTGCGTCAATTCAGCGGGTAAGTTGTGTCTAAAATTTGCTAGATCAGATAGATAGAAAGAGGCGATTTCGAATAGATACTCTAAGGAAACCGCCTTTTTTGACAACGTAAACACGAATCAAAGTTGCTATGGGGCGATTCGCATATAAATCTGCGGATCTTGTAAAGGTCTCAAATACTATTTAAATGCCATCCCCGGATTTTTACCCATGGCTTTAAGTATTTTAGCCAAAGGGCAAAAACCGGAGAAGGCGGCCTGAAGCATGTTGGCACCGACAAAAGCCGTCAACCACAGCCAGTAAGGTGAATGCAATTGACTCAATACCACGCTGACAAGAACTACAGTGCCTGCAAAAGCGAGTACGATTCGATCAATGTTCATGATGTTAGCTCCTCAATTTCAGTGTGCATCAAAAAATATTCTGTTGTATTAATATTTGCATATGATAATATGAAATGCAAGTTATTTAAAATTGATTGCAAGAGACAAAGACAGGCAAGCGATGAGTAAACATAAAGACAGTGCCTTGATCCGGTATGCAGTAGATCACCCCAGGGCCGTCAGCTGGGCCATGGGGCTATCCACACTCATGCTGATATTGCTGGCATTACTGCCCAGCCTCTGGCCAGCAACATTTAATTCGCTCAACCCGCTGAAGGTGGATACAGACCCGGAGAACATGCTGGCCGAAGATGCCCCCGTGCGCGTTTTTCATAACGAGATGAAGCGCACTTTCTCCTTGAACGACATGGTGGTTGTTGGTGTTGTTAATAACGAAGAGCCTAACGGCGTATTCAACCCCGACTCGCTCAAGCGGGTTTATGAACTCACCGAGTTTGCCAAAACACTCACTTGGCCAGACCCGCAAGACCCAGACAAACAGGCGGGTGTTATCGAGGCTGATATGATGGCTCCCTCCCTGGTGGATAATATGGAGCAGGGCGGTCCGGGGGTTGTCAATTTCAGCTGGTTGATGGAGAAACCACCCACCAGCGAGGCGGAAGCACTCGCCATCCGCGATCGTGCACTACGGATCCCGCTGCTAAATGACACCCTGGTGAGTAACGACGGCAAAGCCCTGGCGCTCTACCTGCCCCTGACGGAAAAACACTACAGCTATCAAGTGCGCGAAGCACTGCTAGAGAAGATCGCCAGTTGGCCTGATTCAGCCGATGAGTTTCATATCACTGGTCTGCCCGTCGCCGAAGATACCTTTGGTGTTGAGATGTTTATTCAGATGGCAGTCGCTGCACCGGCGGCAATGTTGGTGATTTTTCTGCTGTTGTGGTTCTTTTTCAAAAAACTGATTTTGGTTGTTTCGCCGATGATCGTCGCCGTGGTTTGCTCGCTCTCCGCCATGGGTGCCCTTGTCATCAGTGGCAATACCGTTCACATCATGAGCTCCATGATTCCAATCTTTATCATGCCCATCGCGGTACTGGACGCGATTCACATCCTGTCCGATTTTTTTGATGAATACCCCAAACACAGGGACCGCCGCAAAGCGATACTTGAGGTGATGCGCCACCTCTACAAACCCATGCTCTTCACCACACTTACCACGGTGGCCGGTTTTGCATCCCTGGCACTAACGCCCATTCCCCCTGTGCAGGTGTTTGGCCTGTTTATCTCTTTGGGAGTGCTTCTTGCCTGGTTCTGGACCATTGTCTTTATTCCGGCCTTCATCATGCTCATTCCCGAAGAAAAGTTAGCCAACTTCGGCTACAAGATTAAAATGGGCAGTAACGAACATGCTCCCACGATTATGTCCAGATTATTAAACGGCGTTGGGCGGCAGACCTATCGTCATGCGCGCATGATATTGATGGGGACTGCCGTCGCAGTGTTGGTGGCGGTCTATGGCATCAGCCAGATCAACATCAACGACAACCCCATTAAATGGTTCGACAGTGAGCACCCCATTCGTATCGCCGACAAAGTCTTAAACGAACACTTTGGTGGTACCTATATAGCCTATCTGGCGCTTGAAGCCGCTCAAACGAGAGACAAAAATAATGATGCGCAAACGCTGGTCAAACGGCTGCTGGCGCACCAGAGTAGCGCCGAAGAGGAGCAGATTGAGAACGCAGCAGAGGTATTCGACACCGTTCGCCAACGCCTCGAACAGAGCGATCTAACATCGGTACAGCGATTTGTGGAAGCGCAACTGGACAGTGCCGGGGACGACTATTACGACGCCTGGGATGCCGCGATGACATTTCTCGATCAGGCGCAGCAACAACGCGAAGTATTTAAACAGCCAGAAGTATTAAACTACGTTGCGCAATTGCAGGAGTACCTGGCCTCGCTTGGCGTGGTGGGTAAAACCAACTCCGTTGCAGACATCGTTAAAACCGTACATCGTGAACTGCTATCAGGTGAAGCATCAGAATTTCGTATTCCCGACAGCGCCAACGCCGTCGCGCAGACTCTCGTGACCTTTCAAAATAGCCATCGTCCCCAGGATCTGTGGCACTTCGTTACCCCCGACTACCGTCAAGCAAACATTATGGTACAACTCACCAGCGGCGATAACCAGGACATGGCCGCTGTTGCGCGGGCGTTGGGTGACTACATCAGCCAAAACCCACCGCCGTTTGAATTGAAGCAGCGCTGGTTTGGGCTGACTTATATCAACGTCATCTGGCAGGATAAAATGGTTGCCGGGATGGCCAAAGCATTTGCAGGTAGCTTTGTTATCGTCATGCTAATGATGATCTTTCTCTTTCGCTCCGTTTTGTGGGGGATGCTCTCCATGGTGCCACTCACCGTCACCGTGGGTCTCATCTACGGCGTCATCGGTATTGTTGGCAAGGACTACGATATGCCCGTTGCCGTACTCAGTGCGTTAAGTTTAGGTCTGGCCATCGACTATGCCATCCACTTTCTGGCACGGGCACGTCAGACTTATGAACAAACCGGCAACTGGCGTGACACTATCAAGCCCATGTTTGCCGGACCGGCCCGCGCCATCACACGTAATGCAATTGTGGTCGGCGTTGGTTTTATTCCCCTATTGGCAGCACCACTGGTGCCCTATCAAACCGTTGGTGTATTTATCGCCGCGATACTGATTCTGGCCGGGGTTGCCTCACTGCTGATTTTGCCAGCGATCATTACCATGGCAGAAAAACACTTGTTTAAACCAATAACCGGGAGATCATAAAAGATGCGTTTACTTCTATCACTCACCTTGCTGCTATCTGGCGCAGTAAACGCGGCCCTGACCGTAGAAGAGATCGTGCAACGCACCAACAAGACTGTCTACTATCAGGGCCAGGATGGTCGTGCCCAGGTCAAGATGACCATCACTGACAGCCAGGGCCGCGAACGCAATCGTCGGCTCACTATCCTGCGGTTAGACGAGTCTAAAAGTGATGAGATCAAAGGCGGCGCTTATGAGGGGGGGCAGAAATTTTATGTCTACTTTCAACGCCCGGCTGATGTTAGCAAAATGGCCTTTTTGGTCTGGAAGCATAGGGAGAAAAATGATGACCGCTGGCTCTATCTTCCCGCGCTTGACCTGGTCAAACGTATCGCCGCCACTGACAAGCGTACCAGCTTTGTCGGCTCAGACTTTTTTTATGAAGACGTCTCCGGTCGTCGCCTGAGCGACGACAATCACGAACTGCTGGATACCACCGACAACTACTACATCGTAAAAAATACGCCAAAAGATCCGGCAACAGTAGAGTTTGCCTACTACAAAATGTACATTCACAAAAGCAGCTTCATTCCCGTGCAAGTTGAATACTTCGATGATCAGGGAAACAAATACCGCGAAGCCAAAGCGCTGGCAGTGGATACCATTCAAGGCTATCCAACGGTAACCAAGGCCAGCATGGAAAACCTGCGCACGGGCAGCAAAACCATCATGGCCTATCGTAAAGCGGAATATAACATTGGCTTGAAAGACGAATTGTTTAGCGAACGTTTTCTGCGCAATGCACCTAAAAAACAGTTGAGATAATCGCAATAAAAAGATGTTGCCTACTGTCTCAAAAGCCACGCTTTTACTATCACTCATCATCGTCAGTGCGGGCGCAATCGCTGAAGAGCCTGCACTGCCGACGGGGCTGGGTGTAGAGAGCGAACCCGGCCTGCCGTCGGGTTTGGAGTCGGGGCCGGCGCTACCCGCCGGGCTTGCTTCAGCGTCACAAAACGAAGACGACAGAGATGATGAAGGAGACGATTGGCAAGATGAAGAGCGTTGGCAGCTTGACGGGTTCTGGGAAGCGCGCTGGGGGCTGTGGCAAGAAGATCAGCGCTATTTATCCCGGCAGCCCATTGCAGAGAGTCGTCTTCATCTGGCCACCGAACGCGCTTATAACAAGGTCACATTCAATCTTAGCGCCGACCTGCTTTACGACAATGTATCAACCGAGCAAGATGCAAAACTGGAAAGCGGTCAGGGCTGGATCGATCTGCGCACCGCCAACATCGTCTTTTCACCACTTGCCAACACCGATATCAGGCTGGGTCGACAGATACTCACCTGGGGGACGGGCGACCTGATCTTCATTAACGATCTTTTCCCCAAAGATTGGAATTCATTCCTGATCGGCCGCGACGACAGCTATCTCAAAGCCCCCTCAGACGCAGCAAAACTCTCGCTGTTCAGTAATACGGTTAACCTGGATCTTGTTTACACGCCGCGCTTCGACGCCGACCGTTACATTGATGGCGAACGTGTTTCGTACTACAACACCAGCCTAGGGCGCATTGCCGGAACCGATGCGCTCGTCATCGCAGAAAAGCCAGCGCAATGGTTTGATGACGACGAATTCGCCCTGCGCCTCTACCGCAACATCAGCGCCTACGAAGTCGCCCTTTACGGCTACAGCGGTTTCTGGAAAAGCCCCGGCGGGGCTAACCCCGTCACTGGCAACGCCATCTTTCCGCGCCTGAATGTTTATGGCGCTAGTCTGCGTGGGCCGCTACTGGGTGGTATCGTAAACGGCGAATGGGGCTATTACGATTCAATAGACGATGCCAGCGGTAACAATCCCCTGGTCAATAACAGCGAGCAGCGTTTACTGCTCGGCTACGAACATGAATTGATCGCCAACCTGACCCTGGCCATTCAGCTCTACAGCACCCGTATGCAGAACTACAATACCTATCGCCAAACTCTGCCGAGCGCACTGTCGGCTACCGCTCAAAACCGCCACGAGATAAGCGCACGCTTGACCTGGATGACGCTTAATCAAAAACTCACAACATCACTGTTCCTGCGTTACTCAGCGTCCGATAGAGACTATTATCTGCGCCCCAAATTCCACTATGCGGTGGACGACCACTGGTCCTACGAACTCGGGGCCAATATTTTTTATGGCGAGCAGGCAGATACATTTTTTGGCCAGTTTAAATACAGCGACAATATCTACGTCGCTCTGCGTTACGGGTTTTAACAGATAAGATGGTGAGTAAATGAACAATATCGACCCAGACAAAATAGCCGCCGCCGCTGAAGCCCTGAAAGGCATCGCCAACGAACGCCGTCTGCACATTCTTTGCTCTTTGTTGGATGGCAGAAAAAATGTATCTGAGCTGCAAGAGGTCACCGGCATCAACCAGTCCAACCTCTCCCAACATCTGGCGAAAATGCGTGCGCTCGGTGTTCTGCTTAGTACGCGCGATGGAAAACAGGTTTACTACACAATCTCCCATCCCGCCTTCAGAAAGATTATCGAAGCCCTGCAAGAGATTTTTTGTCCGCCTGAGTAGATTAGGTGCCATAGAGGGGGGCATCGTTAAGTGTACGTCGTCAAAACCTTTTTAGCTTACCTCAACTCTTAGCGGTGGACTTGTGAAAAAATTACGCGGCAGATACTTTATTGGTTTTGCGTATATACTCCGAGAATTTTTCTGGCGGTAGAGGAGGACTATAGTAATAACCCTGGGCTACACTGCAATTTTGTCCACGCAAGAAATTCAATTGCTCCTCGTCCTCCACACCTTCGGCAATAATTCTTTTTTTGAGGATCATTCCCAATGCAATGATGGACTTGGCAATTGCGGATGAATTTTCATCGCTACAGACATCCATGATAAAGGATCGGTCAATCTTAAGGTTATCAAAAGGAAGTTGCTTAAGATAACTCAGTGATGAGTATCCAGTGCCAAAATCATCTAATGAAATATTAATGCCATAGCTGCTCAACTTATTGAGGGTATCAATAGTCGCTTCTATGTTATCCAGGCAAGCGCTCTCAGTGATTTCCACTTCCAGATTAGATGGTTGCATACCCGTATCATTAACGGCCATTTTAATCTTATCAATGAAATTGTTTTGCTTGAATTGACTAGCGGATACGTTTACAGCGACGCTGTGCAGATCAATACCCTCTGCCTCCCAACTCTTGAATTGCTTGCAGGCCGTGCGTATAACCCAGTCGCCAATAGCATCCATCAGGCCCGAATCTTCTACGACAGGGATAAACTGGTCAGGTGAAACGAACCCCCTGTCAGGGTGCTGCCAGCGGATGAGTGCTTCGGCACTTTCTACCATACCTGTGCGCAGGGTTATTTTTGGCTGGTAATATAGAATAAATTCATCTCGTTCTATAGCGAGACGCAGTTCCCGCTCAAGGATTATACGCTCAAGCGCCTGAAAATTCATGTTTTCAGTAAAGAATAAATACCGGTCACGACCATTTTTCTTGGCACGGCACATGGCGGTGTCTGCATTTTTCACCAGATCATCCACATTGCTACCATCAGTTGGATAGAGTGCAATACCGATGCTGGCACTGATGTAATTGTCATTATTATTAATATTGAAGGGTTCAGCCAAAGCTCTGATGATATTTTCCGCTACATGGCCAACGTCTATCGGAGTGTCAATACCAGGAAGGATAACGGTGAACTCATCACCGCTAAGGCGTGCAATAGTACTTGTTTCTCGCACACAACCTCTTAATCGTTCTGCCGTGCTTCGTAGTAATTGATCCCCTACTGCGTGACCATAAGCATCATTAATTTTTTGGAAATGATCAAGATCAATGTAGAGCACTGCAACTGTTTTATTTTCACGCTTAGCATGTATTATTTCCTGGCTAAGGCGGTCTTTTAGAAGTTGGCGATTGGGTAATCCTGTTAACACATCGTAGTGAGTCTGGGTGTACAGTTCCTCGTCACGTGCCGCTATCGAAAATGTAACGGCAAGGCGATCGGCCAGATCACGGCCAAAAGTAAGGTCCTCATTGCTAGCTCCAGCGTGGTTTCGGTAGCCGAGGCCGATCATCCCATAAATATTTTTTTCAAAAATGACAGGTAAAATATAGACCGTGCTGGCCCCATACCTGGCCAATGGCATAAGCTCAATCAGTTCCTGACTGGAATCTGAATGGAGCTCATCAGGGTTATCAAGGAGAAGTTGTTTGTCTGCATCAGACAATACAATTCTTTCTTTAATAAATTTATCATCATTATCATATGTTGAAATATAGCGCTGAGCACTTTCTGGTGCGTCGCAATCTGTAATGGCTATGGCAACAATATCGCAGGGGATGATATTACGCATGCGCGTCAATACCATTGTGGGGATTTGATCGAGATCCGGCGTAGACAGTATAAAGCGGTCGATATCAGAAAACACAGTCAGGGCATTGAATTGCCTCGCCAGGTGGGTCGACATCGTGTTAAATGATGACGCCAATGTTTCAAATTCATCACCACTGCTAACACTAACCTGGCTTTCGAAATTGTTATTCGCAATGCGTCTGGTTCCATCTATAAGTTTCTCTATAGGGTTAAGGGTACGACGGATATGAGCGATACTCACAAGTGCTACTATAAATAAAGAGATGAGAATTACCGGAATGAAAATCGACTTAAAACTAGCGGTGGCAGCCGTCGCATAATGTTCTGGTTGGTGGGCTATTATTGTCCATCCGGAGATGTTGAAATCAGGTTTAAGGAAAAGATTCCAGTAACCGGCCAGAATATTTTCATCATCGAATCTCCATTCCAGGTTTCCAGAAGGAGATTCTGCTAGTTTCAATGAAATATCAGCGGGCACGGTGTCCGGTACGGGACGCGAACAATAAAGTAATTGTTTGCTCTCGTTAAGAGCGCAAAAATCAACCATGTATGAGTGGTTTTTCTTGTCCTCCCATAGATAGCTTGGGTCAATCTCGGCAATGAGCATGCCGTTTTCAGAAGGCTTCTCATGCAGCATCACACCCATGAAAACCTGTGTCTGCCCTGATGGACTTTCTTTATAGAACAGGATGCTTTTCCCGTGTAACAGATACTCCTGTGATAAAAGCAAGAGATCTATGTGAGCATCCATTCTGCCTGATACAGGCATGATTTCCCCATTACCCCATATTAATGCCACGGCTTTTGTCCGACCATTGCTATATTCGGATAGACTATCTTTTGGGTTATTTTTCAGTCGTATTTGGCGGGCTGTCTCATATAAGCCGACCCTGATTGACGTCAATTTTTCATTAATCGTCAAACCGTAATTTTTGCTCGCCTGGCGAAGCTGTTCATGGCTTTGCTGGTTGAGAAGTTCTGAGACATGGTTGAGCGTTAATGCAGCCATGATCATGGCTGGAACGAGAGCAGAGAGCATGAGCAGCATAAAAACACGCCGCGCCACTTTGCTGCGCAGGAATGTTAGCTCGATTCCCACCGTGCGCCCGATCTAATAATCTGAGGCTAAGCCAACAAAATCACCATTGTTCGCACGCACGATATCATCACGACTGTGGTTAGCGGTCAACGGCGTCCTGCTCAAACCGTCTTTACCCATGCTGTAAAGATCATAGTCGGTGTTGATTGGAACCAAATTCCGGTCTTTACGAAATGAACCATTACCTCTAACATTGGTAAAATCCAGATACTGATAAGCGTTACCCCACGGATCAAGCATGTTGCCGATTCCTGCCTCATTGAGTGAAACCGGATAGCGAAAGTTATTTTCCTGCCAGAAGCGCTCGATCACCATATCAATGCGCGTGATATCCGATCCGGCCGTTACATTATTTGTTTTATCAACATAGTCCTGATAGGAAGGTATTGCTATAGCAGCAAGTAATGACACTATGACTATAGCAATGAGTATTTCGATTAAAGTAAAACCGGCGTTAGCTTTAATGCCACGGTTGACTGACAAATAGGTTTTGTTAGGGAATTTTTTATCCATAGAAAGTTTTGCAGATATTATATTTTTCGTTTTCTCTACAAATAAAGAAGAATATACTTAATATGTAGTAGCTCAGACCCGATCTGACAGTTACCCGTTTTCAGGGTGTCTGTTAGTTTAGATTTGAGCTAAATTCTTTTCCGCCCAAATCGATTTACCATCCATCAAAGTTTCCAGTGGTGTGCGTCC
>Ga0316204_10004311_pt1 | contig 25754 bp, 24 predicted proteins | sample 6monrhotite_MG_2_FD_205661 | JGI IMG/M metagenome (GOLD analysis project Ga0316204, IMG submission 205661) | Microbial mat bacterial communities from mineral coupon in-situ incubated in ocean water Damariscotta River, Maine, United States -... | ecosystem: Environmental > Aquatic > Marine >...
TAAGCTTGAAAATGCAGGCACAAAAATTCGTAAGCTTGTCTGGTTAAGTGAAGAGAAGGGTGAGTTGAAAAAATATTATACGGAACCAGAAGTGGGTTTCTGGCGAAAACTTAGTCTGTATTTATTACGGCTCGTACCAATGGAAGAGTTTTTGTAAATTTATGTCTTTAAAGACAAGGTCAAAATGTTTTAATGGTTAATTGTTCGCATAACAATACCCCCACTTAAAACCTGAAGATTGTTCTAATGCTTTAAGTAATTGCTCTGTTGGTACGGCTTCATGCGGGTAAATATGCGCGATTTCAAAACCACATCGTGCAAAACCACATTCCTGTTTCCAGTTAAGTTCTGCATAAGGCGTACTAGTCTGGCATTTGTCGCACAGGCATAACTCATCGGCTTTCTTCCAGTTATCCGTTTTCCAGTTGGTAATACGTTTTTTACAGTTTGGGCATTTCGGGTTTGCGGTGTTTGTGTGACCCAGACAGCGTGTTTTGTTGGTCGCATCCAGAATGGATATAAAACAGTGGCTTTCGTTTTTAACAGGTGCAAGATTAATGTTTGGTGAGCAACCCAGGAAGGTAATCTGAGTTAAGAATTTTTCACCGGGTAAATAATGATTTATATTAAGCGCGTCGCTATTTATAAACTGTAATGAAGTCAATGTACTGAGCAATAGTTTGTTATCTAGTGTTTGTTCAGAATTGTCTGGGAAAAAAATTAATCTTGAGGTAGGCATGTTTCTAACATTGTTAAAACTGAATATGCTCATAATAACATTAATCGAAAGGAACAAAAAGTAATAAACCTGTTGCTTGATTATGCTTGCCTTTCTGCTGTTTTAAGTTCATTCTTTTGCCAAAAATGATAAAGGATTTATTATGTATATTACAATTGTTGATGTATTGGTTAAGGCTGAGAATATAGCTGATTTTGTTGAAGCAACTCGTTTAAATCACCTGGCATCTGTGCAGGAGCCGGGTAATCGTCGGTTTGATGTGCTGCAATCTGATGAGAGCCCTCAGCAGTTTGTATTATATGAGGCATTTGCTTCAGAAGAAGATGCCAGGGAGCATAAAAAAACTACTCATTATCTGAATTGGCGCGAGACGGTCGCAGACTGGATGGAATGTCCAAGATCAGGTCTGACTTATACCGGTTTATTTTCAGAGTGAATCTGGCCCTGGAATTTACCTCACTTATATAAACTATTATTAAATATTTAATTATGAATTCATTTGATTTTAACATTGCGCGTATTCCCAGAATTATTTTTGCCAGAAATTCTATTCAGCAACTTGCCGATTTGTGTTTGCAATATGGTAATAGCGTATTGCTGGTCACGGGAGCAAAGTCATTTGTAAACAGTCAGTCTTTTGTTCAGCTTAATGCTGATTTTGAAAAAAAATCACTTCAGCTTGCAACTTGTCATGTGCCCGGTGAGCCGTCACCACAGTTAGTTGATGATATTGTTAAACAGTATAAAAACCAGAATATTGATGTGGTGTTAGGTATCGGTGGCGGAAGTGCACTGGATGCAGCAAAAGCAGTTGCTGGTTTATTAAAAGTTGATCATTCGGTGATGGATTATCTTGAGGGGGTTGGGCCTGAGTTACCCTATAAAGGCCCGGCTGTACCATTTATTGCGGTGCCAACTACAGCAGGTACTGGATCAGAGGCAACTAAGAATGCTGTGTTAAGTGTACAGGGTGAAAACGGATTTAAAAAATCGTTTCGTGATGATTCCCTGGTGGCAGAGTATGCGGTTATTGATGCTCAATTGTTAAGTAGCTGCCCGGCCAGTGTGGTTGCCGCTAATGGAATGGATGCACTGACTCAGTTAATTGAGTCTTATGTTTCAACCCGTGCAAACATTATGACCGATGCCCTGGCGATAAGTGGTTTGCGTTCAGCACGAGATGGTTTGCTGCCCTTATATAAACAGATCGATAATAAAGATGCACAGGAGAAAATGGCGTATGCTTCTTTAATGTCTGGTATATGCCTGGCGCAAACGGGGCTCGGGTCTGTGCATGGTTTGGCCTCACCTCTAGGTGCCTTTTATCCAATACCCCATGGTGTGGTTTGTGGAACCCTGGTAGCTGAGGCGACTCAATTAAATATAAAATTAATGCTAGATCGTGAGCCCAATAATCCGGCGCTTGATAAATACGCCACTTTGGGTGATGTACTTGCGCAGAAACGTCATAAAGATAAGCAGGCATCCAGAGATGCCTTATGTGATATTCTTTATAACTGGACAGAGTTAATGAAACTGGACAAACTCGGTGAGTTTGGTTTAACTGAAAGTGGGCTGGATAATGTAGTGGCAAATAGTCGGGGTAGTAGTATGCAAACAAACCCGATAGTTATGTCTGATAGCGAAATTCGTGAATTATTGCTCAGGCGGATGTAGATATAATCATAATGAGTGTGAATGTCTTAAGTACCTGGCTAAATGTCGGATTTAAAAAAACAACTCTTTAATGGCTATGTGCCTGATATCTAAAACCCAGGTATTCAGAAATTTCTGAAAGGCACCTTAATTCCTTATCTGTTAAATTTCCATCAATGGTTATTTTTTCACTCTTTGTATGAAAACTGATATAAGCATTGAAATTATCAATGCTGTGCTTGTTCATTATTTTTTCTACTTGAATATTCTCTTCTTTGTTGAGGTTTTCCCACGACATAATATTTCCTATAAAACAACTGTAATTGAGTGTGTGCTTCAATAGAATGCAGATTTAACCAACAATCTACTGAGCAGAATTTACTGATTCCATTTAAAACTGATTTCCGATGTCATGAATATATTGTTATATTTATGCTGAGTTATAAAATAAACCCATAGTTATCAATATCTGAATTTAATCGGCTTGAGTTAAATTTGTGCGAATTATATATAGACAGGAAGAGTTTCGAATCACTCTTTCGTGTGGGAAATAGTTCACGCGGGTATTTATGTGATGTAGTGCACATTGTGTTGAGGGTTGAGATAGAGAGCTAATCTTAAGAAATATTGTTCACTTGTTAGAAATGATGATTGCCTGATGCAGCTTATAACACCGACGGAGAAATAGAGAGCGCGCTATTTTTGTCTTCATCTACCGCTTCACTCAGCGATAGCTGGTAACCCAGCAGGTCATAATAGCGACGTATATTAGTGACATATTTAACCGGCTCCCAGCCTCGTGCATAACCGTATTTGGTTTGTTTATACCATTTTTTTCTGGCTAATAAAGGTAGTGTGGTTTGCAGGGTTAACCATTTGTTTGGGTCTTTCCCCAGTTTTTTAGCAATTTTCTGTGCATCAATAACGTGATAGTAACCGACGTTGTAGGCAGCCATTGCCATCCAGGCACGATCAGGCTCTTTAACTTCTTTCGGGAATCGTTTGCGTATCATGTCCAGGTATTTCGCGCCGCCAAATATGCTGCTTTTGGGATCAAGTCGGTTTTTTATACCCAGTTGCCCTGCGGTTTGCTGGGTCAGCATCATAATGCCTCGAACACCCGTAGGGGAGACTGCCTTTGGATTCCAGTGAGATTCCTGATAACCCATTGCGGCAATTAGCTTCCAGTCAAGATCGTATTTTTTTGCCGCCGCTTTGTACATGTCTATATATTTACTAAGTCGGGTGGCAATGTGTCTGATATAAATTCTGTTGCCTACATAATCAAAGCTATCAACATGGCCATAATGCTTTTCTGTTAGATGTGTTATCACGCCATTGTTCAAGGTTCGCCAGAAAAAACTCATGGCTTTGTCGTATAAACTGGTGTCTTGGATTTTAGGAAACGCCCAGGCAATTTTCTGAGGGTCTGAAATATCAAAAGCAACACGTAGTTCTAATAAAAATCGCTGGTTTAGAGAAACTTCGTTGGAGTCAGCAACGGTGTAATCAATGAGCTGTTTTTCAACCAGATGGAGTAGCTGTTCGCTATCTGTATCTTTATGCGTATTCCAGTTTAATTTGTTGTGTTTTTCCTTAAGTTTTTGCAAGCTCTCAATATGGCTCGAACCTTCAATAACTTCGAGGATGCCGTTCTCAAGGTCTGCAATTTTTCTTGGACGATATGACTGGTTGTTATAGATTAACTGCTCTGTAACTTCCATATAACTTGCTGCAAAACGAACATGATCTTTACGTGCTTCAGTAATGGTTAACCCTGCTGCTGCAAGGTGAGCCTGTCCGGAATTTAATAATTCAAAAATTTCATGAATACTGTCGCTGGTGATGATTTTTAATTTTACACCGAGTGAATGGGCAAACTTTTTTGCAAGATCATATTCAAAGCCGGTTTTACCGTTAGGGCCTTCATAAAATGTGGTCGAGCTATTGCGCGTAACAACAATTAACTCACCAGATTGCAGTACCTGATTTAATATATTAGGTTTAATCAGTAAAGGTATCGCCTTAAACAGAACAAGTATCAACACGATTAAAAGTATCAGTGATGAGGCCATGGTGCGGCAGCGGGAACTTGTCAGGGGGTTGTCCATGTCGAATCTCGTTGATTGTTCAGTAAAAGCATCTGAACCTCCTATATTTATAGCTCAAAATCAGCCCAGATGGGGCAATGATCGGATGGTTTTTCCATGCTACGAATATCATAATCTATGCCAGCATCACTGCACTTTCCAATTAGTTTTTGTGTTGCCAGTATCAGGTCAATACGTAAGCCGCGTTTAGGTTCACGGTCAAAACCTTTGCTGCGATAATCAAACCAGCTGAAGCGATCATCGACATCAGGATTGAGGTGACGGAAGGTGTCAATTAAGCCCCAGTCGTATAAGGTTTGAATCCATTCTCGCTCTTCAGGAAGAAAGCTGCATTTGCCGGTTTTTAACCAGCGTTTTGCATTGTCTGGCCCAATGCCAATATCCAGATCAAGCGGGGCAATATTCATATCACCCATCACAATTAAATTGTCTTCAGGCGCGTATTGTGACCTGATTAGCTGAGTTAGATCGGCATAAAACTTTCTCTTTGCGGGAAACTTCTGAGGATGTGTATTACTTTCCCCTTGAGGGAAGTAACCATTCATAACCGTTACTTTTTTTCCATTAATTTCAAATGACGCCGCAATGAATCTGCGCTGAGCCTGATCGGTATCATCGGGAAAACCTTTAATGATTTCAACAGGTGTGTGTCTGTAAAGCAGGGCAACGCCGTAGTGTGTTTTTTGTCCATGAAAGGCTGCCTGATATCCCAGCGATTCAATCATTTTCACAGGAAAGTCCGCGTCCTGAGACTTGGTTTCCTGGATGCCTATGACATCAGGAGAATGGTTCTTGACCAGGGCTTGCAGCTGGTGTTCACGCATGCGTATGCTATTGGTATTAAAAGAAATGACTTTCATTCTGATTGTTTGTTAAATTCAAGCTAAAATCAACAACACACATTAACATTTATTGTTGTTTCTGTCTTGCCCAGGAAAGTATATCCGAGAAAGTCTATGTTAAACATTACACCGGTAAACGCATTGTCTGATAACTATGTCTGGATTTTGCAAAAAGACCAAAATAATCAAGTGGTTGCGATTGATCCCGGTGAGTCAGAGCCGGTTCTTGACTACCTCAATGAGAATAATCAGTCGTTGGCGGCAATATTGATCACCCACCAGCACTATGACCACACCGGTGGTGTGGCCGAGTTATTAGCTCAATTTCCGTATATTCCAGTTATCGGCCCCGCCATTGCTCCTTCTAAGGTCAGGCTGGGTATAGACCTGGAAATTCCGCAACTCATTACCTATACCGTGGGTGAGGGCGATACGGTGTTTTTACCTGAGTTGAGCATGAAGTTAGATGTTATCGCAATACCTGGGCATACCCTGGATCACCTGGCTTATATTGGGGAGGATATGGTTTTTTGTGGTGACACGTTGTTTGCGGCGGGCTGTGGCCGCCTGTTTAGTGGTACTGCGCAGATGATGACATCATCACTGTCTCGACTGGCTGCATTGTCTGGTGAAATGAAGATGTACTGCAGCCATGAATACACAGTGGATAACCTGGGATTTGCCAAATGGGTAGAGCCGGATAATCCGGCGATATTAGAGCGCGACGAAATTGAGATGGCGAAACAGGAAAATGCACGGGTGACATTACCAACTACAGTAGCACTGGAGCTGGCGACCAATCCGTTTATGCGTTTGCGGGAACCTGAGGTGAAAGCAGCGGCAGAAAAATTTGCGGGTAAAGCATTAGACGAAGACTGGGAAATATTTGCTGCATTGCGAGAGTGGAAAGATACGAAGTATGATTAGCGGTTGTTCGTTCGATTGCTTCACTCGGGGATGGATCTCGCTTTTTGAGCTCCGTCCCCTGTATTGATACCGATCTGATTGAGGGGGCAATAAACGACCCTGTACTACTATTGGCGGTATCAAAACAGGGGACAGAGCGCCAAAAGGCGGCGGTCTTTCCCCGATGGAGATGTTCCGTTACAGTGCAAGCATCTCACCAAGCATGATTTTGAGTCTATTGGCGTTTATTAACGGAAAACATGTTTTATATTAACCAAAAAAAGCCCTGACTGAGCAGGGCTTTTTTATTCGACATACTAATAGCGGATTTTATTTATTATCAAGTCCCTGATAATAACTAATCAGAATATCCGCCACTTCAGGGCGTGAGAATTCTTTAGGTGGGGCAATGCCCTGGCCTAACATTTCACGCACTTTAGTGCCTGATAATAAAACGAAGTCTTCTTTCTGGTGATCCGGCGCTTCGCGCATCATCACAACCTTATCCAGTTTCTTCGAATAGGCTGTATGGTCGGCTTCGAATATTTCAATATCCAGCGCACCTTCAGGTACTTCGTTCTGGAAGATAGTCTGGGCATCGAATGCACCGTAGTGATCACCCACACCCGCATGGTCGCGACCGATAATAAAGTGAGTTGCACCCATGTTCTGACGAAACAGAGCGTGCAGCACCGCTTCACGAGGGCCAGCATATAACATGTCAAAGCCATAACCTGTGACCATGGCGCTGTTTTCCGGGAAGTACAGTTCAACCATCTTACGAATAGCCGCATCACGCACAGGTGCCGGAATATCCCCAGGCTTGAGCTTGCCTAATAACATATGGATAACCAGGCCATCACAGTTCAGACGATCCATTGCCATATGGCACAGTTCTTCGTGAGCCAGGTGCATTGGGTTGCGAGTCTGGAAGGCGACAACTTTTTTCCAGCCGCGCTCAGCAATCTCATTACGAATTTCAACCGCAGTGCGGAAAGTGTCGGGGAATTCAGTCTGGAAATAAGAGAAGTTTAATACTTTAATCGGGCCTGACAGGCAAACCTTACCCTGTGAGTTAAATGCATCCACACCAGGGTGATCTTCAGTGTCATTAGCCGCATAAATTTTTCTGGTCATCATCTCCATATCTGCATCGGAGAATTCTTCGACCGCTTCAACGTCCATCACTGCTAAAACAGGGTTGCCATCCACATTGGGGTCTTTAAGTGCAATACGATGCCCGGCTTTAATATTACCCGCATCTTCAACCAGGTTGAGAACAGGTGTTGGAAAAAAAACACCAGAAGCGGTTTTCATATCCTTAGCAACCGATAGTGCATCGGCTTTTGTCATGTAGCCAGTCAGGGGGTTGAAGTAACCTGCACCCAGCATTACAGCATTGGCTGCACTGGCAGAGCTCACAAGCAGAGAAGGCAAACTATCGGCTTCTTTTTGCAGAGCTTCATTTTCAGCCGAATCATAAACAAAGAGTGGGTTCAGTGTGTCTGAACCATGTGGTTTTATCATTGTGATCTCCTCTGCCTGAACAATTTGATGGTCAGGAAACTTATTATAAAAGCAATTATAAACTGAAAAGCAGGGTAACGATTTTTTGACTGTTTAGAATTGATATTTATCATTTCCATTACAGTTTCTCTAAATGAACCCGCTGTTAAAAAATCTTCGACCATCATAAAGCGGAATAGCAGATTAGCTAATTGATATCGTTTTGGGCGGTATGAGTTTTTTTTATCAGAAGAAAGTTGTTTATGGATGAGGTGATTTAGTACTTTATTACATTCTAATTTATTCGCTATAAAAAATCGGTAATAAAAGCGTTTGTCTCCGTGCCTCTGTGTCATAGGTTTTTAAATTTTATGAAAACCTAAATTAACCACCAAAATAGAAGTTATAACCAAACTGAATAATATAAGCATCGGTGTCAGGGGTTAGATCGTGGTTCACCTGATCACCAATCGGTGTGTCAACTTCGCTCTGTACCTGGCTAATAACTTCAGCGCGAACACTGAACTCACTGTTTTTACCCACGGGCATCGCATACTTCAGGCCAATGGTACTGGTGACGAATTCACCCAGGCGATAATCTGCACTGGCGTATTGAGGTAAAGGCGCGCCATCTACCAGGCTGGTGACAAAAAAGTCAGCTGCAGCCTGCGAGTAGTAACGTAAATGTGGCTGTAAGTAACGGCCATTTCCTAACTCGTAACGATAATGGAAATCGATGGTGTGTGAATCAATCCCCCAGTCATCTGTGTGGTACCGGTAAGAAACGTTAATGACATCTTCGGTTAAATGATGAACCGTTTTCCAGAAAAAGGTTTGTCTGGAGCGTGAGTCTGGACGGTTTTCATATAGATAGGGTAGATCGTCTCCCACTGCAGCGATGGGTAATCCTGTTGTTCCATCAATAACAGAAATTATTTTATAGGGATCATTCATGTAACCAGAGGTTGAGCTAAACCCCAGGTTAAATTGCATTAATGTACGGCGGTTGATTACCTGTGTAACGCCTAACATAAAGTCAGTAATGGTTTTACTGTCATCTGCTCCATCACGGTTAGTGCCAGTGCCGGCAACTTTCATGTTCGCAAAAGGCGTGGGTATTCCACCGGAGGGTTCAATGCTGTCGGCGTTTAACCCCAGGGCTGCGCTGAAGGTTGTGTTACGATTATTATAATCACGTAAAAAATTTGCTGAAACACCCAGAGATGTGTAATCAAATTCTTTTGAAAGGTTACCGCCAAGAATAATCCGGCTGTAATTATCAATAACAGGCATTTCATATGAGCCACTAAATGCGACACGGGTGTCTAGAAAAGTGTCATCCAGTGGCAGTTCCCCCGGCGCGATAGTGTATGCCTGTTTTCCCGATGGATTAGTGAATGTTTGTGAGCTGCTGGAAGCATGTGCGCCATTGGGTGTAGCGCCGGTCAGTGAATCTAAAACCAGTTTAAGATTGACTTTTTCTCCTTCAGCTAATTCTCTGGTGCCACTGATAACGGGTTCAATAGCCGAAACTCGTCCATCATTCTCGGAGTAAAATAAAATTGCGCTGCTAACATCCCATGCATCGTCTGGTTTATCAGCTGCCGCGACATTACTTAGCTGCAGTAAAGTGGCGCTGGCTAAAGTGAGTTTTTCTCTAATTCTTTTATTGCTGCTCATAACTGATCCTGAATACTTTTAGTGTAAAACTGTGGTGTTCTAAATTTCGCAATAGTTAATTGCAGCCGCAGCCACCACCACCAACACCCTGGCCACCCATGGAGGCTTCTTTACTGAAATAAATATGTTCATCCAGTGCGTTATCAATTTCACTGGTCACTAATGCCATTGATGGTTTGGCCAGCAAGTCTTTTTCCCAGGGTTGCACCGTTGTGCAGGCGCTCAATAGCATTAAAGGGATGACTAATAACAATTTGAACATAAACATTACCTCTAAAAAATCTTTACAAAAGTTTGCAGTTATTACCTGACTAATATTGTTTCAATAATTCGTGAATAATTTTTTCTTTTTCATTTTTACTCTTGTTCCAGAAGCCTGTGTAGCGAAGTCGCAACTTGCCCTCGGGGTCAATGAGAAAGCTGCTGGGCATGCCTTCAACTCCAAAGGATTTAGCGGTTTTGGCCTGGGGGTCAAAGGCGACTGGAAAATTTATTGACTGGGATTTAAGAAAATCCTCCGCCAGTGTTTTGTTGGTATCAAGATTAATGGCAATAATTTCAAAGTTTTCATCTTTGAATTTTTCTTTGATTGAAATCATCCAGGGGAAAGACTTTTTACAGGGGCGGCACCAGGAGGCCCAGAAATCGACGTAAATGGTTTTCCCCTGAAGCTTAGCCAGTTCAATAGAGCCGTTTTGAGTTTGTAGCTCAAAATTCGGGGCCCTGGGGAAATCTGCAAACGCCTGTTGACTTATAAGCAACATAAACAAAAATAATATAGGATGGCCTGGTTGTTTCACTCTTTATGGTTCCTGTTTATGTTGCATGTTCAAATTTATATATGTTCAAAAGTTATATTGGGCACTGACTGAACTATATTTATTTAATCTTAAGGGAAGCTTAAGAATTGCCTGCAACACTAGATGCACTATTGATTCAGGTTTTGCTTATTATTTGGATTCTTTCTAATGCGTATATTACTGGTTGAAGACGACGATTTGCTCGGGCAGGGTGTAGTCGCAGGCCTCAAACTACAAAATTATAATGTAGAGTGGTTTCAGCAGGGTGAGCAGGCACTGCTGTCGCTGGAGCATGAGAATTATGATGCGATGGTGCTTGATCTGGGGCTTCCTGATATTTCAGGGTTGCTGGTTTTGCAGACGCTACGTAAACGGGGTTCATTACTGCCGGTGTTAATACTCACCGCGCTTGATGGCGTTGATGACCGAATTGCGGGGCTGGATGCAGGGGCGGATGATTATTTAACCAAACCGTTTGATCTGGACGAAGTGTATGCGCGTATTCGGGCGCTAATCAGACGAGCCAGTGGTCGGGCAGAGTCAGCAATACAATACCAGAATATTAAAATGGATCCGGCGGCTCACACGGTCACAAAGGCGGGAGTTGCGGTGGATTTATCACGTCGAGAATATAGCTTGCTGCATGAGTTATTAGAAAATACTGGAAGAGTTTTGTCACGTAACCGTCTGGAGGAAGGATTGTATAGCCTGGATGACGATGTAGGGAGTAATGCGGTTGAGGTGCATATTCATCACCTGAGAAAAAAACTGGGTAATGAGCTTATACGCACCGTTCGGGGTGTCGGATACACCATTGATAAAATCTAGATATGTTTGAATATGAAATATTCGCTACGCCACTTTTTGCTGTTTTCAATTTTACTCACCATGTTAGTCATTGGCGGTGTCACTATTGGAGGTGGTTATCGGGCGAGTGTGCATGAGGTTGAAGAACTGTTTGATGCACAGTTATCCCGATCCGCCAGGTTAATGCTGGGCCTGGTGCTGGCAGAGGCTAACCTGGGGCACGTGAAAGAGTTTACCGAGAATGTTCAGCAAAACCTGAGTATTTCAGACAAGGTACATATCGAGGAGGAAATTTCTCAATTTGGCCACTTTTATGAATTAAAACTGGCTTATCAGGTGTGGGATTCTTATGGCAATATGCTGCTGCGATCTTCTAATGCCCCCTTACAGCCGATGAGCGATGCGCAGCAGGGTTATGCGAGTCATTTTATTAATCAGCAGCATTGGCGCACCTATAGTTTGTGGGACTCTAAACGTCGTTATCAGGTAATAACCGCCGAGCGTGATGATGTTCGAAATGAACTGGTGAGTAAAATCACTCTGCAAATGACCTGGCCTTTTGTTTTGTTGGTGCCACTAATGGGGCTGTTTGTCTGGTATTTCGTTGGCCGTGGTTTAAAACCTCTGGAGCAGATTGCCAGTGAAATTGGCAGTCGTAAAAGCGAAAACCTGCAGCCTTTACAGGCGCAGAAAGTGCCTGAAGAAATTAAGCCCTTAGTTGATGAGTTAAATCGTTTATTTGAGTCACTGGTCCAGTCTTTTGATAAAGAAAGACGTTTTACTTCCGATGCAGCGCATGAGCTACGCACCCCCCTGGCGGCATTAAAGGTACATTTGCAGGTGCTGCAGACAAGCCAGGCCGCAGAAGATAAACAAAATGCGCTGGATGCGATTACGCAGGGGGTTAACAGGGCAAGTCATCTGGTTGATCAGTTATTAGGGCTAGCACGTCTCGAACCGCAGGCTATTCGTGCTATGCAAAGCCTTGAAAAGGTCGATTTACAGGCTTTATGTGTGGATGTTATTAGTGATGTTTACCCACTGGCCAGAGAAAAAAATCAGGAAATAAGTCTGTCAGGGGATGAAAAAGTCAGCTTGCAGGGTTATACCTATCCATTGCAAAGCATGCTTACGAATCTGCTGAGTAATAGCATTGCTTACACGCCTCAGGGCGGTGAAATACAGCTGGAAATTAAGCAGGAAAATAACCTGGTGAGTTTATGGGTGCATGATAGTGGCCCGGGAATACCAGAGTCATCCAGAGAGTCGGTGTTAAGTCGGTTTAAAAAAGTAGACGGTCGAACTCACTCTGGTAGCGGCATAGGTTTGTCAATTGTTAAACGTGTGGCAGAGTTGCATGGGATGGAGCTGGAATTATTAACGTCTTCTCGTCTTGGGGGCTTGTGTGTGCATTTGTGGGTTGAGGTTTAAAGATCGTCTTTCGTCAAAAGCAAAAGCAAATAATTTAGTTATACACTGCCAAAGAACATCTCCATCGGGGAAAGACCGCTGTCTTTTGGCGCTCTGTCCACAATGCCAGTAAGTTAAAGGAAATCACTTTGTAGGTGCTCCTTTAGGTGCACATTAACGCGTTGATTTCATAGTGACTTTGCTTGTGCGCCTGAAGTCGCACCTACACAAGAACAGCTTAACTTACTGGCATTGGCTCTGTCCCCTTATTGATACCACCAAAAGCACTACGGAGTCGATAGTTGCACTACCCATCGGATTGGTATCACCACAGGGGACGGAGCTCAAAAAGCGAGATCCATCCCCGAGTAAAGCAACTGAGCGAATAACTCGTCTAATGCTTTTGACGAAAGACGAAATTATCCGCGCATAAAAAAAGCCACCCAGGAAACAGGCGGCTTTATTTTTTGGCAGAGAGGATGGGATTCGAACCCACGAAACCTTACGGTTTACACACTTTCCAGGCGTGCTCCTTCAACCACTCGGACACCTCTCTAGAAACTTTATACTACCCAATCCTGTATAACCTGGCTTGAGTAAATCCTCATTTTTGAGGGGGTGCAAGACTATCCTAGTGCTGCTCATAGGTCAATGTTCTTGCTGCTCTGAATAGTTGATTGGTGATGATATATTTTTTTAATAGACTATGCTTTGATTATTCTGATTAAATTTAAAAATAACCATGCAAATAATAATACTTTACGTGGGGTAAGACAAAGCTCTATGAAAATACTTCTTGTTGATGATACAAAAACAGAAAGATTAATACTGACGGCCTACCTCGATAAACTTGGGCATGAAGTGGTGCATGCTGAAAACGGTCATCAGGCGATTGAGTTGTTTAAGTCTGAAAAGCCAGATCTGGTGTTAATGGATGTGATTATGCCTGAAATGGATGGCCATGAAGCGGCACGGGCAATACGTAAAGACGAAAGTGTCTGGGTGCCAATTATTTTTCTCAGCGGTCGGGTTGCTGCGGATGATATTGTGGCGGGTATTGAAGCGGGTGGTGATGATTACCTTACCAAACCGGTTGATCATCGGATTTTAGAAGCCAAAATGACCGCAATGCAGCGTATTGCAAAAATGCGGCGCAAGTTGCTGGATGTTTCCACTGAGTTGGAAACGGTCAATTCCGAGCTTAAAAAACTGGTTAATATTGATGGTCTGACCGGCTTGGCTAACCGCCGCTATCTGGATAAATATCTGCGTGTAGAAATTGCCCGTAGCATGAGAAATGGGCACTCACTTGCGGTGATTTTATGTGATGTGGATTATTTCAAAAAATATAATGACAGTTTTGGCCACCTGAAAGGCGACGACGGCTTAAAGCTTGTGGCAAAGGCTTTGGAGACTGCATGTAAACGCACAACGGATCTGGTTGCACGTTATGGAGGTGAAGAGTTTGCGGCTATTTTGCCAGATACCAGCCTGGAGAATGCCGGCATGGTGGCTGAAGGGATGAGGAAGGCGGTTGAAGCCCTGGCCATGGATCACCCTGAGTCCGATACTAAAAAAGTCACGGTAAGTCTCGGTGTGTTTTCCTGTGTGCCAGAGAATAAAGAGCAGTCTGAGGAAATGATTAAAAAAGCCGATGAAGCCTTATATCTCGCAAAAGATCGTGGGCGTAATCAGGTGAGCCTGTATCAGGGCGATTAATAAACTAACAAACATTTAGCCACAGAGGCGCAGAGAGCACAGAGAAAAGTAATTAATTGCCTCGCGGCATAGCCGCTAAACAATTAAAACTCTGCGTACTCTGTGCCTCTGTGGCAAATTTAGGTTGAAACCCTCACGTAAAATCCGCATAATCCACCAGCTTGTTATGGCGGCCTGCACTGGTTCCCTCGCGACGATTAACCGTAAACTCCGCCAGGCCCGGAAGGGAGCAACGGTAGCGGTGACATCGGGCGCCGGGGTGTGGCTGGTGTAGGTCGCCACCCAAGTTTTTATCACTATAAACATTTGCTCTTTTCTATTAAATCACCCTGCCAATCTAGATAGGGCTACAATCTGCAGCCTCCGCCGTGCTAAACTTGGTGTCTTATTATTTATAACGAAAACGTCAATAATTCATGAGCTATCAGGTACTTGCGCGAAAATGGCGCCCCGGCAATTTTACCGAAATGGTCGGTCAGGAACATATTCTACGCGCCTTAATTAATGCGCTGGATGAACAGCGCCTGCACCATGCTTATTTATTTACGGGTACCCGCGGTGTGGGTAAAACCACCGTGGCACGTATTTTTGCCAAGTCCTTAAACTGCGAAACGGGTATAACCTCTAAACCCTGTGGTGAATGTTCGGCCTGTAAAGAAATTGCTGAAGGTCGGTTTATTGACCTGATTGAGGTCGATGCGGCCTCTCGCACCAGAGTAGAAGACACCCGCGAGCTGTTAGACAATGTTCAGTATGCACCGACTCATGGTCGCTTTAAGGTATACCTCATAGATGAGGTGCACATGCTCTCGGGGCATAGTTTTAATGCCCTGTTAAAAACCCTGGAAGAACCACCACCCCATGTAAAATTTTTGCTGGCAACCACGGATCCGCAAAAACTGCCGGTTACTATTTTATCGCGTTGTTTACAGTTCAACTTGAAGCGTATGCCAATCTCGTTGATTGAAAACCACCTTAAACACATTCTGCAGCAGGAATCCGTACCTTTTGATGAGATCTCGGTTCGTTTAATTGCACATGGGGCCGATGGTTCCATGCGTGATGGGCTGAGTTTACTTGATCAGGCTATTGCCTTTGGTGGTGGTAAGCTTGAGCAGGCAGAAGTACAGTCTATGCTGGGCACAGTGTCTCGTGACCGTGTGATGCATATTCTTAAAGCTTTAATTTCTGGTGATGCAGCTGCGCTAATGCAGCACATTGAAGAACTGGCTGATTTAACACCGGATTATGCCAATGTGCTGGCGGAGTTACTCGCTTTGCTGCATCAGATGGCACTGGCGCAAAAGGTGCCACAGGCGGTTGATGAAAGTCTGGTAAACCGTGAGGAGCTACTGCAATTAGCCACACAGGTCAGTACTGAAGATATTCAACTGTTTTATCAGGTTGGTTTGATTGGTCGCAGAGACTTGCCTCTTGCACCCGAGCCGCGAAGTGGGCTGGAAATGGTGCTGTTGAGGATGCTGGCATTTAAACCAACATTGGAAGGTCGAGCAGCAACTGCTGTAGCGCCCGTTGTGGCATCGAATGGTTCAGCACCACACGTTGCAAATGTATCCGCAGCAGAACCTGCACAGACTAAGGGCCCAGGCAACCGAGCTGCCCATGTTGCCGCTGCACTGGCTGCTGCCAGTGGTGCTCCCGCAAAACCCGTTGAAACTACACCACCTCCAGTTACACCAGCACCCGCTGAGCCAATTGAGCCCATAGAGGCTGCCACTCCAGCACCTGTAAAACTTGATGATAACTGGGCAGGTCTGGTTGAAGCGATGAATTTGCGGGGTATGGTGAAGCAACTGGCTGTTAATTGCACATTGAAGGAAAAGAGCTCAACCGAGGTCAAGCTGACCCTGAATAAGGACAATGAACAATTACTAAACCCCGCATTACAGAAAAAGCTGGAAGAGGCCATGTGTACTAGTTTGCAACAGAACCTTAAGCTGCAGATAGAGTTGGGGAGCCTGGATATTGAGTCTCCGGCTCAGACTATGGCGCGTAATCAGGCTGAACGTCAACAGTCTGCAGAAGATATGATAAACCAGGACCCCATGGTTCAGGCACTAAAAGAAAATTTTAATGCTGAAGTGGTGCCCAATTCGGTAAAACCGATTTAAGGATCCAGCTTACCCCCTGCGCAACTCTATAGCTGTGTTGGAAAATGGACATTTACATTTGTAAACTTACATTTTCCGCCTTGCTCTAGAGTCGCTCAGGGGGCAAGCTGAACCCTTAAAGCAATAATTAATACATACATAGACCAAAGAAAAAGAGAGAAGATTATGAAAGGTGGCTTAGGCAATATGATGAAGCAGGCGCAGAAGATGCAGGCTGATATGCAAAAAGCACAGGAAGAAATCGCCAATATGGAAGTTGAAGGTCAGTCCGGTGGTGGCATGGTAAAAGTTCAGATGAATGGCCGTCATGAAGTGCGTCGTGTAGAGATTGATCCGAGTTTAATGGAAGATGACAAAGAGATGATTGAAGATTTGCTGGCTGCGGCGGTAAATGATGCTGTGCGTCGTATTGAAACAGAGTCTTCTGAGAAAATGTCCGGTGTGACTGCGGGTATGAATCTTCCGGGTGGCATGAAGCTTCCGTTTTAGGCTGCATTAAAAAACTGTCACAGAGGCGCGGTGGCACAGAGAAAAGCAGGGTATGTAGTATAAACCTCTGTGGCTCTGAGTCTCTGTGACAATTTTTATTAGAACAGTTCATTTATTTACAATAAATATAACTTCAAGTCTCTTGCTTACCCAGTAAATTGATATCCTATGAGCCAATCCCCATTATTATTACAACTGATTGAAGCCCTGCGTTGCTTGCCCGGTGTTGGCCCCAAGTCGGCGCAACGTATGGCGTTCCACCTGCTTGAGCGTGATCGCAAAGGCGCCTCAAACTTGTCGGTTGCATTGCAACAGGCGGTGGAAAATATTGGTCATTGCGCACAATGTAGAACCCTGTCAGAAACTGAAATCTGTGGTTACTGCAGTGATACACGACGTAGTGATGAGTCTTTGTGTATTGTTGAAACACCCGTAGATGTACTGGCGCTAAATCAGGCAACAGATTTTAATGGACGTTATTTTGTGCTGATGGGTCACCTTTCGCCACTGGATGGTATCGGTCCAGCAGAATTAGGCCTGGATCTGCTAGAAGAACGCCTTAAAGAAGGCCATATCAAAGAACTGATACTGGCCACAAACCCCACGGTTGAAGGCGAGACTACTGCGCACTATATCTCCGAAATGGCCGCTGAGTACGGTGTTGAGGCAAGTCGTCTTGCGCATGGTATACCACTGGGTGGGGAGCTGGAATATATTGATGGCGGCACCCTGGCGCATGCGTTTAGTGGGCGACGTAAGTTGGGTGGTGTTTAAAAAAATTGTCACAGAGACGCAGAGGCACAGAGAAAAGCTTGTGACTATGTAGGTGCGCCTTCAGGCGCACAATATGATACCGAAACTTCTCACCTTGTTCTGTGCGCCTGAAGGCGCACCTACAAAAGCAAACTCCGTACCTCTGCGTCTCTGTGTCAAAGCTTTTAAAATCACCGGGCGGCAAACTCTTTCCGACTTGCGGTAAAAAATTACCGCATTCAATTGCTATAATTTTGCGATACTCAAGATCAATGAAGATATAAATGCAAATCGCACTTTCAGGATTTAACCCACAATTTGATGCCAGCGCTTCAATTGAGTCGGCAAGACAAAGACAAAGAGCCCAACAGGATGCTCAGCAGCCATCGTCTGCGCGCACAACAAATGATCGTGCGGCTGAAGATCAGCAGAGCAGAAGTCGTGCGGAGAACAACTCCAGAACCCCTGATACCGCCAGAGTCATTAACGGTGAAGTGCTTTCCTCAGAAACCACCCGGGTTAATCCACGAGAGGCCTCCAGGGATTCAGGCTCAACATTTAATGCACGTTCATCTTTTAATCAACAACCCAGTAACCAGGCCGAGAATCGTAGAATTTCTGAGCAACAGGCTATTCAGAACTTCCAGGAGAATGAGGCAATTGTTTCTGACTCTTCAAATCCAAGGCAGGTTTCCGGAATTATTGATGAGTTTGTCTAAGCCATCTTTTATTACATCCTTTATAATCATCCGTAAAATCAAAAACTAATCACAGGATATAAAAATGACCGATTGCTTGTTTTGCAAAATTGTAGATGGTGATATTCCCTCAGACGTTGTGTATCAGGATGATGATGTTGTAGCGTTTAGAGACTTAAGCCCCCAGGCACCGGTGCATTTTCTGGTAATCCCCAAAAAACATATCTCCACAATTAATGATATTCAGCCTGCTGATGCAGAGCTGATCGGTAAAATGTTCCTGACAGCAAAATCGGTGGCAAAGGATGAAGGTATGGATGAATCAGGTTATCGCTGTGTAATGAACTGTAATGATGAGGGCGGGCAGACCGTGCATCACATACATCTACATGTACTTGGCAAACGCCAAATGACCTGGCCTCCGGGTTAGATAGTTAACTTTACTTGCAATCGGAGTGAGCAGTCAGTAATATTCACGCCTCTTCGGTAGACCCTACAGGCGCGTAGCTCAGTTGGTTAGAGCACCACCTTGACATGGTGGGGGTCGGTGGTTCGAATCCACTCGCGCCTACCATCGAAAATCCCCAGCAAAAAGTTATTTCCCCATAAAATTTAAATTTGGTTTTCTCTTTGCAATAGCGCGAGAGGATGAAAACAGGTTTTGAATGCCTTCAGCATGATGATTTGCGTGTCATCTTCACACGCAAGAACGGTTCGGCTGATTCGCCAGGAGCGAATCAGAGCATGGTGATGCTCTTTATCACCATGACCCGAAGGGCGGAGGGCAGGAGCCCGGAGTAATCCACTCGCGCCTACCATCGAAAATTCCCAGTAAAAAGTTATTCTCCATAAAATCTAAAGGTTTATTTTCTCTTTGTAAGTGCGCGAGGGGATGAGAACAGGTTTTGAATGCCTGCAGCATGATGATTTTCGTGTCATCTTCACACGCAAGAACGGAACGAATCAGAGCATGGCGATGCTTTTTATTACCATGACCCGAAGGGTGGAGCACAGGGATGTGCGGAATAATTCACTCGCGGCTACCATTGAAAATTTCCGGTAAAAAATTACTTTCCACAAGAACAATTGTTTAACCGAATCCTCATGTTCCTTAATTTACCATCCATTTAATACGTATCTAATTTTCTGCCGCATATGCATCTAAGTGGACATGTAGCAGAGAAGTCCCATTATAAAAATAACTAGCTTAAACCACCAGTTTTACCAGTGGTTCAGCTGCGTTTGTTTGTGTAGTGAGTGTTTTGACAAAATCACTAAATTCAGCTGTATCTAAAGAGGCAATATTAATAATGGGTGTTGGTTGCTGCTGGTGTGTAATCCAGCTATTTGCAATGCTTGCCCATAAACCATTATCTGAATCCTGTGCTTCACATATCTGATTATCTTCAATGGTAATTTTTACAGGAGCACGGTTTAACTCAACACCTATATAGTTAAGTGCTAGGCCTGGTTCTGTCTGGTAAGCCAGAATGCTAACTGTTGTTAAACGGGTTTGTTGCTGATTTATTAACAAACTGAAATCAATGACCGGTACCATCGAATCCTGCCACAGCAGAATGGATGATGCATAAACCGGGGTCAGGGGGATTTCATGACGCTCAGGCTCCATTATATATTCAATGAGTTCATATTCGGCAATGGCAAACTGGTGTCCGCTATTGGTTTCAATAAGCCAGGCACTACTAGTGTTCGACATTATTTGCTCCCAGGCTCTCAAGATAACGGTTTATTAAATTTGCATTAGACTGGATGACCAGATTTTGTTGGTACTTTATCAGTTTTAATACAGGGGTTTCATTGGCCTGCATAATTTGTGGCAAGTTCTGTTGCTGTACTTCTTCAGTCAGATTAATTAACTCTATACCATCACAGGCTAATGCAAACTTGATGTCACTTATTTGCATACAGGCAAAAAAACGGCACGAATCAGGTAAGTCATTTGCAGGTGTTAATTTGTTTGTGAATGCGTAAACAGGCCATTGATGAGTTGGTTTGTTTAAACTGGCTGCACATAATATATTTTCAGAATTTCCTGGCCGTGCATCCGCAACTACATCTACTGTAACGATATCAGACTGAGGAACGGCAATGCGTAGTGTTCCCATTGATAGTATGGCAGTGTTTTGTAAACTACTCATGATGCCGACCTGATCTGGTTTTCGATATTGCTAAGCAATATGTCTTCTGCAAAAGGTTTGGTCATATACATATTAACACCGGCTTTTTCCGCTTCATCTCGGTGCTTTTGCATAGAGCGAGAAGTAATCATAATAACCGGCAGTTCATTGGTTGCTTCATTACTGCGTAATGCGGACGTTAATTCAAGACCATTCATGCGAGGCATTTCCATATCCGCCAGAACAATGTCTGGTGCCTGCTCACGAATCATATCCATGGCTTCGATACCATCTCTTGCTAACAGGGCATCGAATCCAGCATCTTCAATCAGTTGTGAGAGCGACTGACGCACACTTAATGAGTCATCAACAATCAATACGCGTGGAACATGGCTAGAGGCTTTAACTTCGGTGTTTTGTAACTGGGTGTTGCTATTGTTTGTATGCCTGGCACTGCGTAGCTGTTCTGGTAAGTCGAGTACGGGAATAACATCGCCATTACCGAGCACAGATATACCTGAAATACCTTTAACCGATTTAACATAGCGCCCCATGTCTTTTACAACGAGTTCATAGCTGTCCACCACATCGTCAACAATAACGGCAATAATGCCTGAATCGGAACGGACCAGTATGGTGTACATACGTTTAACATCTAACTCATCGGTTTGTGTATTAATGTTATACATCTGACTCAGGTAACGGGCAGGGTATACATCTTTATTAAGCTGGTAAGTTAAGTCATTGCCCAGTGTGCCAAACTCACCAATGCCAGGTGTTAAAACCTGCACAAGAGAGCTGGTAGGAATTGCGTATAACTCATTTGCAACCGAGGCCAGTATTGAGTGATTGGTTACCAGTGTAATAGGTAGTCGTAATATGAAATGACTACCCTTATTTGCTTCGCTATTTTCAATTTCCAGCACACCTTTAAGGCCTGTGATGGTTGAGTTGACCACGTCCATACCCACACCACGTCCGGAAATCTGAGTGGCTGAGGTTTTAGTTGTAAAGCCGGGTTGTAAAATAAGTCGGGCCGTTTCATTGTTGTTCAGTGGTTGACCATTGAGTACCAGGCCTTTTTCTTCAGCCGTTGCTCGAATCAGATCATAATCAAGGCCACGTCCGTCGTCGATACAGTCAACCACCACCTGATTACCCTGCTGGGTAAAGTTTAGCGAGATAAGACCCTGCTCAGGTTTGTCGGCGGCAAGGCGTTGCTCAATGCTTTCAATTCCATGGTCAACTGCGTTTCGCAGCATATGCATTAATGGAGCGGTTAACTGGCTTAATACATCACCATCAATATTTAATTCGGTACCGGTGATTTCAAGTACTACTTTTTTACCCGTGGCTCGACTGGCCTGGCGTACGCTGCGTTGTAAACGTGCGGCAATGGATTCTACAGGAACCATTCGAGTGCTCATCACAATCTGTTGAAGTTCACTATATAGCAGGTTTTGTTGTGCCAACAGGCCATCGAGTTTATGACTTTGTAAGCCCAGTTCCTGACCAATAGTGCGTGAGTCTGCTACCGATTCAATATAACTGTGCACAGCACCATGCACTTCATCGTATTCGTCCATTTCTAGTGGGTCGAAGCGGTTTTGTGAATTTGAAACGGTGCGTAAGCGACGTTGTCTTGAGGAAACGTTTTTAATATCAATCAGGTTTTCCAGTTCGAAACGTCGTTGTTGTACAACCATGTCATGGCTATTAAGGGTTTCACCTTCATGAATTAAACCTTTAATCTGCTCCTGCATCTGTCCCATTGCGATGGACATTTCACCAATCAGGCGGAACATTTCATCTACCTGAGATACGGGTACATGTAAAACCTCACCCAGTCCTTTAGATTGAGCGCTGGTTTTGTTATTACTTTTCTCAGCAGCTTCAGCAGGTTTTACTGCAGGTTCCTGATTATTACTTGAGGCAACGATTTGTGTTGTCTCGGTTAAATCGCCCTGGTCAATCCTGTTCGCCCAGTCAAGAATTGACTGTAATATATGTTGTGCTTCAGTGGGCTCATCACTCACCCCCTGTAAAGACTCAATCATCGCTTCAATTGTATCGGCGGATTCCTGTAATAGCTCTGCTAATTGGGTTGGCGGTGTTGTGCTATTACGTGCCAGGTACTCCAGAATATCTTCCAGATGGTGAGTCAGGTTAGCAATGCCAGTAGCGCCAATCAGGTTAGCAGAGCCTTTTATGGTATGCGCCAGACGTTGAGCGCTTTCGGTGTTTGCCTGAACCTGATCACCATTTGTCAAACGCTCAATATGTGCAGTGAACTCAACCGCAAGGGTGGGTACTTCATGAAAGAACGCCTCAATGAGTGCTTCGCTAACATCACTGCTTATATCAAGCGAAACATCGTCAGTGCTGGCAATATGCTGTCGATTATTTTGTGAGTCGTGACTGTTTATATCTTCCAGGTCTTTAATCAGTAAAACCAGGATATCCTGTGACTGTCTATCTAATAATGGTTCTGGCCAATGAATGTCTTCAAGATATTTAATTAACTGCATGCACACTATATCGTCATTCGGGTTGCGCAGATAATCTGTTACCGGCGCACTCCAGCCGGATAATAATGTAATGATATTGTTAAAGTCTTTCTCTTCAAGCGATTCCAGGCTTCCAAGCATTGCGATATTGTGTTTAACAAATTCACAAACTTCGCCTAAACCTTTGAGTTGCAGGGTCTCAGTTGTGAGAATAACGCGATCAATCAACTCCTGGTAATTGAGCAGATATTGTTGAGAGTTGCTTTCCAGGTAGTTGTTTATATCGATGTTTGATATGAGGTCGTCCATGCGAGTTGTCATATCAATAAATTCATCAAGAAACATATTGATGATTTCAGTTGTATTGAATGATGATGCATTAAATTCATCTTCTTCGTCTTCATCATCATCTTCGTCATCACTGATACTATCTTCAGTTTCAGTGGGGAAGCTAGAATCAATATTAACCGTAACTTCACTCTGTTCTGATTGATTAGTTACAGACTTGTCGGATGAAATGTTTTCCTGCTCAAGTAAAAGGATGTCATTAAATATTTCTGACTGTTCATCATCAAAAACTGTTAGCAGCGAAACAATGAGTGTTTCATCATCGGGTGTTTCAAGATAGCCGGATAATGAAAACAGCCATTTTAATGTTATCTCTTCGGCTTCTAACTCTTCAGACTTTTCACTAAAACATGCAGAGATCAGGCACTGTAGAAAACTTTCACATAAAAGTTGTAGTCCCTGACGTTCATTTAACTCCGCAGCCATTGCAATATTTTCCAGATGAAGTGTTGCCATCTGTATAAAACTATCGGGCTCCAGCTCATCTGCGGGAGTACCCAGCAAAATAGAAATATCTTCTATAGCTGCAATAACGAGTTCTTGCAGAGCTGTAATGCTTGTTTCAGTCATCAGAAATACCTGAGTGAATGGTTTAGGGGTAACCGCTGCACGAGTTTGTGCAGCGGTTTTTCTATTAGGCTTGAGTATTAAGTGGTTTAGACTTAACTGGCCTTATCTACAGATTCAGGTAATTTGAAAACATGTACCGATTCTTTTAACAGCTTCGCATAGTCCACTAACTGATTTGTATGCAATGTCTGTTCTTCAAGTTCGCGACCTGTATCGTTTGTACTGTTTCGAATCGCCAGTGTATCGTTTTTCAAATCATCGTGTGATTTAGCCTGGTCTAGAGATAACTTAGCAATATGTAGTACCGCCTGTACCAGCTCAGAAGTTGTTTTCTGGGTTTCCTGCATCTCTTTACCCGCACGTTCTGCAAGTCCAGAACCTTCAACCACCTGGCTAATCGCCTTGTTCATGGTAGACATGGTTTCTGATGTTTCAGATTGAATACTACGTACCAGAGAAGTGATTTGTGATGTTGAGTTACGTGAACTTTCAGCAAGTCGCTGTACCTCGTCCGCAACAACCGCGAAACCACGACCCGCGTCACCCGCTGCAGCTGCCTGCATACTGGCGTTTAGTGCAAGTCCGTGAGTTCGTTCAGCAATATCCTTGATAATATCAACCACGGTGGTGATTTCCTGTGAACGCTCACCCAGTCGTTTAATACGTTTTTCCGTTTCACTAATCGTTTCGCGAATATCGTGCATACCATCAGCGGTATTGGTTACCGTATTAAATGCGGTCAGGGTTGATTCCGCTGCACGTGTTGCTGTGTCATTACAGGTTTGTGCCAGTTTGGCCACTTCATTCATTGCCAGTGATGCTTTATCCAGTTTGCCAATAGCGGTTTCAACTACATCACGTTCAGAGGCTGCCACATTGGTTACCTTGTCACTTTGTAGTTTAACCAGATCAGCCACCTGCTCAACATTGATGGATACGTTACGAATGTTATTGAGTACGCGTGCGGTTTCTTCCGTCATCAGGTTCATCGCATCAGCTACTGGGCCGGTGATATCTTCGTTAACCGGTACCAGAACCCTCAGGTCTTTATCTGATAGCTGTGATACAGACTCAAGTACGGTAATGATAGAGTCGTTAAGCTGTTCGTTTTATTTTTCAGCTTCTGCCAGGGTTGCCAGGCGGTCATCAAGTAGTTCATCGAATGCGTTACCCAGCGTACCTAATTCATCTTTGGTGTTAAGGTTTGCTCGAACGGTGAAGTCACCTGCTGCCACTTTATCAACCGTCTCACGAAGTTTGCCTAGTGGGCTAATAATGCCACGAGCAAATAGAAGGAGAATAACGGTTACAAGTACACCGGTTACTAAAAGAATAGTTGCAAAAATTCCCGTAATGTTTTCCTGCTGGTTTGTAACCTCTATTTCATTTTCTGCAAGTACATAGTTCTTTTCTTCAATAAGACTATTGAATAATGGCTCTAGCTGGTTAACTGTATTCTGTGTTGATACACCGGTTAATGAAACTTCTTTTACAACATCCGGGAAGTTAAGGAAACTGTTGTAGTAAGTATTTAACAGACGAGTGATTTCTTTATGCAGGCTATCCGATAGTTTTTCCTTGGTTAGTAGCGAGCTAAAGTAACGCACTTCAGTTGCCATTTTATCAAGGTAGATATCATTTTTACGATTCAGGTAATCTTTTTCGTGACGACGCATCTGTAATGCGGAGGCGAGAAGATTTGTCTTGCCAGTTTTTCTCAGACGTTTTTCAAGTTTGTTAGCTGCATCACCCAGGTCTTTACGTAAACCGGTGTTTTCATTTAGACCCAGAATCATACGTGCTTCAGCCAGGCCATAAAAATCGGCGTGATAACGACGGAAGAGTTCCTGTACGTTTGTTAGTACAGAAAGGTCCATTTCCTCTGGCGCTAAAGAAACCAGCTTTGCCAGGTTCTCACGAGCATCAGTCATTTTTAATTCGAA